>ENA-ORXT01001111-ORXT01001111.1-marine-metagenome-genome-assembly--contig:-NODE-1111-length-37738-cov-9.956586_pt1 | contig 37738 bp, 27 predicted proteins | sample MGYA00237868_ERZ511482 | MGnify/ENA metagenome assembly ERZ511482 | reverse complement strand
GATGGTACTATAATACGGGATTTTGATTTAGAACTTCCATATTTTAATGATCTTGAAAGTGTTGTGGTAATTGATGAAAATACTATAGCAATTGCGACGGAAGATCAAAGCGGGAATTTGATTTTTGTTGACCTTCCTCCAGATCATATAAAGAAAGGATTAATCGAATTTCCAGGTAATGAAAAAGTGATCCATTTTCCTCAAATGATGGATAATGGAGGAATTGAAGGTGCTACATATGATCAAGAAAATAGAATTCTCTATATTGGAAATTCAAAAGATTCTTCATTAGGTGAGATGGGTATTTATGCTCTAGAAGAACCATTAAACTACCTCGGTTATGATGTAACTTTTTCTAATGTAACTATTGACATACAAGAATATGTAGAAAGTATAAATGGTTTATCAATGACAAACACAGGAACTCTTTTGGTTGCTGCTGAGTTTGGGAGAAAGGTTATTGAAATAAATCCGCTTACATCAAAATTACTTGGTGTAAAACAAATCCCCATTGCTAATAAGGTATCGGGAGTGACCATAGACTTAGATGGAAATCTTTATATCTCAGACCATCTTGATCAACAAGCTTGGTACACCTATAAAAAGGAGTGTAACACTTGTCCTAGTTGCATAACACCAGAATATACATTGCCTTATTATGAAGATTTTTCTAAACCCCACGACTTTTGCTACGGAGATCAAGATCCTCAATTTATTTGGTCTAGGCACACTGATACTCTTGGTCATGAAATAGCCAACCGAACAGAAAATAGGTTTTTAGTAAATCCAAATATAAAGTATTTTTACAGCGATGTTGCTTCGATTATTTTACCATGTGTACAAATTGACCCTTCATTAAGTAATCCATTTCTAATGTTTGACAGACTTATCCCAGATGCGTCTTCTAACTTAGATATTCATGTTAAGACTATGGAGCAGTCTACTTGGACTCTGATTTATAGTGAAAGCGAACAACCTATTTCAGACTGGACTTCTACAGATAGCATTTCTTTGAATAATTATTCTGGAAGTATTATCAATATAAGGATTACAGCAAATAAAATGGACAGACGATGGACTACATATGCGAATAATCAAAACATACCAATTCTAAGAGACGCAGTATTAATAGACAACATTCTAATCAGTGCAGATGGTCTTGTCATACCACCAAGTTCAGAAGAATGTCTTGACAGTTTATATCTCACAGGTACAGAAGATTTATTTAATTATGAAGCTTCAGAGTCTATAGATTCTGAACAACTTATCGATGGCGAATCTGTGATTTATGAGGCCGGAGAGATAATCAGTTTAGAAATTGGTTTTGAAGTAACAGTAGGGACTACATTCTATGCAGATATAGAAGGATGTCATTAATCAAGAGGTTAAATGTCTCTTATATCTTAAAAATCTCAATTAAAGGTCATGGAAACATCGTGACCTTTTTCTTTGCTTATTTACAAGACTTCTATGTCTATATCATACAAGACTTCTATATGTTACCAGTCATTTAACTCATGACATATCATTGATATCCAGCCAATTTTAGAGAATCAAGTTGTAGTGTATTCAAGTATAACACACGCTTTTGGTTTCAATTTGTTGCTTTATCCAACACATCAGCCAAAATAGCAGCCATCTTTCAGCCTAAACCGCCGATTTTTGACAAGCTGTCATAAGATTCTGTTATGGTATCAATTGTGATGTAAAGACTATTATCTTTGCAACCTAATTCGAGAAAATGTTTAAGACACTAAAGAAGCTTTTTGGTTCAAAATATGACAGAGACGTAAAGACGTATTCTCCTTTTGTCAATGAAATTAATGGATTTTACCAAGCACATCAATCATTATCTAATGATGATCTACGGAATAAAACCCTTGAATTCAGAGAGAAGATAGCTGTCCATTTGAAAGGAATCGATGATGATATCGCTGCGATTGATAAAGAAACGCAAGCGGAAGAAGATATCAACAAAAAAGAAGAGCTCTACAAAGAACTAGATGCCCTTAAGGAGGATAGAGACAAACACCTCGAGGAAGTGCTAAAAGAGATTTTACCAGATGCGTTCGCTGTCGTCAAAGAAACTGCAAGACGATTTACCGAGAATTCTAGCCTCACAGTCACTGCTACTGATTTAGATAAAGATATTGCTTCAAAAAAGGAGTATATCACTGTATCTGGGGATCAAGCGACCTATAGTAATACTTGGAAAGCGGCAGGAGGTGAGATTACGTGGAATATGATTCACTATGACGTACAGCTTATAGGTGGGCAAGTGCTACATGGTGGTAAAGTCGCTGAGATGCAGACAGGAGAAGGTAAAACCTTAGTTGCCACTTTACCTGCATACTTGAATGGTCTTTCAGGCCAAGGTGTCCATGTCATTACTGTGAATAATTACTTAGCTGTAAGAGATAGCGAGTGGATCGGGCCTATTTTCGAATTTCTACATTTGACAGTTGATTGTATAGATAAGTACAAGCCACATTCACCAGATAGAATTGCTGCTTATAATAAAGATATAGTCTACGGTACGAATAATGAATTTGGCTTTGATTATCTCCGTGATAATATGATCCGATCTGTCGGTGAAGTTGTACAAGGCAAGCACCACTTCGCCATGATTGATGAGGTCGATTCTGTATTGATTGATGATGCCAGAACGCCCTTGATCATTTCTGGGCCAGTGCCTGCAGGATCGGAGGAACAAGAATACATTGCGCTGAAGCCAAAGGTCGAGAGACTCATTGCAGCACAAAGACAATTATCAACGAAATATTTAGCGGAAGCAAAACGATTATTTAAAGAAGGCGATAAAGGATATCAAGAAGGCGAAGCAGGTATGCATTTATTACGAGCATATCGGTCTCTTCCAAAGTACCGACCATTGATTAAATTCTTAAGTGAAGAAGGTGTCAAGATTACTTTACAAAAAACAGAAAATTTCTACATGCAAGAGCAATCAAAGAGAATGCATCTTGTAGATGAAGAGTTATATTTCACAATAGACGAAAAAAATAGAGGAGTCGAACTGACAGAGAAAGGAGTCGAATTTTTATCAAAAGGAGAATCAGACAATAACTTTTTTGTGATGCCAGACATTGCAGTTGAAATGCAAGCAATAGATGAAGAAGAAAGGGAAACAGAATCTAAACTCACTGATGAAAGAGAAAGTTTAATCCAAGATTTTTCTATTAAATCGAGACGTCTCCACGCTGTAAGTCAATTGCTTAAAGCCTACACTTTATTCGAAAAGGATGAAGAATATGTGGTCTTAGACAACAAAGTAAATATTGTCGATGAGCAGACAGGACGGATGATGGAAGGTAGACGATACTCTGATGGTCTTCACCAAGCACTTGAAGCAAAGGAAGCTGTGAAAATTGGAGATATTACGCAGACTTACGCGACGATTACTTTGCAGAATTATTTTAGAATGTATCATAAACTCTGCGGGATGACTGGTACAGCCGAAACTGAAGCAAAGGAGCTCTGGGATATATACGAACTCGATGTTGTAGTGATCCCAACAAATCGCCCAATAGTCAGAGCTGATGATGAAGATTTAGTGTATAAGACAGCAAGAGAAAAATATAATGCAGTTATAGATCGGATTAAAATATTGACAGATGGGGGAAGACCTGTTTTAGTTGGAACAACATCCGTCGATATTTCAGAGAAGTTAAGTAGAATGCTCAAATTGCAAGGCATTAGTCACAATGTCTTGAATGCAAAACAACACCAAAGAGAAGCAGAGATAGTTGCAGCAGCTGGTCATGCGGGCAATGTCACTATCGCAACAAATATGGCTGGTCGTGGTACGGATATCAAGATTTCTGATCAGGTCAAGTCAGATGGTGGATTAGCTATTATTGCTACAGAAAGACATGATTCAAGACGTGTCGACAGACAACTTAGAGGTCGTGCAGGAAGACAAGGAGATCCAGGATCATCTCAGTTTTATGTCTCTCTAGAAGATAATCTGATGAGACTCTTTAACTCAGAGAGAATCTCTAAGTTGATGGATAAAATGGGACATCAGGATGGTGAGGTCATTCAGCATAGTATGGTGACAAAATCTATAGAAAGAGCTCAACAAAAAGTAGAAGAAAATAACTTCGGAATCAGAAAGCGATTGTTAGAGTATGATGATGTCATGAACATACAGCGGGGAGCGATTTACTCGAAGCGTAAAAATGCATTAAGTGGAGATCGGCTGTCGATTGATATCAATAATATGTTTATCTCGATGACTGAGAGTCTTGTCGTTGACTATAAAGGAATAAATGATTATGATGCATTTAGAAATGAATGTTTGAGAGTCTTAGGACTTGACCCTAATATAGAAGCTGCGGACTTTAATGAAGGCGAAGTCGAAGATTTGATTGATAGACTCCAGTCACAATCGAGCGAACAATATCAGCGAAAAGGAGACCGAATGGGGCAGATTCTTTATCCCGTTATTGAGCGTGTATTTACAAATGAAGGTCACAGATATAAGCGTATCGCGATACCATTCACTGATGGGCGACAAAAGCCGCTTCCAATCTCCGCAGATTTGAAAGAAGCAATGGATAGTAAAGGTGAGAGTATCATGACTGATATCGAAAAAGCTGTCACATTAGCGATCATCGATGAAAACTGGAAAGAACATTTAAGATCTATGGACGAACTTAAAGATTCTGTACAAGCAGCATCTTTCGAACAAAAAGATCCGCTTGTGGTCTACAAAATGGAAGCTTATAAGCTCTTTGAAGAATTGATCTATAAGATTAATGAAGAGACATGTGCTTATCTGATGAAAGGAAACCTTGTGATTCCAGGAGAAGGTCAAATCCAGGAGGCAAAAATTGAAAAAACTGATTTGAGTAAAGTCAGAACGAGTAGAGAAGAGCAAATGGCTAAGGCAGCAGCGCAAGGTGCGTCTAGAGCTCAGGCTAAACCTGAGACATTTAAGAGAGAAGAAAGAAAGGTAGGTCGAAATGAGCCTTGCCCGTGTGGAAGTGGTAAAAAGTATAAACAATGTCACGGGCGTTCATAATGAAAAGCAAAAAAAACCCGACTCGTTAGCCGGGCTTTCTTTTGGAATCACGTAAAGTTGTACTGAACACCATTGTATAAAAACTAACTCGATTAATGGGATTACTATCAAAAGGGATGTCATTGCAAAAACGCTTATCAAATTCGATGATTTTCTAATATTCGATACACTCTTATAGATTTAATCACTTAATAATCACGTCAGATGAGTGCTAAACGTCAAAATTCTGAGATGCAGCATCTTATTTTTAAGATTTCATAAACACTGCAAATGCAACTTTTATAAAATCAGTCTCGTTTTCATATTACATGAGAGTTTTATACACGATCATATTATGTCTAAGTTCAATGATACTTGGAGCTCAATCGAGCCAAGATAGCTCTCTATTCGTTGAGCCTGATACAGCATTTGTCGTGACTGATGGTATTGGTATCAGACCATCTGCTCCGGATGAAAAACGAGAATATCTTAGTATAAAAGGTAAAGTTTATCCTGTTTTGATTGCAAATGGGGATACGATGGTTCTTGCCAGTATTGAGGATGTGAGTGTCACATCACCGCGGACATTTGCAAATGAAGAAGACTACAGAAAATACAGAAAATACAAATACTATGCTGCGAAGGTATATCCATATGCAGCAGATGCGATTCGCATATTTCGAAAGATGGAGTATGCGACCAAAAACATGAAAAAGCGAAAGCGAAAAAAATATATTAAACAACTGTCAGAGCAGTTGAAAGTCGAATTCGAACAACCATTAATGAAGCTTTCAAAAACGCAAGGCAAGATTATGGTCAAAATGATAGAAAGAGAATTGGATAAGCCAATGCATTCTCTCATCAGAGAACTTCAGGGCAGATTCAAAGCGATGTACTGGAATCAAACGAGCAAGTTGTATGGTTATCGCCTGAAGAGTGGCTATAAAGTAGGAGAAAACCCTATCTTAGATGCAGTTTTACAAGACCTCAATATTTCATATGAAATAGATGAGGATTACGAAGATTTCATCAATGAAGGGAATTAGTATTGGACAATAATCATAAAACAGGAATTGTGGGTTGGCGAAGCCCTTCAAACATTGCGCTCGTCAAATATTGGGGAAAATACGGCAATCAACTACCGAAAAATCCTTCAATTAGCTTCACTTTATCACAAGCATTTACCGAGACGATCGTCAGATATGAGTCTATTGGTTATGAGCAGGATACTCCTCAGGTCGATTTCTATTTTGAAGGTAAACCCAATGAGGCATTTAAGATCAGAATAGAAGATTTTCTAACTAAAAACATTGATGAGTTTTCGGATCTGAAAAAACTCCATTTATCCATTGAAAGTAGAAATTCATTTCCTCATTCTTCAGGTATCGCTTCGTCAGCATCTTCGATGAGTGCGCTAGCATTATGTTTGTGCAGTATTGAAGATCCGCTGTCAGAAAAACAAACTGGAAAGGAAGCTTTTTTAAAGAGAGCTTCACACATGTCTAGATTGGCAAGTGGTAGTGCTTGTCGATCCGTGTATCCGCAAGTTGCGGCTTGGGGAACCTCAGCATCAATACCCAATTCAGATAATCAATATGCAGTGTCTTTACAAGGTATTCATCCTGTTTTTGATAATTTTCATGATGACATCCTGATTGTGAGTAAAGAAGAAAAGTCTGTATCATCTTCAGTAGGACATTCCTTAATGGAAGGAAATGTCTATGCAGAGTCTAGATACAAACAAGCAGAAGATCATACACAGCAAATTTATACAGCACTGCAAAGTGGCGACCTTGCGTCTCTAGGTAAAATTGTTGAAGATGAAGCGCTGACATTGCATGCACTGATGATGTGTTCTGATCCTTCTTTTATTTTGATGAAGCCAAATACTTTGGAGATGATTTCTAGAATTAGACATTTTAGAAAAACAACTGAGCTTCCTGTTTATTTTACTCTTGATGCTGGACCGAATATTCATTTACTATATCCGGATTCTTGTAAAAAGGAGATCGAAGTTTTTATTGATAATGATCTGTTGTCATTATGCGAAGATGGAAGAATCATTAAAGATCAAGTTGGTGATGGTCCTGTAGAAATAAATAGTTTTAGCTTATGAAGCGATTGATCATCTATATCTATTTAATTTTTCTTTCGACTAATATATTCGGACAAGTTCAGCGTACGACTAATTCAAAGTTTGAAGAAAAAATCGATGGCATGTTGTCCGAAACTATGCCATTTATTTATGTCGGAGAATTAGATGATAAAGATTTAAATACGACCATTATTCTAGACGCTAGAGAATGGGAAGAATATGAAGTCAGCCATATTCCTAATGCAAGATATATTGGCTACGACAATCCGGTATTATCAGTCTTGAGTGATGTGACGCCTCACACAGAAGTTGTGGTCTATTGCTCAATTGGCTATAGAAGCGAAAAAATTGGAGAACAATTACAGAGACAAGGCTTTACGAATGTATTCAATCTATACGGCAGTATCTTTGAATGGGTGAATCAAGGTAATGACATAGAAGACATAAACGGAAAGACAACAAAAAAAATCCACACTTATAATAAAAAATGGAGTCAATGGATGATCAATGATCACTTTCAAAAGGTGTGGTGATTCTTATTAATCAATAAGATTCAAATGTCTACATTCATTTTAGAAACAACATAATTCACATTTAAGAATCAGCGGCACTGAAAAAACATCTTCTAATTATAACAAACGATGGGTCCTTTTTTAGTCGGCGCACTTTTATAGGACATCGGTCTGTCATTAGGCGGTACGACTGGATATACTGTTAATCTTGCAAGAGATTTAGCACCAAAACTTCAGCCGAAAGTTAATTTAGAATGACTTTCAGACTTTATACTCCTACTTTTATATTTAAGTCTTTGTTTTAAATCAGTGATCACTAGCGATTTGTTGAATGTTTTTCTATCAATTTCACGAAACTCAGTTTTTTATATAGCTCAGGCAACCCTTTAGTTAATTTTTGGCCATATATAAGTAAGGATTATAAAATACCGTGAAAAACCTAAAACACTTAATATCAGATAGTATAAAAGGCAAAGCCAAAGCACAGCGCCAATTATATCTATCGCACAGAGTGAAATGGTACATGGTCGCTCTCCGCTATAGTCACAATAAGACAGAAGCAGATGATATACTACAAGAAGGCTTGATCCAAATCTTTAATAGTTTGGATCAGTTTGATCAGACAAAATCTCAGTTTATCACTTGGTCGAGCAGAGTCATCGCTCACGCAGCTCTAAAATTCTTAAAAAGAAACTCTTGGCATAAAATGGTAACAGACATTGAAGAGATCTTGCATTTGCCAGATGATTCTGAATCAGTTTATGATAAGTTAGCTGCAAAAGAAATGATTGCTTTATTGAACACTTTGCCATTGGGATATAAGATGGTGTTTAACCTCCACGAATTAGAAGGCTTTACACATAAGGAGGTTGCAGAAAAACTAAATATAACGGAAGGGACATCCAAATCTCAGTTGTCAAAAGCAAAGAAAATGCTTAGACAGAAATTAGAATTTCAAATAACAGAAAATTTCGGATAATGAAACAACTAGACAACATAGGAAATTTCTTCCGAAAGCGACTCATAGACTCTGAGTCTATTGAACAAGAGTGGAATATTCCGTCCGATGATATCTGGGCTGCAGCAGAACCACATTTTCCGAAAGAAAAACTGAATAGAAAATGCTTTGTGTTCTTTTTTACAAGTGTTTGTATTCTTTCTTCTATTTTAATAATAACGTTGAAACCAAATTCGAATAATATAAAGGAGCAATCAAATAATATAGTTGTCAAGGAGAACAATTTAATTAGTACTGATAATAAAAATCGACAACAAACAGAGTCAATTGAAAAAAGTAAAGATGCTAAATTTAATAAGAAAGATATTGTAAAAAAAGTGGTGACTCAAGAGACACATCATAAAAATAATGGTCAGATAATTGATAATAAAATTTCTGAAGTTGTGACAGCATCTAGTGCTCAAAATAACGACGATGTCATACAGAGGAATGCTACTAAAAAAGGACTAAGTGCATTGTCAGGAATAACTACGTATGATGTAAAAATTGATTCAAGTCTTTTGCCAAATAAAGAAACCAAGGACAGTCCATTTATTGCAAACAGCCTGCAGATAGATCGACAACGTCAAATATCTAATATTGCTCAAAATGCGAATGAAGGATCATCACCGAATAAAAGTGAATTGGTGAATATCTTAATCTTAGATCGGCAAGATTTAAAAGCACTACAATTTTCAAATTCTAGTTTAATTTCTGAACTGCCGAGTCTTATTTACATAGAACAAAGTCAGAATCAATCGCGATGGGAAATAGGATTAGCATTAAGCCAATTTAATAAAAGGCCAGATTGGATTATTGAAGAATTATTAGATAAGGGTGATAGTTATGATTTACAATCAAAGCAATTGGGTTTTAATCTGTCTTTGACAAAATTAGTGTCAAAGAGATTTAGCTATACAACAGGTTTAATGTTTAACGATCTTGATTTTGACTTAAACATAACTGACGATCAAAACTTTGGAGATGATGTGACTTTAGAGGTGTTAAAAAAGAGAATCCGTGACTTTGTGAAAGTGGGAAATTTATCAGTGAATGGAAATGGTAGAGATATAATTATTGAATTTTTATCTGAAAATGATTTAAGGAAAGGAGACGTATTAAACCTAAGGGCTACATTTCCAATCAATTTCAAATTATATCAACTTCCATTTATTTTGAATTATAGAGTTATTAAAAATAGGTGGGAATGGAATGTTAGTGGTGGAATATCACTCGATTTTGTCAATGTAAATGTGGATAATATAAATGTAGAGGTTTTAAAAGACGGTGTCAATACGATTAATCCTGTTGTCGTCAACCCAATCTCAGATTTGTCACTTGCTGCAAGTCTTTACCTTGGTTCCAGCGTAAAATACGAAGTATATCCAAAGCTCTCATTCGGCTTACAGTCTAGGTTAGACATTACTGAATTAAGATTATCAAAATATGAATTGGGTCTATATTATAAATTATAAAAAGGAATAAACCTCCAATAATTTAAATTTTACAATACACATTTAAATATAATTATTTAAGATATCATGTTATGAAATGTAAATCGTACCTATTGGCATTGCTATGTATCCTTATATTTTGTGAGATAGGCATTAGCCAATATAAATCAGACGCACCTCAGCATTCTTTAGGGCTATCTGTTTTTTCTGAATTTTTGGGAACACCAAAGCATACACCTTTATATTATCTAGATAACTCATTTCCGACAGACAATAAAGGCTTTGCTATATCGATTGAATCGGCAGGTGAGCCTTTTGGATTATTCCGATTCTCACATATGATGGAGCTCGGATACTTTCACCACCAGGACTTGTATCAGGTTTTATTTATTGGCTACAAACCTGCACTCGAATTAAAACTTTTAAACACAATAGGCGCACATGTCATCATGGGGTTGTCATATGCACATAGTTTACCGACGAATCAGACATACACTTTTGAAGATGGCGAATACGAGAAAAAAAGGAATTTGGGTCATCCACATTTTATGCCTTCACTTGGCGCAGGAGTAAGTCTTGACTTATTTGGCTTATTGAATGTTCCTGCTGAAATATTTATTAGAGAAGAAGTCTTTGGACTAGCTCCTTACGCTACAGATGGTGACTTCCCAATTACACTAAATCATAAGATAAGCCTAGGGATTAAAATATTTATGGATTAAAAAAGAGATGATGAATTACACAAAATTTATATTAAGCACACTTAGTTTCTTCGTAATGTATGGCTGTATTAAAGAAGAAATTATATTTACTCAAGAAGATTATGCATGTGAATTAACCTTACAGAATACACATCCTGACAGTATCTCGTTTGAGCATTATTTGTCAGAGAAAACAAGTGAAGGTATCCCTGGTATATCTATGTTGATTGCTAATAATGAGGGAGTTTGGAGTGGCGCTGCAGGATTTGCGGATATTTCTAATAATATAAATATGCAGTCTTGCAGTGTGAATAGAATAGGTAGCATAACAAAAACATTTACTGCTGTGTCTATTTTGCAGCTTGCTGAAGAAGGCTTGTTGGGATTGGAGGACAATATTTCAAATTATCTAGACACGGCTATTATTTTGAATATTCATAATGCTTCGACAGCTACAATAAAACAATTATTAAATCATACAAGTGGGATCCCAGATTTCACAGACAATATTGATTATTGGTTGGATACTTATAATGATTACGACAAATTATGGACGGCGGAACAAGAGCTTGAATATGCATACGGTTTAGAGCCTGAGTTTAATTTTGAAAGTGGCACTCAACTACAATACTCTAATACAAATTTTGTGATGTTAGGACTAATCGTAGAAATGGTATCTGGAGTATCTGGAGAAAGGTATTATCAAAATCATATTTTTAATACTTTAGGAATGACTCAAACGTATTTTAATCAAACAGATAAAGACATTCCGAGTTTGGTGAAAGGGTATCATGATGAATTTGGTGATGGAGTAATCAGAGATTATACAAATAATCCTTTTGCAGTTAATTCTATGGCAGGAGGGATTGCTTCTAACACAGAAGATTTATTCACATTTGTAAAAGCTATAATGACTCCAGGTATTTTGCTTAATCAGAATTCCATTGACCTGATGCTTGAGAGCTCTACAGTTCCATTAGCGGATCCTTCTGAGTTTGATTATGGCACAGATAATCGAGTTAAATCAATAGCTGGATTGGGACTCGGTGTGTTTAAACTAAATACTGATTATGGTATTGCAATTGGACATAATGGCGGATTTAATGGACGACGAGCAAGAATGTGGTTTTTTCCAGAATCTGAAACGAGCATTATATTTATGTATAATGGAACTCGATTTAAGGAAATTGGCAGGAAAATGTTTAGAAATGAGATTTTAGAATTGGTGTTTAATTAAACTTCCTGAATATTCAATAATTTACTGTAAGCATTTGATAACTTTCTAAAATTTGGAACGTCTTTGAATAGTATATTCCATTTTAAATCAAAACAAATAAGATGAGAAGTTTATTTATCCTTGTAATTTTTATTTTTAGTTGTAAGTCCTCTATTAATACCGAAGTTAAATCAAATGAAGCAGTTGAGTCAATCGAAGCAATGGATATCAAAATTGATTCAGTATTTGCTAAATCTAGTATATCCGGGATGTCTATTGTCTTAATTAAAAATGATAAAGTCGCGTATGAGAAAAGTGCTGGCTTTGCTAATATTGATACCAATAATAAATATACAATGCAGTCAATTCAAAATATAGCTTCAGTATCAAAGACTTTAATCGCTGTTAGTATGATGAAGGCAGTTGATCAAGGTAAAGTAGACTTGGATGCTGACATCAATATATATCTTCCATTTCAAGTGCGAAATCCGAATCATCCAAATATACCCATCACATTAAGGCAACTCGCCACACACACATCTAGTATTTTCGATTCTGATGATTACATGAGAAGTTATTATTTCATGGATGCTGATAAATTATCATCGAATGACTTGACAGATGAGTATGAGGAGTATTTTGATATGGTTCAAGCTAACGAATTAATTGATGAGTCTGAGTTTCTAAAAAATGTATTGCTCGAAGATGGGAAATGGTATTCAGATGATGTGTATGCTGATGAGGCTCCAGGTGATCTAGCTGAGTATTCAAATGTCGCGGCTACCTTAGCGGCCTATGTGATTGAAAATGCAGTTGGCATGTCTTACGAAGCGTATACACAGAAATATATTTTCGATCCATTAGGAATGAAAAATACAAGTTGGGATATTAACACAAATCAAAAGCCAAACTTTGCAGCACGATATTTTTCTAAGGAAAAGGCAGTACCGGATTATTATCTAATTACAAAAGCAGATGGTGGTTTATATACATCCACTGAAGACTTTGCAAAATTTATGATAGAAATGGGAAAAGGCTTTAAAGGGCAAGGGACTATTTTAAGTCAAGAATCTTATACTGAAATGTTTACTGTTCAAATCACAGAAGACGATGAAGCTTTAGGGATATTCTGGGAGTTAGATCCTGAGACACTTAGTTTTAGTCATAATGGAGGTGATCCTGGTGTCACGACTAACGTAGCATACAGCACTGAGCATGATAGAGCGATGATCATATTTACGAATGTTGAAGCGAATGAAAGGACCTATCCCGAAATAGTTAGTATTTGGAATCTGGTTAAAACTTTAGATCAGTAATGGTTTAAATGTCCATAAATAGAACGACCCTGCTTCTGACAGGATCGTTCTATCATAAATTATTTTATTTAGATCCGATTATCGTACAAGATGTTTTCATCGATTCAATTGGATCTTGTCCGTCTATCTGTCCTGAAAATTCTGTCGAAATAAATAGCATTGATTCGTCACCATTAAATTCGCCCGAATATTCAGCAGAAATCTTCAAGCCAAAAAAGTCTACTGATATTGGCTCGGTTTCAAACGAACATCCATTTAGAGGAAACTCTATAGATTCGCCATTATCACCTTCAATGGGTATTGTATTTTCATCCACTGCTGAGATAACAAATAATTCAGTATTCTGAAGAGAATTTAGTTCAGACATATCCTCATCTGATTCTGGATCACATTCAGCCGATATGAAGATATAAGTTCCTGCTACTGATTCAGGTGTGCACTCATCATCAGAGCTGCATGCACTCATTAAAATGACTAAAAGAGTTAAGATAAAGTATCGTGCGTTTGTCAAGTCAATTTAAAGTATAAAAATACAATTGACAAAAAATTGCAGACAAATGAAATGGGGATTGTACTATATTTTTAATTGTGGAGTAAGCCTTCAATCTCAGCTAACTGTTTAATAATGTGTGCGTCAGTTTGTTTTATCCTCAATGCTTCATAATATTCAGTTTGTGCTTCTTCAAGTTTGTTGTTTTTGAGTAATATCTCGCCGTAACTGTCTCTGACATTAGGATTATATGGGAACAAATATCGATTTAATTTTAAGACGAATTCAGCTTTTGCCATTTCATCAGCAGCTATTAAAACGTATCCGTATGTATTCAATGCTGATGATGACGAAACTTCTCTTGAGATTTTTCTATAAGCATTATTGACAGCGGACTTTGTTGACAAAGAATCTGCCGACGTTTCATTTATAAATTCATTAATTACATGAACAGCATTATATCTCGATTTATAAGGGTAGTCATTCGCAATAGCTTTCAAATCAGTGTCTAAATCAAAGACTGTCCTTTCTACAATTCGATTTATTTCTTTACCATCTCTTTCAAAGACAAAAGTTGGGACACGATGAATGTTGTATTGATTCCCGATATCATCTTGTGCTTGTTTGTATAAGTCTCCTTCATGATGTAATGCAATTAGTTCAAGTTGATCTGTAGACAAGCCAAGGTCTGTCCAAGTTTTAATAAATCTCGGCATCAAGTATTTTGTATCTCCACACCAGGTGCCAATAAAAACTTTCACGGTGACATCTTTGAGTTGTGAGACATCAGAAAAATTAAGCTCAGTAGTCTGATCGTCATAATGCTTGGTATACCATTCTTGAAATGGGTCTTCTTGTAATTGATTGATGGTAATATTTCCCCATAGGTGTTGATTACCATTGCTGTCGATATATTCTTTTTGTCCGAATAATTGAACGACACAAAGACAAAAAGAAATAATGGTCATTGATTTCATAATAATTTAATTTTTGATGGTGCAAACTTAACACTGGAGTTGTGTATGACTTGTTAATGAGTTGAGAAGGCCTTGTTAAGTAAAAAAGAGTCCTTTTGTAAGGGTTTATTTTAAATAGATCAAGTCGTTAGATTCTTTTGCCGATAATTTTTTACCGTTCGTCGACAAAAGCAGCACCACTTGTGACTAATAGTGCATCTTGTAAGTGTTAATTAAAACAAAACAAAACATAAAGTTATGAAAGCAGCTAACTACCAAAACGTCATCTACGAATATAGATTTGCAGCCAATAATACAGAGAGAAGTGAATTCGACCATATGTCATCTATGAATCTTTTACGATCTCAGTATGACATGACAACACAAGAAAAAAAATGTATAGTTACTGAGAGCCTTTTGAGAGTAGGCTCCATATTCATTATCGGTTTAATTAGTTATTTGTTAGTCTTAATTTTTTAATGCTGAGCAAAGGCTCATTCATTAAGAAACCAATTGAGAACAATTTACGACACTAGAAAGCCTTTGAGAAATCGAGGGCTTTTTTTTCATGCCAAGAGGTCGGGGAGACCTTTGGCTCAAGTTTGCTTCGTGCCAATGGCTCAAGTGTCTTTCTTTTGGCTCAAGTGCGTTTCACTTTTAGATTGAGTAAATGGAGAAGATTGACTCAAAGAAAATGATTGAGTAAAAGGTCTCCCGAATTCTTTACTGTTTTAGTTCTTTGTCAGCTTCTTTCACCATGCAGGGCTTGAGCAAATACTTGATTTTTTTCATTGTATGTCTAGCAGAACTATCAATTCACTATATTCGATCAAAGAGCGTCATTCGTTTGAATCAGAAATTTTGATGACTCTGTTTTTTATTTTTAATAAAAAAGTAAATCATTGAAACCAATAAAAAATCAACTCAGTCAGATGCTAGGTGTCGATTATCCTATTATTCAAGCTCCAATGGGATGGATCGCGAGATCTCCATTGGCTTCAGCTGTATCTAATGCTGGGGGTATGGGTATTATCGAAACGTCTTCTGGAGAATTAGATGCGATAAAAGAGGAAATAAAAAAAATGCGTGAATTAACCACTAAGCCATTCGGTGTAAATATCGCATTAGCTTTTGTCAAGGATCCAAATATTATTCAGTTTGTTATCGATCAAGGTGTCCAGTTTGTTTCTACTTCGGCCGGTAATCCAGCTGCTGTTGTAGGGCCTTTAAAAGAAGCAGGCCTAACGGTGTTTCATGTTGTTCCCAGTTATAAAGCGGCGTTGAAAGCTATAAAAGCTGGTGTAGATGGCCTCATCGTAGAAGGAATTGAAGGTGGAGGATTCAAAAATCCAAGAGGTGTCGCAAGTATGGTACTCCTTCCGATGATAGCCAAAAAGGTCAATGTACCTATTGTGGCTGCTGGAGGAATTACTGATGGTTGTAGTATGGCTGCTGCATTCGCTCTAGGTGCTCAAGGAGTTCAAATGGGAACAAGAATGGTCTCCAGCCAGGAGTCGCCTGTCCATCAAAACTGGAAGAATGCAATTCTCGAAGCTTCTGATCAGGATACGATGATCATCAATCAGTTTGGCAGCCCTGCGCTGAGAGTATTGAGGACTGATCTGACGACATCACTTGAACGCCAAGAGAGTGTCGATTATAGAGCTATATTTTCAAAAGTTCAAGAGCTGTATTTTGGAGGAGATATGGAAGCAAGCGCTGCACTGACAGGGCAAGTCGCTGGTCGAATAGAAACAATCAAACCTGTCACTCAGATCATCGAAGAAACAATGAAAGAGTTCTATGAAACGGTGGAGAGTTTGAGTCAGACTTTATAATTTAATATTCTTGCCAAGAGGGCAGGAGACCTTTGGCTCAAAAACGCTTCACTTTTTAGATTGAGATTGAGTAAAGTGGTGAAGATTGACTCAAAGGTAAAGATTGAGTAAAAAGATCTCATGACCTCTTTACGTTTTCGAAAATATAAGATTGATTCAAAGGAGAAGATTGAGTATAAAGGTCTCCCGACATCTTTACTTTTTGGACAAAAGCCAAAAGTAAAAAACCCTTAACAAGAATCTCGTTATGGGTTTTTTTTAATCACATTCGCACGATCTTACTGAAGCTTAGCTTCTAATGCTGTAATGCTACTATAAACCATCAAATCCTGAATTGCATTTTTTGATGGCAAGAAGCTGACTTTAGGTAAAAGCTTAATGGCTTTCATTAGGCTTTTGTATTCATTCCACAGGGACTTATCCTCATGGATTGCATGTTCTATTTCGAACTGCTGAGTCAAAGAAGCATCTTTGTAAATGTACCGTACGATGTGATCTTGCGTGTAAGTTTGCTTCATATAAACAAGTTTTAATAAAGAAATACATCGTGTATAATAAACACATTAGACCTCGAAATATTGTGCCGAATTTTCAAAAAGGACAGTATTTAACAGTTGAATATATTGTGTAATATGTCGCTTATTTTTAAAAATTTTGAAGAATAGAACTTCTACCAAATCTGTTACTCATTGCAACTTGATGGATCTTCCAGTTAGCAAACTGCCTTTTCAAAATGGATTATCCATTGAATTCGCTACATTTAGTGAGTTTAAACTATTATACGTATGAGACTTCATCTCTTCTATATTGCGCTAGCTTTTCTACTCCTTGTTTCGAGTGAGTGTCATGGACAAGTATCCGTTAAAGATTTTCTACAATACAGAAATATTGGCCCAACTCGTGGAGGAAGAGTCACCACAGTTGCTGGAGTGACTTCAAAGCCTTCGGTTTTCTATATGGGAGCCACCGGAGGTGGTGTTTGGAAGACAGATGATTATGGTACGTCATGGAGTAATGTCTCAGATGGTTATTTTGATACACCGTCGATCGGCGCTATTCGTGTGTCTGAGTCTAATCCAGAAGTGATATATGTTGGTACTGGGTCGGATGGACTTAGAAGTAATGTCATTACAGGAAAAGGGGTTTATAAATCAGATGATGCTGCTGACACATGGACACATATTGGCTTGAAAGAAACTGGACATATTGGAGCAGTAGAGATTCATCCTGAGAATCCAGATATTGTTTACGTCGCAGCGATTGGACAAGCATTCGAACCTAACGAAGAGCGCGGTATTTTTAAAACGACAGATGGAGGCGAATCATGGAATAAGATTTTGTATATCAATGATACGGTTGGATTTTCCGATTTAGAAATTCATCCTACAAACCCTGATATTGTATATGCGGGTGCTTGGAGAGTTGAAAGAAAACCTTGGACAATCATTTCTGGTGGTGAAATAGGCGGGATTTATCGATCCGTGGATGCTGGTAAAAATTGGACAAAACTGGATCAAGGACTCCCGACTGGCTTGATCGGTAAAACTGATTTAGCAGTCAGTGCAGCAGAACCTGATAGACTATATGCACTCATCGAAGCGCCTCAAGGCATTGGGGGATTATACAAATCTGAAATGAAAGGCGATAGCTTTGATTTGATCTCAACAAAAAAGGAATTACTCGACCGTCCATTTTATTATTGTAATGTGGACGCAGATCCCAATAATGCAGATATCGTATATGTAAATTCAACACGTTATTTTAAATCGGAGGATACTGGAAAAACTTGGAAAAAAATCTCGACACCTCATGGAGACAATCACGATTTGTGGATCAATCCAAATAATTCTGATTTACAGATTCAAGGAAATGATGGTGGTGCAAATGTGACCTTCAACGGAGGCAAGACTTGGTCCACACAATTGAATCAGTCAACAGCAGAATTATATCAAGTGGAAGTTGACCATCAATATCCATATTGGCTTTATGCTGGACAGCAAGATAACTCTACGACGATATCTGTGCCATCAGCTCCACCATTTGGAGTGCAAGGTGGAGGCATTGCTTACGTGCGAAATACTGGTGGCTGTGAGACTGGACCAGCCGTGCCCAAGCCGAATAATCCTAACATCGTTTATTCTAATTGCAAAGGAAGATTTGGTGTATATAATAAAGCAACTGGACAGGAGCAGCGATATTATGTCGGCGCCTCCAATATGTATGGTCACAATCCGAAAGATTTAGAATATAGATTTCAGAGGGTGTCCCCGATTCATGTCAGTCCTCATGATCCAGATGTAATTTATCATTGTTCTCAATTTGTACATAAGTCTATCAATGATGGCAAAACATGGGAAACAATTTCTCCAGATTTGACAGCATTTACTCCTGAGACACAGACAATATCTGGATCGCCCATTACAAGAGATATTACAGGCGAAGAATTTTATAGTACGATATATTCAATTCGAGAATCGCCTGTTGGTAAAGGTGTCATTTGGGTTGGTGCTAATGATGGACCTGTACATGTCACGACTGATGGTGGCGGTCATTGGACAAATGTCAGTCCTCCTACATTGAAAAGTGGTGGCCGTGTTGATAGTGTGGAACCATCTCCGCATCAAGCAGGCAAAGCGATCATAAGCTCACTTAGATATCAGCTAGGAGATTGGACACCATATATTTTTATAACTAGAGATTATGGTAAGACGTGGAAGTCTATTACAAATGGAATTCCAAATGATTATCCCGTTCGAGTCGTGCGCGAAGATCCTAATCAGGAAGGTTTACTGTATGCTGGGACAGAATTTGGAATGTTTATTTCTTTTGATGATGGAGAAAATTGGGAATCATTTCAGCAGAATTTACCGGTGACGCCGATTACAGATATAAAACTCCATCGATATGATTTGGTGATCTCTACAATGGGAAGAGGATTCTGGATTTTAGATAATTTGAGCCCTCTATATCAAGAAGCAGAGCTGAATAAAAAAGTTGTCTTATTCCAACCTAAGAATAATGTCCGCATGAGATATAGAGGAACGTCGAAAAAAACAATTCCATACTATCCAACTGCTGGAATTAACATTGATTATTATTTGCCAAAGGATATTGACAACCAATTACGATTAGATATTTTAAATGGTGATCAAACAATCATTAGGTCTTATTTCAGTGAAATACCTGTAGAAGAAGATGAGACGAAGGAGAGAGATATGGCGACTGGATTTATCAAGGAAGGAATTTCTGCAGCTCTAAAAACCGAAAAAGGTGCGCATCGATTTACGTGGGATATGAGACATGCTGGACCATGGGACAAGAAAGCGAGCAAAGCATTTAAAAGCGGACCGCTGGCAATTCCTGGTGAATATACTGTGAGACTCACTATTGATAAAAAACAACATGAACAATCGTTTAAACTAAAACCAGATCCAAGAGCAATACAGAGTGGAATTAAACTGGACGATATGCTGGCTCAGCAGAATTTGGCTTTAAAGACAGTGTCATTAATGAATAAAGCTAAACGAAAATTAGCATCATTAGAAGGTGAATTAAAAAATTTAGAGTCTAGTGGCAAAAAGAGTCAAGAAGATATTGACAATGTAAAGAGCCAAATAAATTCGTTTAAAACTCAAGAAGGTAGATACCAATTGCCTACGCTGGTCAGTCAGATATCATATTTATTTTCAATGTTAAAACAAGCAGATCAAAAACCCGGACAAGATGCGTATGATAGATTTGAAGAATTGGAAGTATTGTTTAATAAATTGAACGCAGATTAAATTATGCTATCTATCATTCCATGTGGTTCAAAATAATTCGCCAACGTTTAATGTTGAATTAGAAGAACTCTCTTATCAAAAAAAAATGATGTTTAATTTATTCAGGCAGAGTTTACAGAATGCATATTCCAAAAAAAAGCTCTATAATTTCTTAAAGAATCTTTTGTGTCTCGTGTGTTTCAAAAAACCTTTTATGTCTTTTTGTTTAAATCTTAATCCTTATTCGCCAGTTGTCCACACGCTGCATCAATATCTTTTCCTCGACTCCGACGAATTGTTGTTGTCACACCATTCCGTCGCAGGACATTGGCAAACTCATCGATAGTAATCGGATTTGATTTTTCAAAGCTCACTCCGCCGATCGGATTATATTCTATAATATTCACCTTTACAGGAAAATGAGAACATAAGGTCGCTAATGCCAGAGCATCTTCCTTTTGATCATTAAATCCCTTAAAGGCAATATATTCAAAACTGATCTTTCCTTTTGTATGCTGATCAAAATAAATGAGGGCCTCTGTCAGAATAGCTAGATTATTCGTCTCATTGATTGGCATGATTGTATTTCTCTTCTCATCATCAGCCGCATGTAGAGATAAAGCCAAATTAAATTTCACTTTATCGTCAGCGAGTTTTTTTATCATTTTTGAAATACCCGCAGTACTAACTGTGATTCGACTTGGTGACCAGTTAAGTCCTTTTGGTGAAGTAATCAATTCTATACTTCTTAAAGTCTGCTGGTAGTTTAACAATGGTTCGCCCATTCCCATATATACCACATTCGTCAGTGGGTGATTAAATGTTTCTAAGCATTGTCGGTTGACTTGAATGACTTGATCATAGATCTCGGCAGCATCCAAATTACGCATACGCTTCATCCGACCAGTTGCACAAAATGAACATGTCAAACTACAGCCAACTTGCGTAGACACACAAACCGTAAAACGATCTGTATATGTCACAGGTATAAGCACAGATTCTATCGCATGACCATCATGAAGGGTAAACCTTGATTTGATCGTGCCATCGCTGCTGCGTTGAATCTTGTCAACTATCAGAGGATTAAAATGAAATGAATCCTGTAATTTTTCTCTTAGAGTAATAGAGAGATTTGTCATACTCTCAAAGTCAGTGACGGATTTTACCCACAACCATTCGTATATTTGCTTGGCGCGAAATGGCTTTTCTCCAATACCAGCACACCACTCAATTAAAGCATCCAATTCAAATTTTCGAATATCAACTTTTGCGCTTGTTACCGTTTTTTGCTCTATCATTTGTATAAAATCAAGACAGTTTTAATTACTTACATAGTACGTGACTTTAGTCAGCCACTTTTCAGGGTCTTTAACTGTTGTTGGATCTGTTATGTATTCTTCAATCACAGGATAATCATTGAATAAACCCTTATCCTTTAAAAATGACTCTATCGCATCATGAGCCTTCGAGGTATTGTGATAATCACCGTAATAATCAACCTGAACGGCTCTTTTCGCAGGAAGTGTGATAGATGATACACCTGCTATAATCAATGATTCTTTTGTCGGAATCGCTGCAGCCATATCTGTTGTTTCATTCTTTTCATTGAAGCTATAAAATAGACCACAAGGCATACCGTCCATTTCAATACCTGCAGATTGTACTTTAGAAAACAATGCTCCTAAATTGGTTGCATAAAACTGTTGGATATGATCCATTCCGACTTCTTGCCTGTTATAAACGAAATGCTTTTCAGGAAGTCGGATATCATTAATGGTATAGCCATCATAATTGTTATCATTAACTCGCGTTTCTACCAATGTTTTCAAGTTGCTGAGACTTTCATCATAGTTACTTTTGATATCGCCTTTCATTCCCATGACCAGCATCATGCCGCGCATTAAAAAAGGAAGTTCAGATGATTCCATTGACCAAGACGCTTTTGTCTTGTCTCCAGCTTCTTTTAGTGTAAAGTTAGCATGTGAAGGTTCATCCCATCCTTCAAAAACTAATTTTGTTCTTACCTTTTGACCAGGAACTGATTCCACGATTTCTTGTGAACCATTTCCTTCCATCTCACTGATCCACTCACTTTTTGCTCCGACACCTTCTAGTTTGCCAGGATAAGTAATGACCATCGCAGAATCACGTAAATTCCAACTACTCCATTTTTCCCAAGATTCGATATTATTGACAAGATTGAAGACTGCAGCTTTTGGCGCATCTATATCGGTAGATCTTTCGACGTTTAGGTTTTTCGGGCCTACTACACACAGGATGCAATAAATACCAACTAACAATAAGATTGGCAATACGACGAATTTTAAAATCTTCATAATGATAAATTTGAAATTTTGACGAATTTCTAGCAAAGGTATAACATACTAGATACTTCTTTCAGTAGAAAGACATTAAACTTAGCTGATAAAGTGAGTGTTTATCATGATTTCAAAATTTTTTACGATTCATTGCAACGTTTTTGAAACTCAGACCCTATTAAGAGTGTAAGAAGATTTAAAATTATAAAATTATAAAATTATAATTTATTACTAAAATTGATCTTTTAAGATAGCCCATTACATTTTTAAAAGTATTCATCAAAAAAAATAAGTGGCAACAAAAGCAATCATTATAGGTTCAGGCTTTTCTGGAATTACCGCTGCCGCTGCTTTAGCACAGAAGGGCTATGAAGTGACGATCTTAGAAAAAAATGCCGTACCGGGAGGTAGAGCCAGAAAATTTGAAATAGATGGTTTTACCTTTGATATGGGGCCTAGCTGGTATTGGATGCCAGAGATATTTGAACAATTCTTTGAGAAATTCGGAAAAAAACGGGCAGATTATTATGATTTAATACGGTTAGATCCTTCTTATACTATATTTTTTGGCAAAGAGGATATAATGGAAGTTCCCGCCAAAACAGCAGCATTATATGAGTTATTTGAAAGCTATGAGCCGGGAAGTAGCTCTAAACTAAAAAAATTCTTGGAAGAAGCGGCCTACAAATACAAGGTCGGCATGGAAGAATTTGTTTATAAACCTGGGCATTCCATTTTAGAATTTGCAGATATTCGAGTCTTTAAGAGCTTGTTTCGGTTGCAAATGTTTTCTTCTATCTCTTCTCAAATCAGAAGCCTTTTCAAACATCCCAAACTGATAGAACTCCTTGAATTTCCCGTTTTATTTTTGGGCGCAACCCCACAAAATACACCAGCTATGTATAGTTTGATGAACTATGCAGATTTAATTTTAGGTACGTGGTATCCAATGGGTGGGATGCACAAAATTATTGAGGGGATGATACAGGTGGCTGAAGAATTGGGCGTGAAAATCATCTTAAATCAAGAAGTCAAAAATATCTATGTTCCCAATGGCCATGCAACTAAAGTAATTACTCAAGATCAAGAATATCATGCCGACGTAGTGGTGGGTAGTGCAGATTATCATCATGTGGAACAAGTACTCTTAAATAAAGAACATCGTCGTTACTCTCCTGAATATTGGGATAAAAGGACAATGGCCCCTTCTTCTCTGTTATTTTATTTAGGTATTAATAAAAAATTACAAAATTTACAGCACCATAATCTTTTCTTTGACGAAGATTTTAATTTACATGCAGCAGAGATTTATACAGACCCTAAATGGCCAACGGCACCGCTGTTTTATGCTTGTATGTCTTCCAAAACAGATAACTCAGTTGCACCAGCAGGTTGTGAAAACTTGTTTTTACTAATCCCTTTGGCACCAGATTTAGAAGATACGGAAGAATTGAGGGAATACTATTATGGACTAATAATGGATCGACTGGAAAATTTAACGGGACAGGAAGTTCGCAATGCAGTTATTTACAAACGAAGTTTTGCACACAACGATTTTAAAGCTGACTATCATGCCTACAAAGGAAATGCTTATGGATTAGCCAACACGTTAAGACAAACGGCTATTCTTAAACCAAAAATGCGTAGCCAAAAAGTGAAGAACCTTTTTTATACAGGTCAATTAACTACCCCCGGTCCAGGTATGCCCCCTTCCATTATTTCTGGTCAAGTAGTGGCGGAGGAAATTTATAAAACGATAAAACCAGAATTGAAATGATAGCCCTTTATCACGAAACCTGTAAGGAGTGTGCTCAACTCATCACCAATAAATATAGCACCTCTTTTTCAATGGGGATTCGGGCTTTTGATAAAAAGTTTCGCTCTCCTATCTACTCTATCTATGGTTTTGTACGTTTTGCGGACGAGATTGTAGATTCTTTCCATGAACATGATAAAGCATATTTATTAAACAAATTCCGTCAAGATACTTATGAAGCTATTGAGCAAGGCATTAGCTTAAATCCTGTCTTACATGCTTTTCAAGAAGTAGTTCGTACCTATAAAATAGAGCAAGCCTTAATTGATGCTTTCTTGGATAGTATGGAAATGGATTTGCATTTTAATACCTACGAAGACGCACTTTACAAACAATATATTTATGGTTCTGCCGAAGTAGTAGGCTTGATGTGCCTACGAGTATTCTGCGAAGGCGATCTTGCTAATTATGAACGTTTAAAAAACCCTGCTTGTAGTCTCGGTGCTGCTTTTCAGAAAATTAATTTTTTGAGGGATATGAAAAGTGATTTTGATGATAGAGGTCGAGTGTATTTTCCCGGTATAGATTTTACTAACTTTTCTCAGGCGGATAAAGATTCGATTGAAGCAGATATTAAAAAAGATTTTGACGATGCTTATCAAGGTATTATTCGATTACCTAAAGGCGCAAAATTTGGCGTTTATCTAGCCTATGTGTATTATATTAATTTATTTAAAAAAATAAAAAGCTCCCCAGCCGACAGGGTAGTGAATGAGCGTATTCGGGTGACGGATAGACGAAAAATATTCTTATTATTTACTTCTGCTTTTAAAAATCGTTTAGGATGGATTAATTAGATATAGAAAAGTAGCTTAAGATTCCTTTGTTCCTATTAACTTTGCGCTCAATTTGTTGTTCAATAAAATAAAGAAGGGAAACATTGGTAATTGAAACAACGAAATCAAAACGCCCTTCTACCAACATTTAACAATCAACAATGAGTCTTACAATAAGAAGAGTGTTAATTATATTGATAGGGGGATTGATACTCGCAGGTTCGGTATTTTATGCGAAACAAATCTCTGAAAAGAAAAACCCGCCAAAGAAAAAAGAAAATCCAATACCTAGTATCAGAGAAGTAGCCGTTTTCAAAGCCGAAAATAGAAAAATATCTTCCGAAATGGAAGTGCAAGGCATTCTAGTAGCTTACAATAAAGTAGACATATTTGCAGAAGTTACAGGTATGTTAGAAAATACATCCAAACCTTTTAAGGTAGGTTCATCTTTTAAGAAAGGAGAAATTTTATTGGATATAGAAGACGATGAAGCTCGCCTAAATATTTTATCGCAAAAAAGTAATTTGGTTAATGCCATTACTTTATTGATGCCTGACCTGAAAATAGATTATCCACAAAGTTTTCAACAATGGAAATCTTATCTTGATAAATTTGATGCAGAAACTAGCCTCTTGCCCTTACCGAAGCCATTAAATGATCAAGAGAAATATTTTATTGCCTCTAAAAACATAGCTTCTCAGTATTATTCCATTAAAAGTGCTGAAAAACGCTTAGGAAAATACACCGTCTACGCTCCTTTTTCAGGGGTTATTACAGAGGCAATGATTAATCCTGGGTCCTTGGTTCGAGCAGGACAAAAAATGGGTAGTATGATGGGAACGGGGGATTATGAGATGCAAGCGACGGTCAGCCTAGAAGATTTGAAATATATCAAAACAGGGGCAAAAGTCCAACTCTACTCAGATGCAGCTGCGGGCAATTGGACAGGAACGGTTCGTAGAGTGAGCGATATGATTGATCCGAATACGCAATCCGTACTTGTTTTTATTGGAGTTAGAGGGCAAGGTTTGCGAGAAGGCATGTATCTGAAAGGTAAACTAAGTACTCGTGCAGTAGAGAATTCAGTTGCGTTGCCATTGGAATTATTGGTTAATCAGGACCAAGTATATGTGGTGGATGATAATAAACTGCGCCTACAAAAAGTCGAGGTATTAAATACAAATGCGGCTACTGCGATTGTACAAGGTATTCCAGAAGGTGTCTTATTGCTAAAAAATCAATTGGTGGGTGCATACGAGGGTATGGAAGTAAAATCGAAGTAGGTTGTTTTAATTGTTTATTTGTTTATTTGTTTAGAATGTTTATTTGTTTAGGAACATTTTGCGCACATAAACAAATAAACCTTTTAAACAAATAAACAACTCTAGTAGGTTGTTTTAATTGTTTATTTGTTTAGAATGTTTATTTGTTTAGGAACATTTTGCGCGCATAAACAAATAAACCTTTTAAACAAATAAACAACTCTAGTAGGTTGTTTTGATTGTTTATTTGTTTAGAATGTTTATTTGTTTAGGAACATTCTGCACGTATAAACAAATAAACCTTTTAAACAAATAAACAACTCTAAAATGAGGTCCTTAATAAAATATTTTATAGATAATTCGCTGGCGGCAAACCTACTGATGTTTACCATTCTAATACTAGGGGTATTTAGTGCGATGAACACCAAACGCTTATTTTTTCCTGCTATTCCAGAGAAAATTATCACCGTACAAGCAGTGTACCCCGGTGCTTCTCCTGAAGAAGTAGAAGAAGGAATTATTAGCAAAGTAGAGGAAGCTATCAAAGGTATTTCTGGTGTAGATAGGGTAACAGCTACGGCGCTTGAAAATGTAGCATCGGTTATTGTGGAAACGGAAGAAGATGTAGATATAGATGCCGTCTTACGAGACGTAAAAAACGGCGTAGATGCCATCGCTTCTTTCCCTACGGATATGGAGTCGATTAGAGTGTATAAGCAAGAGATTATCTTAAATGCTATTGTTTATACCATTAGTGGCAATTTAGACTTAAAGGCTTTAAAAAAATATGCTAGAGATATAGAAGATGATTTATTAGCTACGGAAGGAATTTCTCAGGTGGATATATCGGGTTTCCCAGAGGAAGAAATAGAAATTGCGTTTAGAGAAAACGATTTGCGAACCTACCAAATTTCTTTAGCACAAGCAACCCAAGCTATTCGGAGTGCTAATTTAAATATTACGAGCGGCACGATTGAAGGGGCAACAGAAGATTTATTATTAAGAGCAAACAACAAAGGCTATACGGCTACTGATTTTAGAAATATTATTGTAAAAACTTCCTCTGGTGGAAGTGTGACTAGACTGCATCAAGTAGCAGACATTAAAGATAAGTGGGAAGATAATCCAAGTCGTTCTTTTATAGATGGAGAACCCGCAGTAACTATCAAGGCGCAATACACAAGAGATGAAGATATTGTAGAAGTAGCTGATAAAACGAAGGCGTATTTCGAGAAATTCATCGGAGAAAATCCAGCGATAAAAGTAACCTTGCTCAATGATGAATCAGAGGTAATTAAAGGTAGATTGCAATTATTAGCAGAGAATGGCATTATGGGCTTCTTTTTAGTGGTGCTATTATTGGCGATGTTTCTTAATTGGCGATTGGCATTTTGGGTAGCGATTGCCATTCCTATTTCTTTTGCAGGGATGTTCATTTTTGTTGCTGGCTTAGATGAAAGCATTAATGTCGTTTCCTCTTTTGGAATGATCATGGTGCTTGGAATTTTGGTAGATGATGGTATTGTGATTTGCGAAAGTATTTATAGTAAGTATGAAGAAGGTGGCTTTAGTAGAGCAGAAGCAGCGATAGAAGGTACGATGGAAGTACTACCTGCCGTGACAGGAGCGATTATAACAACGATGCTTGCCTTTAGTGGTTTCTTTTATATAGATGGACAACTAGGGGATTTCTTTTCTTCTTTATCTGTGTTTGTCATTTTTGCTTTACTCTTTTCTTTGATAGAGGGAGCATTTATATTGCCTAATCATGTATCCCATTCTCATGCTTTAGACCCTAATAAAAAACGCTACTGGTTAACGGAAAACTTAGATGGTTTTATGCGTTTTCTGCGAGATAAGGTATATGGTCCGATACTGAGATTTACTTTAGGGAATCGGTTTTTTATGTTTTCTATTGTGATGTCTCTATTAATATTTGCGGTAGCTGCCGTTCAAGGGGGATTAGTCCGACAAGATTTTTTTCCTGCTGTAGAAGGTAATAATGTTAGAATTGCTCTAAAATTACCCGCAGGTACTAATGAGGAAGTGACCTTACAAATCTTAAATAAAATCGAAAAGGCTGCATGGGACGTTAATAAAGAAATTTCCGAACAATACTTGCCAGATAGCACGATGGTTTTACATGTGGCAAAAGATGTAGGACCAACTAGTTATGAAGGCTCTTTAGATATTATTTTAATAGATGCAGAAATGCGTACCGAGTTGGGAGAACGAGCCATCGGCTCCCTAATTAGAGAAAAAGTCGGTCCTATATTAGAGGCGGAGTCCTTAACTTATAGCGGTTTCGGAAATTTTGGTAAGGCGGTCTCTTTAATATTAGTGAGTGATAATTCGGAACAATTGGACCAAGCAACCGAAGCTGTTAAAGCCAACTTAAATGAACTAGAAGAATTAAAAGATATTACTGATACGAATGCAGAGGGTTTAAAAGAAGTCATTATTAACTTAAATGAAAAAGGTCGATTTTTAGGTTTAAGCTTACAAGAGGTCGCTGGGCAGGTACGACAAGGCTATTTTGGTAGTGAGGTACAACGCTTACAAAAGGGGAGAGATGAGGTAAAAGTATGGGTGCGCTATGCAGAAAAAGATCGTCAAAACATCAACCAGTTAAAAAATATGCGTATCCGTTTAAGCAATGGACAAGAATATCCACTCTTAGAAATTGCTACACTAGAAACGGCAACAGGGGTTTTAGCGATTAATAGACTAGAAAGTAAACGGCAAGTAACGATAGAGGCAGATGTTTCTAGTAATCAAGTTTCGGCGGCGGATATAAATAATAGTTTAAAAGATACGATGCCAGTTGTATTAGCAAGCTACCCAGATGTCACCGCACTATTTGAAGGGCAAGACCGGGAAATGGGGCGAACCGTCAAATCTTTTGGTCCAGTTTATAGTGTTATCTTATTCTTGATGTTTATTGTGATAGCCTTGACGCTACAATCCTTTAGTCAAACAGTAGCGGTCTTTCTTTTAATTCCTTTCTGTTATATCGGTGTAGTCTTTGGTCATTGGGTAATGAATGAACCTATTTCTATTTTGTCCAATCAAGGTATCTTAGCCTTAATTGGTATTCTGGTCAATGATGCACTGGTATTTGTCTCCACCTATAATCAAAATTTGAAAAAAGGCTTGGCGCAAATGACCGCACTCCATGATGCAGGCTTGGCTCGTTTTCGTCCTATAACACTTACATCCGTTACCACCGTAGCAGGTTTAGGTCCTTTATTATTAAATCAAAGTGTAGGTGCTCAATTTATTATTCCGATGGCTATTTCTGTAGCTTTTGGGTTAATTTTTATTACGGGTATTATTTTGATTTTATTACCTATTCTATTAGTTACCATGAATCGAGGAAAGGTCTATATTGGCTGGTTGTGGAATGGTAAAAAGCCTTCTTTTGAGGATGTGGAATCGGCAGTGAGAAAGCAGCGAGCATTGACGTAGAAGGTTTAGGTTGCGGATTAACTAACTCGCAACCCGTCCCAAATACCCAAAAATGTCCGCACAAGAACATCCTCTTCCATTTTAACATATACCACTAATAACTTTTTAAGTCAGAAAACGTTCTTGTGGTATTCTATTAATAAACTTAGCTGAACTTTAGTCATTACAGGCTGACTAAGAATGAGCCAATTGTTTTGCTAAATTTTCAAAATTTGGCAAATTTTACTTTGGCGTAAATCACTAATATTCTTGTATTTAGATGTGCCAAATTTTCAAAATCTGGCACATCTTGACTATTAATAGTCAGCCTGTAAAGACCGATGACTAAAGTCCAGCTAAGTAGATTGTAGGCTACGGATTACCTACACCTCATGTAATACCTGTAGTTAGGTGACCCGCAATCTGCAACTCGCAACACGAATTATCAATTATGAAATTTGTATTCCAATTATTCGCCTTTACTTGCTTATTAGCTATAGTCTCTTGTGGTACAAAAGACTCCGCTAAGGCAGTTAATACAACGAAAGAAGTAAAACCAGTCAAAGAAGTAGCACCTGTTAATACCATAAAAATAAAGGAAACAGCTACGGTTGCCGAAACAGCTTCAAATCAAGCGATGACTGAAAAAACGTCTCCAAAAATAGTAGAAAAAGCAGCTACTAAAGAAGCAGAGATGGCTAATAAGACTGCCAATAAAAAGGCAAGCACAGTCCAAAAAGTAGCTGTTAAAAATCCAGCGCCACAAAAAAAGAAAGTGGTAGAACAAACAGCTACAGAAGCAAAGGCAAAAATAGAAGGTGCAAAAAAAGTGGCACAATCTACAACTACTAAAGCTAAAGAAAACGTAAATGTAAGAATAGAGGGCGCAACAAAAGTCGCTGCTGCTACGGCAACTACTGTCAAAAATACAGCTCCCAAAGTAGTAGAAGCAGCAACAGAAAAAGTACAAGAAAAAACAGCTGCTGCTAAAAAAGAGGTAGTAAATTTAGATGCTACAGTAGACCATAGTGCATGGGATCAGCTACTTCGACAAAACGTAAGTGCGGAGGGAAAAGTAAATTACAAAGCTATCAAAGCAAATAAAACTGTGTTAGAGGCTTATTTAAAGTCTTTAGATGTTCCAGTTAAAGATAGCTGGTCTAGATCTGAAAAAATGGCGTATTGGATCAATGCCTACAATGCCCATACGGTTAAATTGATAGTGGATAATTACCCTATAAAAAGTATTACCGATTTGGATGGAGGCAAGCCATGGGATCGCTCTTGGATTACGCTAGCTGGCAAAACTTATTCTTTAAATCACATAGAGCATAAAATTATTCGCCCACAATTTAAAGATGCTCGTATTCATTTTGCTGTCAATTGTGCAGCATCTTCCTGCCCACCTATATTGAATAAAGCATGGACAGCTAAAAATCTCGAAAGTACTTTAGACCGGCAAGCCAAGTTATTTATCAATAGTTCAAAGTATAATAACATTGCTAGTGATCAAGTATCCATTTCTAAATTATTTGATTGGTATAAAGAAGACTTTGGAGATGTAATTAGCTATCTAAATAAATATGCTAACACTACAGTAAATTCTGGTGCTAAGGTGTCTTTTAAAGAATATGACTGGGCATTGAATGAATAGTCTTTAGCTATTGGTCTTTAGTCTTTGGTGGCAGCCTGCCAAGTGCTAGAATATTATCGTAATACTTAGTTTTCCCCTCATCTGTTTTGTTGGAGTGTAAAGAAAGTATTTGACTAATTCCTACTGCTAAGCATAAGCGTACCAAAGACTAAAGACCAAATAAAAAAGGGTCTAAATAAAAATTGCCCCTTAGAAACAAGTGATGTTTCTAAGGGGCAATTTTTATTTAGCCCCTTCTTTATTTTAAAATAATAAGTATATGTAAAATAAAATAGAAACAGATAGCGTTTTAGAGCAAACAATAACACAATTTACCAGAAAAAATATATTAAGGGAACGTTATCCCTTCATTTTTTGTTTTCTACATAGAAAAATGCCTCTTATAAATTAAGAGGCGAAAACCAATTTAAGAATAATAATAAGATTATTTAGTATTGTTCTTAAATGCCAAAAAACAGATGGAAGCAGCTTGCCTGTTTTTCATTTCTAACAAACCATTACACAATCCATAAAATAATTGTTCCACCTTGTATGGTATGCTTGAACAACTAGACATCGCTATGTCTATACAAAAGGCTCTTTGTCAATTTTTTTATGTAGCGGCGACTTTAGTCGCCGAGTGCATAAGTCGGCAACTAAAGTCGCCGCTACATGCAAAAAATGATAAAGAACTATTTAAAATAATAAAAACATTAGCTACTACTTAGCTGACGCTACTATATAATTTATTAACCCGAATAAAAACACGCTATATACACCTCCTTAAAACCATTTCCTTCAATAAAAAAATCAAAGAAGGAAAGCACCAAAAGCCAATGAAAACAGCTTATTTGTTTTCATTTGTACAAAAAACATTGTGTTATAACATAATTGTTCCGTCACTAAGTGACGCTTGAACAGCCTGGTATCGCTATGTCTATACTTTAAAATATAGGCTCTTTTTATTGCTATTGCAGCAGTAAGAGGAAGGACTAATCTATGTCTAAAACAAAACGATTACGATAAACGAAAATTATTTTTAATCCTAGCTCTTCTAAACAGAGCTTACAAAACCTTATGAGTTATGCAAAATCTAATGCAAACAGTTCAGTACATCATTATCGAAGATGTGGTTGATTGCTAGCACTAAAAAACTAGTCTACAGCCAATTAGTCAAAAAAAGTAAAACCATTTTTAACTTAAGTCTTTTTTAAAGGGACTTATAAAAACCTTATGAATTATGCAAAATCTAATGCAAACAGTTCAGTACATCATTATCGAAGATGTAGTTGATTGCTAACATTGAATTATTCAAAGAAATGGCGGGGAGCAAATTTTTAACTCTCCGTCCTTTCTTTAAATTTTGTAATAGACTTGTTACCCTTTAAGAAATGCCTATATGAAATAGCTATTTTTTTGTTAGTTTTCTTTAAAAAATCACTGAATAATCATTTTATTGAGTTATTTTTTAGAGGAAAATAACAGAAAAAGAGCATTTCAGATAGGTGTTTCTTAAAGGGTAACAAGTCTAATATACTTCGGACAGGATAAAAAAGGAAAAAGATGTTTATTTTTTTATACTTTTTACTTGTTTGTTTATTGAAACGGTTATAAACAGCACAATATAAGCAGTTTTTTTATTTCGTTCGCAGTACGCTCTTTCTGTATTCACTGATCATTTATAAACAATTAATTTTTTTTCTAATCCAATCTCTAGCTAAAATATTTTCGTACTTATTTAATTGCACAAGTAATCGTCGTTTGGTAGCAGAGTTGACCAACAGTAGTTCTTTTTGGTAAGTAATTTTTTTCAATAGAGAAATAAAATTTAAATAAGATTGCTTTTTCTTCTCGTTAATACTATCTGTATTTCTAATAAACCTACTAAAAGCCGTACACTTAGCAAGAACTAATTTGTGATAGGAGGAATCTTTCTCGTAGATTTGGAAATAAGTTCGTACTAATAAGGATTTCGCATTAATCTTATATAAAATATTAGAAAAACGAAAATCTTCTAATGTTTCAATCACTTCGGTATATGATGACTGATGATAGTATAAATAACTAAGTGATAGTGCTTTTAATTCTGCTCTTGTTGCCTCTCTCAAAAATTGCTCATACTCTAAAATAAAACCCTCGATAAAATCAAAGTCTCTTAATTTAGTTCCAGTTATACAAGTATTTAAAAAAATAGTATTTGATATTTCATTTTTTCTCAGTAAAAGCTTTGTTTCAATTCCTAGTTTATATAATTCATATACCTCTTTAATATATTTTGATTGCTTTGATATTTGCCAAGTAGCATAATTGACTAGGGCAGTAAAAACAGCTAATCCATTTTTAGGACTAATTCCTTGAATATTTTCGAAGAAGAGTGCCTTCGCTTGAAAAAAACTAGCTTCTTTAGCTTGTGGACAGCTATTTTCATTCTTCTCTACTAAATTAATTAGTTCTTTTAGTAGTTTAGTAATAATTGTTTTAGATGCAGCTATCTGTAAATTATCCACTTCAAAATCATGCTTCTCTGAAAGAATTCGTTCTCTATTTTTTAATTCAAGACTTGTTTGTAATCTTTCGATATTCTGAAATTCTTGTAAATTTAGAAGGGATTTTTTCAAGATACTAACTACCTCACCTTGTTGAGGTGTATTTGGATGAAAGTAAAAATCTCGCTGTAAAGCATAGTTATCGTAAAAAAAAGTAGCATCTCGAAAAGGTTGCGCTTCTAAGTCCTGCAATAAGTCATTGGTATTTTTTTCAAAAAGACCATATATATTTCGTTCTCCATAAATTTGGGTCAGTAGTTTCTTTTTCGCAAAAGAATCTTGCTGACACTTTACATAAATCAGATAGTCTTCTAATATTTTAGTTAGTTTTAGTATCAGGTTGCGTAATTTAGGTCCATCATATATACTTTTTGGAAAAAGTTTAGCATAGACTTTTTTTCGCTCTAATTTTGGGGTATCAAATTTAGGATAGAATTTACGGATATATTTATATAGATTAAGAACATCATCGCTTTTGGTAAAAAAAGGAGCGCGAACATACCGATAGAATTGGCGGGTTTCTACTTCGTCTAAAGCCTTTAATATTGTTATTAGTTTACTGGTTCTCATTATTCTCTCTGATTGGAAATACAGTACTAAAAAATATAAAGGCTAAATATATGTATTACTTTGTGTTTTATCAAATTTTTGATAAAAAAAACGCTGACGATTTTTTTATTAAAAAGCAGATTAAATAATTGATTATAAGTGATTTATGTTTTATTATTTAACTGTAATTAAAGTAAAAACCTTTGACTATTTTTTGTTTTTGGACAAAAAAAAAGAATAAAGAGTAGGTATCTTTATCCTTGATTACTGAAATATGTACTTTTTCTGTATGACCCTAATGATGGAAATTATTTTGTCCATCACTTATATATCTTGCCATATACATTTTTGTTTTGTCCGTGTTGCGACAAAAAACCTCTGACGATAATTTTAAAAAATTAGCGCTCTATTCTTTAGAAATCAATATTTTATACTTGATGTTTTTTTTGTTTTTTTTTAAAAAGCTTTGACTATTTTGTTTTTTTGGACAAAAAAAAAACATAAAAGCTAGGTATTTTTATACTCTATTTCAGTGTTCCCCCATTGTCCTCTATAACCCAATACACAGTATTGTTTAGTAAAAAAGATTTGAATTCATCGAAGGTACTGTTAGATTTCCATGCTTCCAATTTTGTCTTGTTCAAAAGAACAAGACAAAATGGAAAGATTTTATTCTCCACACTACCAATTAATTACATTATCTGGAGAACGAACACCTTTCACGACATCTCCTAAAGTACTTTCAAACCTTGCCTCTTTCTTATCAAAAGACAATTCGGTATCTTCATTAGACATCCGTTTGATAGGTTTTTCAAAACGATACACACTAATGATACGAGCAGATTCTAAAATAACTCGTTGCATCATAGGTACTTTCTCATATTCTCCTTCGGGAATAGGTGATTTAAAAGTCCGTTTAAACGTACCTTTTTCATAAGCGTATTCATTTTTTAAATCCAACATCCCTCGCGTCATCCCTTTTGTAAATTTACTAACGGCTTCATTCATGGCTTCTACTCGTTCAAAAGATGCACTAATAGAAAAAATGAAGTCTTCATAAAAAATATCGCTTTTTACATTAGAAATGCCTTCAACTTTACTTACAGTAGCTACTATTTTTTTAAAAAAAGCATCTAATTCTTTTTGGTCAGGTGCTGTAAATCCGCCTGCACCGTCTTCTGATTGCATAAATTCTTTTAGCTGTTCCTTGCTTTCATTTAAATTCAAGGTAACAGTCATTTCTCCTGTTCCATCTTCATTCATACTAATTTGCTCTACTAATTCAAAGCAACTCGTCAAAGAAAGCGTTAGAAAAAGCGAACCTAAAATCAATAATTTTTTCATAGAATATTTGATTGATTGAAAAAGATTGTTGTATTGTTTTATTGCTTTATGGCTATATTGCTTTATTGCTATGTGACACTACGCTACATGAACAATAAAGCAATAAAACAATCTTATCATTTTCGATAATACATCAAAATAGCACCAAATAATGTGATGAGCGTTGTCAGCACGGTTGCCATTTTTATAGAATAACGAATATGATTCACAAAAATTTTAATGTTCTCTTTTTGAGCGGGATATCGGGGGAAAATTTCTTTCTCCATCTTCTGATCATTAAAGATATGGGAGGCATCAAATTCTACTTCATTTTTCACTAACACTTTGTAGGCTTGCATTACTTTCATCCGAAAGTAGATATTCAAAAATAACATGGCAACAAATAAGCCAATCACTAGGGAGATAAGAAAGATATACATGTCTTTTTTTTTAGAAGTCAGAGGTCAGATCGGAAAATTACATTTTCCTGTCAGAAGTCAGATTTATGACGTGTTCTTAGACGTACCACTAACGTAAAAGACATTTTTTTGAAACACAAAAGGAACAAAAGAAACAAAAGTGTTTTCACAAAAGTTTTTTGCTTTTGAAATATACCAGTAAAACGTAAAACATACAGCACTCTTTTGTGAAAACACTTTTGTTTCTTTTGTTCCTTTTGTGTTTCAAAAAAACGTCTAGCTATATTAGCGGTACGTCTAAGAACACGTCATAAATCTGACTTCTGACAGAAAAATGTAATTTTTCGATCTGACCTCTGACTTCTTTTTATACGTAAGGATACTCCACATTCGTCAAATACAACCCATGTGCAGGCACACTCAAGCTTTTTTCAATACGAGTTTGATTATCCATTGCCATTTTAACCTGTTCCAAAGAAATTTTGTGCAAACCTACATTGAGGCACATACCTACAATCAATCGAACCATACCTCTTAAAAAACGGTCTGCGGAAATACGAAAAACTAGATGGTCCTGTTCTTCATCTAAGGTCCATCTACATTCTCGAATATCACAACACATGGTTTTCGCATCTGAATGACTTTTACAAAAAGGAAAAAACTCATCGTAGTCAATTAACAACTTTGCAGCATCCTGTAACAGGCCCATATCTAGTCGATGTGCAAAAGGATAATAAAAAGCGGTATCTGTTTTATGTGGATTTTTATAGTATTCAATATGATATTCGTAGCTCCTGTTAGTCGCATCGAACCGAGCATGTGCGGAATCTTTTACGCGTAGGAATCGCCGAATAGCAATGTCTTTGGGTAAAAATCTATTTATCCGTACCGTTAAATTATCTATTAGTTCCTTATCTGTATCGAAATGAAGAAAATACTTCGTTGCATGAACCCCTGCATCTGTACGGCCACAACCAAGTACCTCTATGTCCGCTCTCAGGATAGTAGACAAAGCTGTTTCTATCTTCGCTTGCACAGCGATGCCATTCGGTTGCTTTTGCCAACCAACGTAATTCGTACCGTTGTAGGATAATTCTGCAAAATATCTCATGCTATGGTAAATTTAGGTATATACTCCATGTACAAAGTCTGACGGTCATAAGTAGGGGATACCTTGAAGGTCTGTTGATACTCCACATCCTTTTTAGCTGAACATATAGGAGCGTAGCTCCGACCACGTCTGTAGGAATGGGATATGGAACAGCGTCAAAGGAGCGTAGCTTCGGCAAC
>ENA-ORXT01001109-ORXT01001109.1-marine-metagenome-genome-assembly--contig:-NODE-1109-length-37758-cov-11.346594_pt1 | contig 37758 bp, 32 predicted proteins | sample MGYA00237868_ERZ511482 | MGnify/ENA metagenome assembly ERZ511482 | reverse complement strand
CACTCTAGAGCGACACTGGCGCATGGAGAGTACGTGTGAGGTTACACCTGTATGAGCGGTGCGCAGAGGGTCAGCTTAACAGCAGAGTTAGTAGGGTAAACCCACATAATTGATCGTCAGACTCGCTTGAGCCTCATCCGTGTGCTTTAGAAAAGCTATCTCTGCTTGTTGAATCTTGATATCAAAATCTGTCTGTTCCGGGAAACGATGCAGCGTGGACGTCATCCACCAACTGAAGCGCTCTACTTTCCAGACACGTGTCAATGCAGTTTGTGAGTAGCTTTGCAGTTCACTGTCATCGTTATCGCGATACCGCAGCTTCAATGCTCTGTACAGGTAGTGTACATCAGAGGCAGCGGTGTTCAGGCCCTTGGCGCCCGTGGGGGGAACAATATGCGCTGCATCTCCACAGAGAAAGAGCCTGCCCCATTGCATGGGCTCACACACAAAGGAGCGTAATGGCGCAATGGATTTTTCAATGGCCGGGCCGGTTTCTATTACGTCGGCAAAACGCTCGGGGAGACGGCTTTTCAACGTCTGCCAGAAGGCATCATCGCTCCAGTTCTCTACGCTGTCGTTGATATCACACTGGACATAGTACCGGCTCAGTTTATCGTTTCGCATTGAGCACAATGCAAAGCCTTTATCGGAATTACTGTAGATGAGCTCATCATGAACCGGCGCAGTCTCTGAGAGAATACCCAACCAGCCAAACGGGTATTCCTTGACATATTCCGTACGTTTTTCAATCGGTATATGCTGTCGACTCACACCATGATATCCATCGCAACCTGCGATGTAATCACAGTCGATATGCCATGCTTCGCCATTGACTTGGCAATCAATGCTGGGCGTGCCTGTTTCAAGATCGTTGAGAACCACGTTCTCAACATTGAACAGTGTTTTAGCACCGACTCTTTCGCGCGCGTCGTACAGATCACGCGTCAGCTCAGTCTGCCCGTACACGGTCATTGGTTTATCAATATATTTGTCGAACGAAATATCGAAATAATCGTTGTTGCTCGATAACACAATACCCTTGTGCACGTAGCACTCTCTGTGCAGCCTCTGTGCTGCCCCCGCCTCCTCCATCAGTTCCACAAGACCCCGTTCCAGAACGCCAGCCCTGATCCGCGTTAGTACATATTCGCGTGTTTTTCGTTCCAGCACGACGTTGTCGATACCAGCATTGTGCAACAGCTGACCCAGCAGTAATCCGGAAGGCCCCCCACCGATAATGGCAACTTGCACACGCATCATGAGTTCTTCGCTGTTATCAATGCCAGTTGGGGTGCTTTTCTAAAGTTGTTGGCACGCTCGTCATAGGCCGCTTCGACGTTGGCACGGCCTAGTTGCGCATGCTCACGCGCTAGTATTGCACGACAAAGAAATATAGCGAAGCAATAGCCGTGTCACAGTGACGTCGCAGACGCCTAAACGATATCATTGTATACATTGTCGTGATGAAGAGCGCCGTTGAAAACCTGAAAATATTGAGAAATGCACGTAAGCCCTTGTCCAACAGCGCTACCCTGAGACAATCAGGCGACAGACACCCAACGTTTGATCGCCAAATCGTCCCCTTCAACACAACACCAACAAACACTGAGACAAGACTGTGAGCTTTACAAAAACACCCGGTTGGCTGGATTGGTACCCACAACCCACCAGGCCGCGATTCCAGTTGCCTCCAGGTAGTGTCGATGCCCATTGCCATGTTTTTGGTCCAGGAGACACCTTCCCCTACGCGCCACAAAGAAAGTACACACCCTGCGATGCGTCAAAGCATCAGTTGTTCGCACTTCGTGATCATCTCGGCTTCGATCGGAATGTGATAGTCCAGGCAACCTGCCACAGCGCTGATAACGGTGCGCTTGTCGACGCATGCTTGTCAGCCGGTAACAAAGCCCGTGGCGTTGCTACTGTAAAAGCAGACATCACAGACGAAGCACTTCAGCAGCTACACGCAGCCGGTATTCGAGGCGTACGCTTCAATTTCGTGACACGCCTTGTAGATGTCACACCAGAAGATGAACTGCTAATCATCGCCCGCCGCATTGCCCCGCTTGGCTGGCACGTTGTCATCTATTTCGAGGCACCCGATTTGCCTGATCTGTGGGAATTTTTCAGTACTATCCCTACGCCATTAGTTGTCGATCACATGGGTCGACCTGATGTCAACAAGCCAGTAAACAGCCCGGAGTTCCAGCTATTTCTGCGCTTCATGCAGGATCACCCGAACGTCTGGAGCAAGGTCAGCTGCCCAGAGCGTCTATCAAATGATGGCCCACCTGCATTGAACGGTGAACAATCGGCTTATCAGGACGTTGTACCCTTTGCACGTACCGTTGTAGAACGCTTTCCAGATCGTGTGCTGTGGGGAACTGACTGGCCGCATCCGAACCTTAAAGACCATATGCCCGACGATGGCCTGCTAGTCGATTTCATCCCGCAGATTGCCGTCACTGAGAAACTACAGCATCAATTATTAGTGGATAACCCCATGCGACTGTACTGGCCCGAGGAGCGATAACATCCCAGTCCATCACTTCACTGTTTATAGGGTCCGCCATGAAACATCGTTACGGAGGGCGATAGAAGGTTCGAGATCGGACACTAAGCGGCTTTTCAGATTAGCCTCTCAACCGGATTCACTCAACATGATTTTGGCAAGAAAAGATCACCAACCTGCGTAATCGGACTGGTGTCGTTACCGACGGGTGTGTGCCCAATCCAGAAGTTCGCTACGTGAATTGACTCGACTTTTTTTAGTCATAACGTAGAAACCCACGTCCTTTGGACGTGGTCAGAGGGCTGAGGCTCTGCCGACAGTCCGACTCAAAGGTTACCCTAGAAGTGAGCTATCCCCATAGCCTCATTCGAGGAGAACCCATGAGCCGGTTCAAGAAGTTATCACACACGATATGGTACTGCCATTATCACATTGTCTGGACCCCGAAATATCGGTACCGGATATTGGATGGTCAGGTAAAACAAGAGGTTGAAAGCTGTATCAGAGGTTTTTCGGAGCACAAGAAGTGCGAAGTAGTGGAGTTGAACGTTCAGATAGATCACGTTCACTTGATCGTGTCGATACCGCCGAAGATATCGGTATCGGAATATGTTGGAATGGTGAAGGGAAGGACAGCAATACGAGTACTTCAGCGTTTCAAGGAATTAAAACGTAAGACGTATTGGGGCAATCATTTATGGACCAAAGGGTATTGCGTGGACACAGTGGGTTTGGATATGGAAAAGATTCAGGCTTACGTTAGGTATCAGGACAAATAAGATCAACAAATAGAGCAGCGTCAACTCGGGCTGTAATTCCATTCATGCTGTGGGGTGTCTCCCTAGTCGTCTTTGACGGCTAGGCATACTGGGCCCCTATAGGGCCGACCCAAGCCCCTGCGCTCCGCGTAGGGATCTTTTAGTCCTGATTCAGCCTTGAAGCCGTCGGTCGCAGATGGCAAAATTCGTGAGAATGCTATCGCAAAATGAATGCACAAACCTATTGCATTGGCGGTTGCACAAACGAACGTTTGTGCAAGACTTGGTTTTCCAATAGGATCATTCGTGGAGCAGGGTTCACACTGCCGCGTACAGCGGAAGTTCCGGCATCAGTTTCGGCGGTGACTATCGGACCGGCTCCCGCTCAAGCAGTCATAGAAAAACTGGAAGCCCCTACATGTTTGGCTCTTTAGACGAAGTAGCTGCCGACGTCTTTGGTTTATCATTCTGACTGCCTCAGACTACTATCGACTCTGCGTATATCTAGCGAATCGAGATAAATTTCGTGCGTATTGGGCGTAAACTGTCTTCCCCATTCAGCTGATACCCTCTGCCACCCTTTACAGGATCATCCCACCATGCAATCACTCGACTGGCATGCAGAACGCTCGGACCTATCAGACCTTTGTCTGTTGGACAGGGCACCAGAGTCAGAAGGCATTGACTTGTCTGTAGTTCGATTATACCGGCTCGCTCGAGTCCGTTCCGAGATGGTTAAAAGAGGAATCGACGCACTGATCCTCAGTGATCCTGTGAACATCCGGTACGCTACCGGAACACGGAACATGCAGATATTCTCTGCTCGCAACACGCCGTCGCGTTACCTGTTGCTGACAGAAAATCGTTCCATTCTGTTTGAATTCACCGGTTGCCTCCATCTGGCTGATGGGTTTGAAACTGTCGACGAAGTCAGACCTGCCATGACCGCCAGTTTCGTTGCTGCCGGACCAAAGATCGCTCATCGTGAGAAGCACTGGGCAATGACCACGTATGACCAACTGGTAGAGCTGGTGGGTCGCAGTCCGACAGTTGGTGTTGAGCGATTGAACGCGGGGAGCGTGATTGCTCTGCACGAACTGGGTGTAAACATTGTGGATGCGCAGGAGCCGGTTGAAATGGCCAGGTGTATCAAGTCTGCCGATGAAATAATGTGCGTCAGGGCATCACTTGCAGCTACAGAAGTTGCCGTTGGCAAACTGCGTGAAGCGATTTCCCCGGGGCTGACGGAAAACGAATTGTGGTCAGTTCTGCATCAATCCGTTATTGCACAAAATGGAGACTACTGTGAGACGAGGCTTCTCAATAGCGGTGAGCGAACCAACCCGTGGTTTCAGGAGACTTCAAGTAAAGTCTTGCTGGCAGACGAGTTGGTGGCTCTGGACACTGACGTGGTGGGTTGTCACGGCTACTATTCTGATTTCTCGCGAACCTTTCATGTAGGGCCCGGGCAACCCACTGAACATCAAAAACGCTTGTACCGTACAGCTTATGAACAGGTTCAACACAATATACAACTCATCAAACCAGGAATGAGTTTTCGAGACTACGCCGAGCGTGCTTGGGACATCCCTGCAACATACGCTGACAATCGTTATTACCTGTCCGCCCATGGCTGCGGGATGACCGGTGAGTATCCTTACCTCTATCATCGCTCGGACTTTCCCGATGCGGGCTACGACGGCATTATCGAACCTGGCATGGTCATTTGTGTAGAGAGTTATATCGGGGCAAATACTGGTGGCGAGGGCGTCAAGTTGGAGGAACAACTACTAGTAACTGACACTGGCAACGAATGCCTGTCGCGTTTTCCTTTCGAGTCTTCGATGTTGAATTGAATTTTGTATTTCACAAACATCAAATGTGCCGACCGGCAGCTTAGAGGGAGTGAGCGGACTGTCAGTGATGCAACTGCGATTCAGGGTTGTACTTCCGCTTTGGGCCGAGAGTGTCGATTCTGAACCGACCAACTGAACTAGTTTAATGGGCAGCACGACTTTTAAAGCTGCCGTTGTCCCAGATGCTCGCCAATCGTCTCTGGAGTGCCCTTTGCTCTCATTCCGAGCACCCTCATATTTCGCGCAAAACCATGTCGCGAATTTTCACTGCCTTCTCAAAATGGTCAAGTTCTTGAGTCTGGATCCACCATGTAGCTGCTTCCATCAGCTCCTGAGGATTGTCGTTCTTATTTTTGAAAAACGCATAGAACGACAAACCAACCGTCGGGCCTTTGGACTTGATCTTCTGTTCGCAAACAGAAACGATTCGTCGCTTGAGTACAAGGGTCATTGTAGTAATCACATGAGGAATTTCATCGAAGATTATTGTACCCGGCTGGCAGTTTTGGGCCGGGTGTGTCGATATCGAGCCACCTGTTGTGGGCACACTAACAGGCAGGTCGGTGCCCATAACTGCCAATCGATTACTGAAGTCTGCGTCATCTCCACGAAGGCGGAGATCCATTCCGGCCATAGGAAAGAATGTGAATCTTCATTGGCCTATCTGATCTCAGAGATCAGTGCACGTCGGATTCTGCGTTTCAATCAGCTTTACTTACCAACTTTGATTCCACTTTTTCAGACGCTGTTATCTGAGAATGGCTTCGGCCATCCCATTGTGAATTTCTTAGTATACAAGCTTGTGTACACGGTATTTTTGCGTAACCCCTTGTGTACTTTCGTTGCGGTGTTGGCTCGCAGGAGGATACACGTATATCCTCCGAGCCTGATTCTGAAAACTGATGCGGGCTATATCGGTTAGCGTTGCCGTTAGTAAAACCCTTACGTCAGCTCTCAACCCGCAACACAAAGTAATTCTTCTTGCCACGTTGCAACAGCACGAATTTTTTGTTGACCAGATCATCGGTAGTCAGCTGGTACTGATCACTCACCTTTTGCTTGTTAACAGCAATAGAATTTTCCTTCAATGCACGGCGCGCTTCACTGGTCGATTTCAAAAATCCTGTTTCGGTTGCCAGCGCTGCCACAATGTCCAGCCCCTGATCAATCGACCTACGGGAAACGGTAGCCTGTGGCACCCCGTCAAACACATCCAGAAAAGTTTGCTCGTCGAGCTGCTTCAAATCGTCAGTGGTTGCCTGACCGAATAAAATACCACTGGCCATAATCGCCTTGTCCAGCTCAGCCTCTGAATGAACCATGGCAGTGATTTCTGCAGCGAGTCTTTTCTGCAGTATTCTCAAATGCGGGGCTTCCCGGTGCTCACTGATCAGCGTCTCTATTGTCGGTTCATCGAGAAAAGTGAAGATCTTGACGTACTTCTCGCTGTCCTCATCACTGGAATTCAGCCAGTACTGGTAGAACTTGTACGGCGAGGTACGCGCCGCATCCAGCCACACATTGCCACCTTCACTTTTGCCAAACTTTGATCCATCCGCCTTGGTAATCAACGGACAAGTAATGGCAAACGCCTTGCCCCGGGCAATTCTTCTAACCAGTTCTGTGCCTGTCAGAATATTTCCCCACTGGTCACTGCCACCCATCTGAATACTGCAATCGTGGTTCCGGTACAGGTGCAGGTAGTCGTAACCCTGAACAAGCTGGTAAGTGAATTCGGTAAAGCTCATACCACCGGCCTCTTCCGAGTCCACTGAAATTCTGTTCTTTACAGAGTCTTTGGCCATCATGTAGTTAACCGTGATGTGCTTGCCCACATCGCGAATGAAATCCAGAAAACTGAAATCCTTCATCCAGTCGTAGTTATTGACTAATTCTGCGCAATTGTCACCGCTGCCAGTGAAATCCAGAAACCGCGATAGCTGTTTTTTCACGGCCTCCTGATTATGTCTCAGCGTAGGCTCATCAAGCAGATTGCGTTCGTCGGACTTGCCAGAGGGATCGCCTATCATGCCGGTGGCACCACCGACGAGCGCTACAGGTTTATGCCCTGCACGCTGAAACCGGGCCAGCAGCATGATGGGAACCAGATTGCCAATATGCAGTGAGTCAGCGGTCGGGTCAAAACCGATATACGCTGTACGCATACGCTCCTGCAAATGTTCTTCAGCGCCTGGCGTCACGTCGTGGATCATGCCACGCCACTCGAGCTCTTTTATAAAATTAGTCATTTGAATCAGCAGCAGAAATGCAGGGTAATGTCGAATGGCACTGCTTTAAGGCCGTCACCCCCGCGCAGGCGGGGATCCAACTCAGCATTTACAGGGTTTCCCGCCTTCGCAGGAACAACGTAATTGCCTTTACCGGACTTGATGCAGTGCCATTTGGGTAGTGTTTGAATGAACTTGCAGGCACATTGTATCGTTATCTGACCGGCGATCGCTAATCCAACCAGCGTCGAACACTGCACACCAGCCATCCTGGCCACCACAACTTACACTCGCTCTACTACCGAGTGGCCAGTCGATCCAGAGGCACCCGTTTGAACACACCACTGGCCGTTGCAATCAGAGCCCCCGTTGTATCAGTTAGCTCCCCGTCAATGAACTGCAAAGACTTCCCTGCCCTTACAATCTTGCCTGTCGCCACCAGCTCCGTACCTGGAAAGGCGGGGGCCAGAAAATGTGTGTTCAATGACACGGTCATGAATGGCGTGCGCCCGCTGGAATCGACACTCAGACTCGCCGTTGCACCCATGGCGTTGTCCAGCAACGTGGAGGCAATACCGCCATGCATGACATCATGCCGGTTCAGATGCACCTCACTCAACCTCAGATAACAGCGGGCACGGCCGTCTTCCTGACTGACGTCCAGCACGTACCCGACGAGGCGCTGCGCACCGGTCTCGCTTTTAATGAGCCCGGTGTCTGGCGAATCATTTGTCATCGTTATCGCGACACGCTACTGTGAAGACAGTCGTCAGAAGAATGCCTGTAAACCGGTGATCGCCCTTCCCAGAATCAGAGCGTGCACATCGTGTGTACCCTCATAGGTGTTAACGGTCTCCAGATTGACCATATGACGCATGACATGGAATTCATCAGAGATACCATTGCCACCGTGCATGTCTCGCGCATTCCGGGCGATGTCCAGAGCCTTGCCGCAATTGTTGCGCTTGATCAGGGATATCATTTCCGGTGCTGCCTCGCCCTCATCCATCAGACGTCCAACGCGTAGCGCTGCTTGCAAGCCGATGGAGATTTCGGTCTCCATATCAGCCAGTTTTTTCTGGAACAGTTGAGTCTGCGCGAGCGGCTTGTTGAATTGCTTGCGATCAAGACCGTATTGGCGTGCTGCATGGAAGCAGAACTCGGCAGCCCCCAGTACGCCCCACGCAATACCATACCGGGCACGGTTCAAACAACCGAAGGGGCCCTTCAGGCCCTCGATATTGGGTAGCAGTGCATCCTCACCCACCGGCACATCCTTCATGACAATCTCACCCGTCGTGGAGGCACGCAGTGATAACTTGCCACCTATTTTGGGTGCTGAGAGTCCTTCCATGCCCTTTTCAAGAATGAACCCTCGAATCTTGCCCCCATGAGCCTCGGACTTTGCCCACACCACGAACACATCCGCAAACGGTGCGTTGGAAATCCACATCTTTGCGCCGTTCAGGACATAACCAGAGTCGGTTTTCTTTGCAGTGGTCTTCATGCCAGCAGGGTCGGATCCTGCGTCCGGTTCTGTGAGTCCAAAACAGCCGATGTATTCACCACTGACCAGTTTCGGCAAGTATTTCTGCCGCTGCTCCTCGGAGCCGTAGGCATGGATGGGGTACATCACCAGTGATGATTGAACACTCATCATGGAACGGTAACCGCTGTCCACACGTTCCACTTCACGCGCTATGAGACCATAGGTGACGTAGGAGGCACCCAGCCCGCCGTATTCCTCAGGAATGGTTACCCCCAGTAACCCTGCATCGCCCATCTCCCGGAATATACCGGGGTCTGAGGTCTCGTTGCGACTGGCTTGCAGAACGCGCGGTTGCAGCTGATCCTGAGCAAAGATCTGTGCGGCATCGCGCAACATGCGTTCATCTTCGTCGAGCTGATTGTTCAGCCTGAACGCATCTGCCCAGTCGAATGAACCCAGTTCCGGGCCTTTGCCTGCTGTGTGACTTGTCATGATATGAAATATGGCTCCTGTCAGGATGTGGCCAGTTGTCCGGCAAAGGTGGATACCAGCTTGTGTTTCAGTATTTTACCAGTCGCGGCAGCCGGCAACAGCGTTGTCGCAATGATACGTGAAGGGCGTTTGTAACTGACCAGTTGCTCAGCAACAAACTGTGCCAATGCCTCAGTGTCCAGCGAGTCCGGATCAGCACATTGAACAAAGGCCAGAATTTCCTCATCTCCCGTGTCGAGTTTGCGACCCACCACCGCACATTGAATAACGTCTGGATGGTCGTTTAGCGCCGCTTCTACCTCGGGTGGATATACGTTGAAACCACCGCGAATGATCAGTTCCTTGCTACGACCCACGATGTGCAGGTTACCCTGATGGTCGATCCTGCCCAGATCGCCGGTGCGTAGCCAGCCATCGGCGTCAATAGTGCGAGCAGTTTCCGCAGCATTACGAAAATACCCTTTCATAACATGTGGCCCGCGCGTCAACACCTCGCCTGTGCCCGCATCACTGGACAGTTTTGACGCGGTGTCGAGCCTGATTGAGATACCGGCCAGTGCCGGACCCACGCTGGTGTCGTCTGTACCTATGGCATTGCTGGTAGCACACACCGCAGCGGTGGTTTCAGTCATACCGTAACCGTTCTGCAAGGCAACACCATAGAAGTCCTCGGCCTTGCGCTTCCAGGCCGGGTCCAGGGGGGCTGCGCCAGAAGAGACATAGCGTAGCTGGCTGTTTTCCAGACGCGTCAGTCCTTGTTCGCTCGCATACTGCATAACCAGCGCATGCATTTGCGGAACGCCGGGGAAAACGCTCACACCGTTCATTAAGGCGGTATAAACCAGATCGGGCCGAAAACGGGTCTCGAGTTGTACTTTGGCTCCAGCATGGCAGGACGCCATCAGCATGGATGCAAAGCCGAAAACATGCGTGAGTGGCAACACGCCATAGACATGATCAGAGGCAACAAGACCGCGTAACGTCGCGGACGTCTTAGCTGAGAATCTCAAGTTGGCGTGCGTCAGCATCACGCCTTTGGGCGCGCCGGTTGTGCCCGTTGTATAAAGTATCGCGGCTGTTCCATCGGCATCAATATCATCAGGCTTGTCAGGTTGGCTCACTGCCAGTCCGAACGTACCGTAGCCGGTATCGAAAATTACAGCGTTTGCTTTCACGGCATGACTGGCGCTTTCTGCTGAGGCGCCGGTTGTGAATACCGTAAGCCGCGGCAATGCATGCTCAGTCACCTGACGGATCTCAGCTGCCGTCATGCGAGCATTAACGGGAATAATGTAGGCACCGATTGCACTGGCCGCGAAAATGAACACCGCCGTGGTCAGGCAATTTTCGGCCACCAGCAACACACGGTCACCGGTAACCACGCCGTGATCAGACAACAACACAGCGGCATCAACGATTGCCGCTTGATACTGCCCGTAGCTATGTTCACTTCCATTGGCATCCACGATAGCGATCGCTTCGGGCATCCGGATGGCATGCTCTGCCACCAACTGGTGAATGCGAATTTCGTGTTCTTGTGTCATGAGAGTTCCGGCTGTTCAACAGGTATAACTGCAGGACGACGTAAACGCTCCAGCGCAACCATGGCCTCCTGTTCCAGGTTCGCCACCAGCGAGGCAAGCGGTGCAATACGCTCAACCAGCCCGAGCGACTGACCTGCCGAGAGCATACCGTGTGAGATATCACCCGTCTCGTAGGCCTGACGTCCTATAGAGCCTGACACGTAAGGTAATAATGCTTCTATGCCAATGTCCGGGTTCTCTCGCTCGAGTTGCTGAACGATGTCGGTTGTCTCATTACGCAAGGTGCGAATCGTGTTGCGCACTGTATGCATGCTCAACGCCGTATCGCGCTCAGTCGCCGCAACCAGCGCGTTCTTGTAACCCTCATGAGCACTGATTTCCTCGGCACTTAAAAAATGCGTACCGATGACCACACCGGCAGCACCACAACCCAGCGTCGCCACAATCTGACTACCCGCACCAATACCGCCACCAATCAGAAACGGTATGTGCAGCTGACGCTCCGCCAGCGCCTGATTGACCATGCTGCTCACCAGATCCAGGCCCGGATGACCACCACACTCGGCACCCACAATGGAGACCATATCCACGCCCAGTGATTGTGCCTTAACGGCAAATCGCACACTCGGCACCTTGTGCAACACCGTTATGCCCGCCTCCTGCAGTATAGGCAGGAATGCTTCCGGGTTACGACCGGAGGTTTCCACAAAGCGTATGCCTTCATCTGCAATCAGACGGAACGTGTCCGCTATGCGTTCACCCTCTACCAGCTTGGGCAGCATGGAGACGTTGACACCAAACGGTAGACCGTCGCACAGCTTGCGACACTGCGCAATCTCCCGCCGAAGATCGTCAGGCTCAGGAAAACTGGCAGCCGTTATGAAGGACATGATCCCGGCTTTCGCGCCAGCGGCTACATAGGCCGCATCCGACAACCACATCAGACCACCGGCAACAATGGGCAGTCGGCAACCATAGGTGCGCGTTACCGGCGTATCAAAAACCGGATCGACGATGCCAGTCATTGTACCGGGTCTCTGAACTGCTTGAAATCAGCGGCGCGCTTTTGCAGAAAAGCACTGATACCTTCGCCAGCCTCCGGGCTTGCCATCGCATCTGCCATGGCATCGCGCTCCGCATCCAGTTGCGCTGCCAACGTGGTGGCATGTGATCCGTTAATCAGCGCTTTGATAACTCCCTGTGTTGCACTCGGACCACTGGATAATTTATCGCAAAGCTTCTGTGCCGAATCCAGTGTCTGTCCGGCTGCCACCAGTTGTGTGATGGCACCTGCAGCATGCAGCTGTGTGGCTGACACAGGTTCACCGAGCAAGGCCATGCGCATGACAAACGAGCGCGGTAACTGCGCTGACAAGGTAGCCGTTAATCCACCATCAGGTACTAGCCCTGCATTCACATAAGCCACGGTAAACGAGGCATCGTCTTCTGCAATCTGTAAATCGCAGGCAAACGCAACTGATACGCCGGCACCTGCAGCACCACCGGCAATTGACGCTATCACAGGTTTCGGACAGGTTACTATCGCCCTGACGACATCGTGCAGATCGTCTATCTTGTTCAGCCGCTCACTACGTGGCAGCTCACGACGCGATGCTAAAAAGCGAAGATCTCCACCGGCGCAGAAAAAACCGCCATCACCGTGCAAAATGACTGAGGTGATGCGTGATTCACTTGCGGCCAGGCTCATTGCATCGAGCACGACAGCATAGTACTCAGGCGACAACGCATTGCGTTTAGCCGAGTTGGCGTTAACCACGAGTAGACGATCACCCTGATCCTCACAGTAGGCAAGCGGCGTATTCATAATCAGGCTACGGCAAGATCGATGAACCTTTCCAGGTGATGCATCGAATCACCCAGACGATGATCCACCATGACCAGTCGTCTGGCCAGATGACCAAGTTCGTATTCTTCGGTCATGCCGATTCCACCGTGCATCTGGATGCTTTCCTCGGCGACCAGCTTGCCGACAAGGCCAATCAGGTTCTTGGTAGCACTCACATGCTTTTCGCGCGCATCGCGTGCACCATCCACATGACCGGCCAGATTGATCACTGCTGATCGCGCCTGTTCGATCTCAGTCAGCACGTCTGCCATGCGATGCTGCAATACCTGAAACTTGCCTATCGGCTGGCCGAACTGCTTGCGTATCTTCAAATAGTCTGTCGTGAGTGCACGGATGGTTTCCATCAGCCCCAGAGCTTCCGCACAGATAGCTAATGTGGCTCTCGCATTGGCCAACTCCAGCGTGTTAAATCCATCACCTTCGTTACCCAGCAAAGCGGATCCATCAAGGCGTACGTTTTCCAACAGTAGTTCGGCAGCGCGACCACCAGAAGCCAACGGGAAGTCTGTCAATGTCAGCCCATCGGTATTGGCCGGCACGAGAAACAGACTGATTCCCTGTGTCGAATCAACATCGCCCGCTGAACGCGCGCTAACGATCAGATAATCCGCCGCCGTAGCGTTCACAACTACCGATTTTTGTCCATCCAGTACGAAGCCGTTAGCCTCGCGACGAGCTGTACAACTTACACGTGAAAGTTCATAGCGACTTTGCGGCTCACCATGTGCAAACGCCAGATGCATGGAACCGTCAATGATCGATTCAAGCAGCACCTTTTGCGTCGAAGAGCCTGCCGAGGCGATGACACCACCACCCAGAACAGCGGTATCCAGCAAAGGATCAACCGCGCCCACACGCCCCAGCTCTTCAAACACGGTAGACAGATCAAATCCAGCACCACCATAGCCGCCATCCGCCTCACTGAACAGCGCACCAATCACGCCCATTTCAGCAAGCCCGGACCAGATGTCAACCGAGTGACCGGTATCGCTGTCGAGCAGTGATCTGATTTTTTCGTTGGAATAGTTATCGTTGAGAAAGCGCCGCAGAGAATCCTGCAGCATTTGTCGCTCGTCGGTCAATTCAAAGTTCATGGTCAGCTTCCTCTACAGTTCCAGCAACGTCTTGCTGATGATGGTGCGCTGGATTTCATTGGATCCACCGTAGATAGACAACTTGCGATTATTCAGATAGGTACCAGTAACAGAGCGGGCATATTCCGGCCCGACTGGAAGCTGGTTGCTGCCGCGTTCGAGCTCTTCAGACACGAACGGCATGGCATAGCATCCAACAGCTGAACGTGTCAGTGCATTGATTTCCTGGCGAATCTCGGAGCCCTTGATTTTAAGCATTGAACTCTCAGCGCCCGGTGCCTTGCCAGCAGCGGCCTGCGAGATGACGCGCAGGTTGGTTGTCGTCATGGCCATGAGATCGATTTCTATCCGGGCCAGTTGTGCAGCGAAGTGTGGGTTCTTGATCAATGGCTTGCCTTTCGACATCTCATTTCGGGCGATACGCTTCAGGCTGTCCAGCCCGGCTGTGGCAAAGCCGATACCGGCGATATTTGTGCGCTCATGGGTCAGCAGGTATTTTGCATAAGTCCAGCCCTTGTTCTCTTCACCCACCCTGTTGGCCACAGGTACTCTGACGTTGTCGAAGAACACTTCGTTGACTTCAGGCTCGCCATCAATCAACACGATGGGCCGAACCTTGATGCCTTCGCTGTGCATGTCAATCAGAAGAAAGGAAATACCTTCCTGCGGCTTGCCCTCCTTTGCCGTACGAACCAGACAGAAGATCATATTGGCGTGCTGGCCCAGTGTGGTCCATGTTTTCTGTCCGTTAACAATGTAATCATCACCATCACGCTCGGCACGGGTCTTCAGGGAAGCCAGATCAGAGCCAGCCCCCGGCTCGGAATATCCCTGACACCACCAGTGCTCACCACTGAGCACTTTGGGCAGGTAATAATCCTTTTGTTCAACCGATCCGAATTCCTGCAAGACCGGACCGAACATAGCTATGCCGAACGGCACGATACGGGGTGCGTGAGCTCGAGCCATTTCGTCCTCGAAGATATGCCGGTTTATCGCATCCCAACCGGTACCGCCATACTCCACTGGCCAGTTACCGGCTAGCCAGCCCTTGTCATTGAGTATGGCGTGCCATTGCTCGTGTTCGGCTTTGGTCAGCGTCTTGTCAAGCCTGACTTTGGTGGACAATGCTTCAGGCAGATTCGTGTCGAGAAACGCACGGACCTCTTCACGAAATTGTATCTGTGTATCGGTATAGTTCAGATTCATCTGGGTATCCGCGCGGGTATCAGGAAAGGGTATTAAGGCTGGCGAAGGGACGCTCCTGCTCCACCAGTTGTTTTAGTAGCGGTGCCGGTTGCCAAAAGTGGTCATCCTGCTTGGAAAACCGGTTGATATCCCCAAGAACGGTATCAAGTCCGCGTTCATCAGCCGCGTGCATGGGTCCACCTCGCCAACGCGGAAAACCATAGCCATAAAGGAGAACGACATCGATATCCGAGGGTCTTTGTGCAATGCCTTCGTCCAGCAAGCGGGCAGCTTCGTTCACCATCGCAGCCATGTACCTGCGCACGATTTCCTCATCAGTAAACACACGCGGCGTAATGCCTGCCTGCCTTCTTACCTGCGCAATCAGTGCCTCAACATGCGGATCTTCGACACCGTGACGACTGCCTTCTTCATACAGGTAATAACCCTTGCCGGTTTTCTGACCCAATCTACCCTCGTGATATAGCTCATCAGCCCATGCCGGATAGCGTTCGCGTGGATGTCTTTCCGCAGCCCGGCGCTGTCGGGTGGCATAGCCGATGTCCAGCCCAGCAAGGTCAGCTACCTCATAAGGACCCATGGCAAATCCGTACGACTTCAGTGCCTTGTCCACCTGATACGGGCTGGCACCATCAAGCAACATATGATCAGCAGCTGTTCGATAATGCGTGAGCATGCGATTACCGATAAAGCCATCGCAAACTCCAGCACGCACAGCAACTTTGCCCAGTCGCTTTGCAAGAGCAAAAGCGGTTGCCACCAGTGTCGGTGATGTCTTGTCTGCTACCACTACTTCAAGTAGTTTCATGACGTGTGCCGGGGAGAAAAAATGCAAGCCCAGTACCGACTCCGGACGCTTCGTTATGGATGCGATCTCGTTAATGTCCAGATAGGAGGTGTTGGTGGCCAGAATCGCTGCAGGCTTGGCCACGGCATCCAGCGTTTCGAATACAGCCTTCTTGACATCCATACTCTCGAACACCGCCTCGATGATCAGATCGGCATCGCCGAGTGCCTCATAGGCTGTGACGGTTATCAGCTCGCCATCCAGAATATGCTGGCGCCGGGCATCATCAAGCTTGCCACGCTTGACCGCCGATACAAGATTGCCGGCAATGGTATCGTGCGCTTTTAATGCCGCAGCCGAATCACGCTCAACCAACGTTACGGCAAGACCACTCAGCAGCGCCGAGGTAGCTATGCCTGCGCCCATCGTACCCCCACCTATGACACCCACATGCTTGATGTCAAGCGCTTCAACGTTGGTAATTCCGGTCAGTTTTGCAACTTGTCGCTCAGCAAAGAACGCGTGAATAAGACCCGCACGCTGTGGCGTGTCCATCAACGCAAGAAAAAGACGCCGCTCTTCTGCGAGTCCTTCTGCCAAGTTCATGCGCGTTGAGGCTTCCACAGCATCCAGCGCAGTCAACGCCGCCACTTCACCGCGGGCCGATTTTCGTAGCCTTGCACGCCACTGCGAGGACAACTGTGCATCCAGCGGTGGGCACGGTAGCTCACCGGTACGTCGGCACACAGCTCCGTCGACAAGAAGCTCTTGAGCATATTCAATGGCGGCTTGTCGAATGTCTGACCCGTCAGCGATACGATCCAGCACGCCGCACGCCAGAGCGTCCTGTGCAGTGATCGGCGTACCCGTGGTAATCAGGGTCAGTGCCTTGTCCACGCCCACCAGTCTCGGCGCTCGTTGAGTACCACCCGCACCGGGCATCAGGCCTAACTTGACCTCAGGCAAACCGAGCTTCGCCTGTGCAGTAGCGATGCGATAATGAGCGCCCAATGCCACTTCTAAACCACCACCCAAAGCGACACCGTGTATAGCCGCAACAACAGGTTTACTACATTGCTCGACGGCGTCAATCACATCAGGTAATCGAGGTGGCAATGCAGGTTTGCCGAACTCTGCGATATCGGCACCGCCGAGAAACAACCGGCCGCCACCCAGCACGACAGCAATGTCCACATCCGCGTCTTTGTCGAAACGATGAGCGGCTTCCAGTAGTCCCTGCCGGACAGCCTGCGACAGAGCGTTGACCGGCGGATTGTTAATCGTGATCACGGCAATTCGATCAATGTGTTCGTACGACACAGGGCTACTCATGGCAAGCTCTTCGCAATTCGTGCGGTGGGAATCGTGGTGTTGTCTATCATCGTGTTCCGGTGTTTTGTATGGCTGGCCTCAGCCCCATGACGCGCTGCAGCTCATCCACACTCTGTCGCAAGGCAGGTCCCACAATCTGTTCAAGGCGTGGCAGCGGCAAGTCTCTGGGCTCAGCGCCGCAACTGAAGATCACAGGCTCATCCATATCGCCGGGTTGGAACGGTACAGAAACCGCATGAATATTCGGTGTAAAATACGTTGCTGGATCTGCAATCACAAAGCCTCTGGATGACAATTGTCCAGCCGCATCCTGACGAATCTGCGCAGCGCGTTCCGGCGTCATGTCCGGATCATCCCGCACTTGTCGGGCAAGCTCTTCAAAACGCTGGGTAGACAACGCCCCTAACAAGGCGTTTCCTGAAGACGACCCGTTGAACGGTACCCTTTGCCCAGCCTCCAGCCAGAGTGATGAACGATCCGCGGGACGCCAGGTTCTGACCAGTAGCATCTTGCGATCATCACGTACGGCCAGGACACTCAAGGTTCCTGTCTCGTTCGCAAGCCGTTGCAGGATAGGCTCGGCAAAGTCGACATAGGACATCGATGCGTTAGCCAGATTACCCAGCGCCATCAGTGCCGGACCGGGGCGATAGCGATCACCACGTCCCTGGTTAGTCAGATACCCCAGCGACTGTAACGTGAACGTCAGGCGCGACACGGTCGACTTGGGCAGGCCTGTGCGTTCGGCAATGTCACTGTTGCCCAGCCCGTCGTCAGTCGCCCTGAAAACCCGCAGTACGCTCAGCCCACGTGCTAGCGTCGTCGCGAAACGCCGATCCTTCTGCTGTTTGTCATCCTCACCCATTACATGGACCCTGGAATCAGTAATGAAATAACAGGGAATGTGATGATCAGTATCAGAACAAGCACATCTACCGTGAGAAACCGCAGGATACCGGCAAAGATGGTTTCGCTGGACACTTCATTGCCCACCACGTTGGCAATGACAAAAACGTTTAACCCGACTGGCGGTGTAATGAGTCCGATTTCCAGTAGCTTGATAACCACAACGCCGAACCAGATCAGATCGAACCCGTAGTTTTCAACTAGCGGAATCATCAACGGTAATGTCAGTACCATGATGCCAATGGGATCCAGAAACATGCCCAGCACCAGATAGATAATGGCAATGGTCAACAACAGCACTATGCTGGACAACTCAGCGTTGGTCACGAAATCAACGATGGCAGGTGCAACACCGGTTAATGCAATGAAGGCAACGAAAATCTTGGCAGCGGCGGCAATCAGAAAGATACTTGCTGTTTGAATACAGGTTTCACGTAGCGATTCCAGTAAACCTGCGATATCCAGCTTGCGTTGCAGAAAACCGATAGCAACAGCCGACGACACACAAATGGCAGCGGCTTCGGTTGCCGTGAAAAAGCCTCCGTATATACCACCCACAATAATGCCGAATAGCGCCATGGCGGGCCACGCATCGATAGCAGCCTTGAGCCTGTCGGCTGCTGTTATTTCACCTTTGAACGGCGGTGCTGCTGCAGGGTCATGTCTGACCCACAGGAATATGACCAATAGAAATCCGAACAGCGAAAGAATCCCTGGCAAGATACCGGCAAGAAACAATTTGCTGATAGAGGTTTCCGTAAATATACCGTAGATAATAAACAGAACAGAGGGAGGGATAAGTGAACCCAACGTGCCACCCGCGGCAACACTGGCAGTGGCCAGACGTTTGTCATATCCCATGCGCAGCATTTCAGGTGAGCATATGCGCCCCATGGTGGATGCGCACGCAATGGATGATCCTGTTATGGCAGAAAAGCCACCACACCCCACTACTGATGCCATGGCCACACCACCCGGTACGCGCACCAGCCATACTCTGGCTGCGTGATAGATACGGGTTGTAATGTCGGCGCGATACGCAATATGTCCCAGTGCAATGAACAACGGGATCATCGACAGATCGTAGGAATGGATTAGATCAAAAGAATTGGAAAACACCAGTGATGACGTTGCGCGTATGGCACGCTCAGCCATAAAGGTGTCAGTACGAAAGGCGAACATCATGAACGTACCCACCGTGGCAACACCTGCCAGGGCAAAGGCGATGGGGACCCGTATGGCGAGCAACCCGATAACCGATCCGAAGGCTATCAATCCAACCAGCGTACCGTCCATCAGGATTTGCCCCGCGTCTCAGACGTACTCTGGTCGTTGACAGGTTTTGACCCATCGACCGGCAGACCTGCTCGCATCCGGCGCACATCGCCAATAACCAGCAGTAATAATCGCAACCAGCAAAAGGACATGCCGACCAGAAAGATGACCCGACCCGGCCACTTAGGCAGATTCAGTTCACCGAAATAGAAGCCCCCGCTTTGAAGCGTGTGGACAGTTTCATTCCAGCTGGCGTAGATCAGGGGCGTTAACGCCAGAACACCGAAAGCAGTACCGAATACTACAAAGCCGCCTTGCATTCGAGCAGGCAATCGGTTTGTCAGAAATTCAACCACGATGTGGGCACGTTGAGTACTGGCAGCAGCCAGTGGCAACACGATAGCGGCCACCATAAGTTCGCGTACCATGACAATCGAATCGGGCACTCCGGAGTTGAAAAATACCCGGAGCAACACACTGGTAGTAATCAACACACCCAACATCAATACGGCGAATACACCCAATTCAAGTAACAGGTTCTCGATTCGTTTCAGCATCGAATACTTTTCCGTCGGTTACTTGAGTTGATAAGCCAATGGTGGGAGTGTTGATCGGATGCCTAACGAGCCCAGGGATACCCTTTTTCGTCACGTTCGGTGGTGTATTGATCTATCAGTCCCCGGTACTCTTCCAGCAAGGCTGCTCCATCAAAACCCGTGGCTTTGGCACGATCTAACCATTCATCAATGTAGGGCTTTCCTTTTTCCACCAGCTTCGCTCGTTCGGCAGCTGCTAACTCGATGATCTCTACACCGTTACTTTTCAGTGTTTCTATTGCGCGATCATTATCAGCGGTTATCAGTTCACCAAGCTTGTCCGCCATGCCCTTGCCAGACTCGTCCAGCAACGCTTGAACAGTGGGATCCAGCGAATCATAGATCTCCTTGTTCATGAAGATTCCGAGTGCGCCAACCTGCCCCCAATCCAGCAGAGTGTAACTATCCATTACTTCTTGCTGCTTGAGTGCTGCCACTGCATACGAATAGCCTTGCGAGCAGTCGATAAGACCAGAGTCGAGGGCCTGATAGGCATCATAGATAGACAGGCTAACCATGTTTGCACCGAAGTCCTTGAAGGTGCTTCCATACGCGCCTACTCCACGAACCTTAAGTCCACTGATGTCATCCACGTTCTTGATGCTGGTGCCCTGGCAACCGATATTCACAGCCGACGTTGTGAACGTACCGATGTAGACCAGGTTGTTGGCGGCCAGATTTTCCTGAAGAGCACTGGAACTTCGCATTAGATCATCAGTGGCACGCATGCCTACCCACGCGTCAGGATTTTCAAGCGGCAGATCTGCTATTCCGTAGCCCAGCATCTCTTGCGGGAAATACACACCAATGATGGTGCCCATATCGGCCACACCATCTGAAATTGACTGCAAGGCTGCACCAGACTTGAATAACGCACCGCCCCACTGGATATCGATATTGACATCACCACCGGATTTTTCGGCCACGTTGTCTGCGAACGACTGCAGTGCCGCTGCACGTGCTCCGCGGTTCGGGCCCGCCTCTCCGGCAATCAGATTGACCTGAGCACTGGCATAACCAGCCGTTACCAGCAGCACCGTCAGGCTGGTACCGAGAATACCGTTCCTGATCCGGCCGGAAAGTTTACGTTCTACAGTCATGGTGTTGCCCTCTAATTCTACTATGCGGAATTGAATTTCACTCAGCGGATACTAACTGCAATGACGTTCTAGAACAAGGGTTATTCTGTGGACCGATCAGCCTTACTTAGCGTGGGGGAAGACGAACGGCGCCATCCAGTCGGATGATGGTTCCATTCAGAAAGGCATTGACAACAATATGCTCAACCAGTTGGGCGTACTCCTGCGGATTTCCCAATCGTTGCGGGAACGGAATGTTAGCCGTGATCTCTGTGGTTACATCTTCTGGAAGCCCTTCCATCATGGGTGTCAGGAAAAGACCCGGTGCGATAGTCATCACCCGAATTCCGGCACGGGCAAATTCACGCGCAGCTGGCAGACACATGGACGCTATTGCTCCTTTGGACGCTGAATAAGCAGCCTGCCCCAGCTGACCATCCTCCCAGGCCACTGATGAGGTATTTATGATAACGCCACGTTCGCCATCATCCAGTGTGTCGTTGGTCATCATCCGTCGTGCAACATGAGTCATGACGTTGTAAGTGCCAAACAGATTGACAGACAGGGTGCGCTGGAAAACATCGAAGGAGCTTTTTCCTTCACGACCGACGATGCGCGCCGCCATGGCGACGCCGGCACAATTCACGGCAATTCGCGGAGTTCCCAGCTTGTCTTCAACTTCAGATAATGCCGCATCGACCATTTTTTCGTCACCGACGTCGAGTTGTACGGCGTGCCCTCCGATCTCGGCGGCTATTCGTTGCCCACCTTCATCGTCGAAATCGAGAATCCCCACCTGTGCACCCAGCTTCGCCAGATGCCTGGCCGTGGCAGCTCCGAGGCCACTTGCAGCTCCTGTAACCACTGCAACTTGTCCTTCAATCTTCATGTGATTGCAGATGTTCTAAGATGACCCAACGCATTATGGCTCATAACTGTTTACAGTCAAAGAGCTGCAATCGTCAAACCGATACGCAGGTAGCCTTGATTGAAAAACACAACAGCTTGCAATATATGACATGTTTCCAATCTTGTTTTCTATTCTCTTGACTGTCAGATCATAGGTTGTCAATGAACAGCAAATCACTTGAGCGAACCTTGCGATGGTCGGCTCCCCACAACATTCGTAAAATCCCACCAAAAATTGTGAAGCTGCTCCGCGAAACCAGCCGGTTAGTAATGCAGTTTGGCGCTCGATTCGTTAACCTTAACGATGACTTGCGGTCATACCGCCGATAGCTGTACTAGGAGCCAAACCCTTTGAACGATCTGTCACCGCTGGATACCAGCTGGATATTAGTGTGCGCATTTCTAGTCATGACCATGCAGGTTGGTTTCTGCATGCTCGAGGCAGGCCTGGTACGGCAAAAGAACAGTATCAACGTTGCTTACAAGAACCTGATGGACTTCATTGTGTCAGGTCTGGTGTTCTGGGCTGTGGGCTACGGCATCATGTATGGCGCGGGACACGCGAGTGGGCTGTTCGGTACCAGTCTGTTTCTCAGAGGCCACGATGATGGTGCCGGTGCGTTCTTCCTGTATCAAATTGTGTTCTGCAGTGCGGCAGCCACGATAGTCGGTGGCGCTCTGGCAGAACGCACACGCCTGTCGGCATACCTGATCATGAGTGCTCTGGTGGCGGCGGTTTTCTACCCCCTCGTTGGCCATTGGATCTGGGGAGGCACTCTGGAGAACGGAACACCCGGGTGGCTGGCCGCTCGCGGCTTTATCGATTTTGCCGGCTCTACCGTTGTTCACGGCACAGGAGGCTGGCTGGCGCTGGCAGCAGTAATAATCGTGGGTCCCCGTATCGGGCGTTTTGATTCTGACAAACCACTACGAGGCAGTAATTATCCCGTCGCGACTGTGGGGGTGCTGGTCCTCTGGTTTGGCTGGTTCGGTTTCAATGGCGGTGGTGGAGTTGGCTACGACAACGAAGTAATCCCCCGAATTCTGATCAACACCTCACTGTCTGCCGCAGCAGGTGGTTTTGCATTGCTCTCATGGGCTTGGCTGCGAGACAAGAAACCGAACATCGAAGCCTCACTAAACGGCACCATCGCCGGTCTGGTCGGCGTTACGGCCGGTTGTAATATTTACGAGGCAACAGACGCTGTTTTAGTCGGCATCGTCTGCGCTACCGCCTGTGGTGTTGCCACAAGGTTTCTGGAACGCATGCGTATCGATGACGTTATCGGTGCCTGGCCTGCGCACGCTGTAGCTGGAGCTGTCGGTACCTTGATGGTCGCCGTACTGGGCGATGCCTCTACGTTTCCACTGGAGCATTCGCGCATAGACCAGTTCGTTGTACAAGCTCTGGGTGTGGTCACCGTGGCGCTCTGGGCATTTGGTGGAGGCTACTCCCTGCTGTTCGTACTGAACAAGCTGTTACCCATGCGCGTGTCTGAAGCAGATGAACGTCTGGGCCTCAACATTGCCGAGCACGATGCATCAACCGATCTTGTCGAGCTGATGTCTGAAATGAATGCACAGCGTACCGAAGGCGACTTCGAATCACCTGTGCACGTTGAACCGCACACCGAAGTCGGTCAGATAGCCACCGAATACAACCGTGTTCTTGAACGGGTGCGACTTGAAATCGAGACCCGCGAAGAGGCCTACAAACAGCTCGAAGAGGCCAGTGAATTTCGCTTCATCTTCGAAAACACGCATGAGGGTATCGTACAGTTTGCCCGTAACGGACTGATCACCAAAGCTAATCCTGCGGCGTTGGCACTGCTGGGATTTACCTCAGAAAAAGAACTGATTACGCACGGCGGATACTGGTTTACCAAGCTGGACGGCATCGATCGTGAAGAACATATCAGCATGTTGCGAATTCTCAAGGAACGGGGTCAGTCGCGTGACATCGAGATGAGTTTTACGCGACGAGTCGATGGCCGCAAAGCGCAGCTTCAGCTGGATCTGCAGACGGTAGCCGGGCAAGACGGTGCACAGACCACGGTGCTCGGATCGCTGATCGATATCAGTGAGCGCAAGGCAAACAATCGCCTGCGAGTAGAGCGAGATTCCGCCACTGCGGCCAGCCAGGCCAAGAGTGAGTTCCTGGCCAACATGAGCCACGAAATTCGTACCCCGCTTAACGGTGTAACAGGCATGCTCGAGTTGTTGTCCCGTACCGACCTCAACCCCAGACAGTCCCGCTTCGTCGGCATCGCGGGCAACTCCGCAGACGCTCTGTTGTCCGTCATCAACGACATACTGGATGTGTCGAAAATCGAAGCTGGCAAACTGGAACTGGAGAGCGTGGCTTTCCCACTGCCGGAATTGCTCGCTGATGTTGTCGACATGTTTGCACCTCAAGCTGCCACCAAGAACATCGAGCTGGCCAGTCTGGTGCCGACGAACTTGCCCAGCCGTGTGCTGGGTGATCCGGAGAGGTTGCGTCAGGTACTCGTCAATCTGCTGGGTAACGCATTGAAGTTTACTGATCAGGGAACGGTCATCCTGCGTTGTCGCACCACGCAGCTCAGTGCAACCGAGGCCAGCATTCGTATTGATGTCGAAGACAGCGGACCGGGGATTTCTCCAGAAGGAATAGACGATTTGTTCGAGCCGTTTACGCAAGCCGATACATCAGCCACGCGCAAGCACGGCGGCACCGGTCTTGGACTGAACATCACACGCCAGCTGGTCAATCTGATGGGCGGCAGCATTGGCGTAGACAGCGATCTTGGGCGCGGCACTACCTTCCATGTGGAACTTACGCTACCGTTGGCAGAACCGCTGGCTAATGAGAATAGAACAGCAACCCGAGCACCGGGCAACCCGGTGCGCAATAACATTCGGGTGCTTGCGGTGGATGATCATCCAGTCAACCTGGAACTACTGGATGGTTTGCTGGAGACAGAAGGCTTCGATGTGACCTCGGTTGATGGTGCAGCACCTGCTCTTATCGAACTGAACACGGCGTCGAAAGAGGGCCGACCCTACTCACTCGCACTGCTTGATTACCAAATGCCTGAAACCGATGGCGGCGAGCTTGCCCGGGTGATCCGCGCCGACAAACGTTTTGATGATCTACGGCTGGTCATGCTCACATCAATCGATCAGGCTCTGTCAGCCGAGGAACGCTCGGCACTGTCTATCCACGCAAGCATTACCAAGCCGCTCCGTCGCTCCCGACTGTTCGATGCGATAGACGAGGCACTGGATATAACCCCAGGAGAACGCGCACCGGCATCCGTTGCTGCACTGACTGATCTGGCAGCCGCAGGAGTGGCATCGGCAACGCAGCAAACTGCCGAGGCTCCCCGTATGGTGGAGGAGCAAACTGCTACGCTTGTGAAGGCTGTACCACGGCAAACGCTTGCCGAGGAAAAGACGCTCAAGGACGTTCCCGCCATGAACGTGCTGGTCGTGGAAGACAACCCCGTCAATCAGATGGTGATCCAGGAGTTGATGATCGCAGCGGGCCATACTGTCGTGGTCGCTGAAAACGGCGTCGAGGCGCTCAAGTGTATGGAAGCCGGCAACATTGAGCTTGTCCTCATGGACTGCCAGATGCCCGTGATGGACGGCTTTGAAACCACGACACGAATCCGCGAAATGGAAGCGGAAAATGGTACACCGCGCCTGCCGATCATCGCGGTTACGGCCAACGCCATCAAGGGCGATCGTGAGCGATGTCTGAACGCCGGCATGGATGATTACATCACCAAGCCCATTGACAGCAAGCGCCTGCACGACGCCATCTTCCGCCATACCCAGACGGCAAGTTAAACGACCGCACAGGCCGCCTGCGACATGAGCGAAAACAGCGGGTGGCCTGTAGACTATTTTGCCAGTCGCGAGCGCTTTATTGCCTCGGCGCAATTGTGTGGTGCTATTCTTGAGTGCTATCCGATTGCCGCAATAGGGCCAGCTGACGAGGCACTTTCTATCGATGTCGCCTCAATCACCCATGCCACTGACAAGCACCTTATTGTTCTTATCAGTGGCGTCCACGGGGTTGAAGGCTTTGCGGGTGCCAGCGTCCAGATAGAAACACTCAAAATGATTTTGCAAGACGGGCTGCCAGAGCGCACCGGCATTGTCCTGATTCACGCGGTTAACCCCTGGGGTTTCGCGCATCTGCGACGCGTCAATAATAACAACGTGGATATCAACCGCAATTTCATGTGCCACGATGATGTGTGGCCTTCATCGCACCCGGATTACGCCAGCCTTAACTCTGTTATCAATCCGGCACAACCACCCGATACGCGAGGCGAGCTTCGTTACTGGGTCGGGGCCCTGAGCCAGATCGCTCGCCATCGCGGTATTGCCAGACTCTTCAAACCGATTGCCGAAGGGCAATACAATTTCCCCAAAGGTGTGTTCTACGGTGGTACACAGATAGAAGAATCCAGCAACCGGCTGCAGAGCATCTTGTTACGACTCTCGGCAAACTGTCCCCGTATCAGCATTCTGGATGTGCACAGTGGCCTCGGTCCATCAGGCACAGCTACATTGATTGGCAACAGTAACCTGGTTGCACCTGCGCAGACTCTCAACTGGCTGCGCACCCGTTACCAGCATCCTGTCCATATAGATACAAGCCCTGACAACCTATACGATGCCAAGGGAACCCTCAGCCTCTGGTGTCAGCAGGCACTGCGTGACAAGCGATTCCTGTACCTGTGTGTCGAAATAGGCACGGTTAATCCTCTCACGCTTTTCTCGGCCCTTAGACGGGAAAATCAGGCACATCACTGGACGAGACCGGCATCAAAGCCGTTCATCAAAACCAAGCAGGCTCTGCGTGAGGTGTTCGCACCACGATCGCAGAGCTGGCAACACAAGAGCGTTGAGCAAGCCATGAAGGTGTTGAGGGAAACCATGGAAATAACTGACTAGATTGAAATAACGGGCTACACAGTATCCAGATGCAGCGTAACTGCGTAAGTGAAGTCAACCGTGCATCCACAGCCTTTATTCAACCTCCCGATACTGATATTGACCATGAACAAACTGCTCCCTGGTATTCGTTTGCGTCTCACATCTGTCCCGTTTGTGCTAGCCGCGTTCTTGAATATGAATACCTCGCTGGCCAGCGAGAACACGATCGAACTCAAATTGTCTGTGGGTAGTACCTGGCAATCGAGCAACAAGGTTCAGATACCCAACGACAACGAGGGCACTCGTTTCGATCTGGCAGAGTTAACCGGCGCTGGCCCCTACCCCGCAGCACGCCTTGAAGGCATCTGGAATATAAATCAGAAGCATGGCATGCGGATCCTTCTGGCACCGCTGAGCTATAGCGAGACGGGGAGCATCGACGCTGATATTCAATTCGCCGGTTCGCCATTCTCTGCCAGTGAGCCTGTGCAAGGTGAGTACCGTTTTAACTCCTGGCGAATAGGCTACCGCTACCACCTGAAGGCCAGGGAACAGTGGGACTTTTGGGTGGGCGGTACATTGAAAATTCGTGATGCTGAAATCAGACTGCAGCAAGGTGATATCGCCAGCTCGGATGACAACATCGGAGTCGTGCCACTACTGTATCTGGCTGGTGAATATCGCTTCAATAACAGCTGGACACTGGCGGCGGATCTTGATGGCCTTGCAGGCGGACCGGGACGTGCCATCGATCTGGGTGTTGCACTGGAGTACGCCGTAACCAGACAATGGCGTTTGGGTGCAGAGTACCGGACTCTCGAGGGAGGCGCCGATACCGATGACGTCTATAACTTTGCGTGGTTCAACTCCTTATTACTAACCACACGCTTCGGCTTCTATTAACACGTCAAGCTGACTTCAGCACATCTGTCACGGCATCGATAGTTCTGCCCATAGCATGAATGAAAACGTCAGCATCATTGGCAGACAACGCCGGGCTTTTCTCATCACAGGCGATCTCAAGCTGCCGACAGATATCACCCAGTTGCAATGCCCCTACTGAGTTAGACGTGGATATCAGCCGGTGTGAAATCTGCCTGGCCGATAGTTTGTCATTTTCACGAACAGCCGATGTCAGTTTATCACTTTGCTCGTCCAGCATCTCTACGTAATTGCTCAGACATTCTGCGATTCCTTCTTTATCTTGCCCCAACAGACCTGGCAACACGGACTCGTCAAATACTTTGGCCAATGCAGTGTCGTTGTCAGAATCCTCCGGCAATAGCAGCGTGCCTGCGACCTCCGGCATCACATCTTCCCCTGTTACCGCGGGTAGATGCTGCTCTATCGATAGCTTTAGCGACTGCAGCCTGACAGGTTTTGTCAGATATTCATCGACACCGGCATTGACGGCGCGTTTAACCTCTCCACTCAACGCATTGGCAGTCAGCGCAACAACTGGAAATCGCTCCCCCTCCTGTTCTTCCTCTCTAATGGCACCTGTGAGCTGATAACCATCCATTTCAGGCATGTGCAGGTCTGTGAAGATCATGCCATAGCGATCTTCTCGCCACATCTGCAGCGCCTGCTTACCGTCATGCGCAAACTCTGCCGTGAACCCGAGTAAGGAGAGTTGTTTGTGTAGTACCTTTCGATTGATCTCGTCATCCTCAGCCACAAGAATCAGCGTACCGGCAGATCTAGCATCATCAATGGAAAGCGGCTCTACGCCTGCGCTTATGGGGTCTTCCATGGTAATCCGCGCAGCTTCGGGCGATATTTTACCGGCGGCTACGGCAATCGTTTCTATCAGCCCGCGACGACTCAGTCCATCCAGCTGAACACTCAGGATATTGATGCGAACTGCAGACTCTGTGTCAGCTTGCTGATCTGCAGAGCTGGCCTCGCTTTCTTCGGCTACTATATTTTCCGACATCAATATGCGTCTACCGTGTTTCCTCGATAGCACAACAAAACGCACATCTGAATGGTCCGGAAAGTGCAACTCCTCAAGCAGTGGTGTGATGGCGTCGGGGCATATCAGTAAAAGACGCTCGCAAGAGTGGCTGTGTGCTTGAAGTGCGGCATGCAAATCCGGCTCAATCCTGACAGTCGCAAGGGAGGCCTGTAGATAGCGCTTCAGATCATCCGGAGAATACTCATCACCTTGCAAAATGACACAGTTAACATCACTGATGTCCTCGAAGCACTTTTCGTTAAAACCCACTAGCGTCTCGAGTGGTAATACAACCCTGAACACAGAGCCCAAACCGGGTGTACTCGCAACTCTTATTTCTCCATCCATGATACTCACAAGACGTTTGCAAATGGCAAGTCCCAGCCCTGATCCGCCGAAACGTCGAGTAGTAGAATGCTCCGCTTGCTGAAAAGATTCGAATATGGTTTCGATGGCATCATGTTCAATGCCAATACCGTTGTCGGATACCTCAAACTGTATGGGTGACAGCGGCTCGCTGGTCAGTCGGGTAACACGAACACAAACTCGACCAATTTCATCTGAATTGGACTCACTGAATTTAACGGCGTTGCCGATCAGGTTAGTCAGTATCTGGCGTAATCGCAGTGCGTCTACCAGTACCCCTGCGGGAACGTCAGTATCAATGAACTGGGAAACCAGTACATTTTTCTTGAGTGCCTGGGGCACCATGCTACTAACCACTCCATCAACAATGACGCTCAATGACTGCTCGGTCTTTTCCATATCCAGATGCCCGGCTTCAATCTTTGAAAAATCCAGAATGTCATCAATGATATCCAGCAATGTGGTGGCTGAATTCAACACAATACCCAGCGAACCCACCTGCTGATCCGTGGGCGATTCGTTGAGTAGAACCTCAACCATACCCACCACGCCGTTCATGGGTGTTCTTATTTCATGACTCATGGCTGCCAGAAACGAAGATTTTGCCAGATTGGCGCTCTGCGCAACACGAGTCGCCTCCTGCAATCGAAGATTTGTTTTCTCGGTAATAGCCAGTTCCTGAGTACGCAGCTTTACTCTTGCACGCGCACTTAGCAGCATCCAGGCGATGGTGGAAATGAGCAGACTCAACAATATGCCAATACCGAGCACCGCATATGCTACCGATGAATCGTGCATTCTCTGAAATACCGGTGTGGATGAAAAGCGAATCGTCCACTGGCGCCCACCTATGCTGCTCAGGCGTTCTCTCATGAACGTGGCAGGATCGATTGTTGAATCTATACCCAACACCTGAACGCCGTCGTACAACAGCGAATTCTCTTTTTCTGGTGTCTGGTCATACACTTGAAACGCAATCGTGGAATGTTCCTTTTCCAGAATTCCACCCATCAAGTCATTTGCTCGAAACGGGCTATAGACAAATCCTGTCAAAGAGCGCCGTTTCTCGTCGATAGCGCTGGCGCGTTGGAAATTGGCGTAGACCGGCAAGTACAGCAAAAATCCCCTTTGCTTGTCAGCGGTTATTTCCTGCAACAGCTCCACTTTCCCTGACAACGCAGTTGTGCCAGTATCTCTGGCTTGCTCCATTGCGCTACGACGAGTTTCCTCTGAGAACATGTCAAAGCCAAACGCCTGCTGGTTACGCTCATCGAAAGGTTCCAGAAAGACAATAGACGTGTAAGCATCACGCAAGCCTTCAGGTTTTACAGAATACTCAGGAAAACCCTCTGACTGGATAGCGAGTGTATGGGATTCCAGATCCTCTGGTCCACCGATCCACTGACTAAAACCAATACCCTGAATGCCCGGATAATTCTGGGTTACAGCGAGCTGTGCTACGTACGATTTCCATTCTTCACGAGTGACGTTATCTGAACTGTTGAAAAGTCCAACAGCGCCGCGTAACACCTGTTCGTAGGCATTGAACCGATCCATAATCTGATCATAGAGATGATCTGATTCCATCTCGAATCTCTCAGTGGCATATTCCTGAGAATACGTGCGCACAAAATTCCAACTCACCACAGAAATACTTAATGTGGAAAACAGAATTATCGCCACCACAATGACTGGATGGAAGCCTGACTTTTTCATAGCGGAGTCGCCATCACCACTCAAGGCCTGAAATGAGCTGAGTGAAATCATCAGTAGAGAATGGTTTCAACAGGCACGCACTGGCACCTTGCTCGATCATCCTTTTTCTCGCAGCTGGCGGCCAGTCAGCCGACATCATGCAGACAGGTAAGATCGGGTACGTGGCTTTTATCAATTTCAGAAGTTGCTCACCATCGGTCGCATCAGGCATATTCAAATCGGATAGCACGATATCAACCTGCCCACCTGTCAGTACCGATTCTGCATCAGCCGCATTGCTCGCTACCACCACCTGACACCCCGAGCGTTTTATAACGCGCGAAAAAAGCTCGCGAATCATCGGATCGTCGTCAACAAGACAAACCGTGGGAGATCTAGCGACTGATCCTGCCTGATTGGCATCTTGCATGAATAAATATCACCTGGTGGACAAAGAGCATTCCAAGCTTTTCAGCTATGCACATATGGCGTACAGCGGGCTGGAATACTGAGTTTCAGGCGGTTACCTCTGTGAGCAAAGGAGCATGGCTTGATCATTTTATGTGCATCAATCGCCAATTTACACATTTTTTACAGTGCCAGTAATCAAGAAGCTACTCCGTTAGCCAATAGATAAATTAGCCCCAACAATCAACTGCATCTGTAGCCACGCTACTGAATAGCTCTTTAGATTTCCAAAAAAATTTCGCTTGTTTTTCATCGAGGTTCATAACTAGTGAAAGATTCAGACTGCAGCACGAACAAACTGGAAACCCCGGCGGCTCAGCCATGCACAATCATCCACGATCTGCGCGCTCCCCTAATCAACGCCATGGGGTACTTAAGCGAACTCAAGCTATTCAAGGTTAAGCTGTTGGCTGATCTTGCCTCACAGGCAAATGAAGAACCTCAGACCCTGTCCCTACAGGATATTGCCAGCGAAGTGGACTCGGAGATGACCCTGTGTATCGACGTGATCAACACGTCTTTAGTACAGCTTGAAAAACAGATTATGGATCTGAGAGAGCATCTGTAGGCGCGGATTTACCCACGCATATTCAGGCACCTTTGTTCAGACACAAAGCCTGAGCAAGACATTTCCTCCCCCCACATGTAGCGTAAAAATGGCCATATCGGGGTTATAAACCTCAAAACCCAGAGCTCGCATTTTCTGTCAAAACTGCGCCGCACCCTACAGCGACAAGCTAATTGCAGACCGCTAACACAGCTGCTATCTCGAAATTAACGTTCGTCGTCTTTTCCCACATCGATTGGATCCTGCAGATACATCGCTAGAATGCTACCGCCAAAAACCAGTAATACTATAGACAAGAGAACAATTCCAAATACGTTTTCCATACCGTGCTCCGCAACCTGTTGAAGGGATCATCGACGTTAACTGTACCTTGAACGAGACCTGATTCTCAAGCGTGTAAAATATACATACAGACAGATCCATCTGTCTGTGTATGCTCGTTTTCGTGTTAGGCGCTTGAGCTATCGGCACTGGACACGTCAGTGATCAGGTCCTGAATCTGTGGTCTGCGCCGGCGGCGTGTCTTCTCAGGCACCATGCCACGCATGGATTCAAGCTTGCCGTAGCACAGCAATTTATCATCCGCCTCGAGAACACGACTTGCCTTGGGGTTAGGTATGACCTTGTTGCCCCTGTACAGCGTCAACACGTTGAGATCCTGCTCGGAAAGTTTTGTTTCTGTGATGGTGCAACCGACAAAATGTGAGCCTTCCGGTATGTAGATCTCGCTGACACCGTACCCTTTGCTGATCGTCAGGCGTTGTCTAATATCGATTTCCGGGAAATCTACCTGCGCGGCAATGTAGTCAATTACGCTACCGGCTACGTCCAGCCCAGTACAGGTTTCGATGCCTTCAAGACCCGGTGAAGAATTGACTTCCATGATCTGAGGGCCGTTCTTGCCCTCCAGCATGTCCACGCCTGCTACCCGCAAGCCTAATATCTGTGCAGCCCGAACAGCCGTCTCGGTGTACTCAGCCGACAATTCGACACCTTCCGCTACGCCTCCGCGGTGTACGTTGCTACGAAACTCCTGGCCCTGAGCTACTCGACGCATGGCTGCAACCACCCGGTCACCCACCACAAAAGCACGAATATCCTTGCCTTTGCTCTCAGCGACAAACTTCTGAATAAGCACATTTTGCTTCTGGCTTTGCAGCAACTCAATGATGGACTCGGCAGCCTTTGTCGACTCTGCCAGCAGCACACCGATACCCTGTGTTCCTTCAATTAATTTGATGACCACGGGCGCGCCGCCAACTCGTTCTATGGCTGGCAAGACGTCTTTTTTGTCACGCACAAACGTGGTTCTGGGGATACCCACGTGGTGCCTGCTCAGGATCTGCAAGCTTCGCAGCTTGTCGCGCGAATTGGTGATACCTGCCGCTGTATTGGCGCAGAAGATATCCATTTCCTGGCATTGCCGAACGACTGCAGTGCCGTAATAGGTAATGGATGCACCGATCCGGGGCAACACAGCATCGTAAGTACTGAGCACTTTCTGGCGATAATACAAATCTGGCACACCCTGTTGCAGATCTATTGCAAATTTCAGCGTATTCAGCACTTTCACGGTGTGGTCACGCTGCTTCGCTGCTTCTACCAAGCGCCGCGTACTGTACGAGTTAGGTCCGCACGATAAAATACCGAGTTTCATAGGTCAGTTCCAGTAAGCATAATCAGGGGGCCAAAATATCGCGTCCGCAGCAAATCAGTCTGTTCTCGGACAGCCTCTTAGTATAGGGCATGGGCCGACACCAATCACTGACCAGAAGACATATTCGTAACGCGATACAATCTTGATAGCTCGCCCTCACCCAACATGAAGACAACTGACATGCACAACTTTACCCCCTACTCATCCATCATTGGAGGATTTCTTATAGGCATGGCTGCTGTCATGCTGATGGCATTCAATGGACGAATTGCCGGCATTAGCGGCATCAGTGCCGGTGCACTGACGGGCAAAGCCGGTGATCGCCTCTGGCGCATCACGTTTGTTGCAGGCCTGATAGCGGGCCCGTTACTCCTGATGTGGGTAAGCGGGAATGAGCTTGCATTTGTACAAGTGACCAGCCTGCCGATGATCATCGTAGCTGGACTCCTCGTGGGTTTTGGAACTCAACTTGGCTCAGGGTGCACTAGCGGTCACGGCGTTTGTGGCATATCACGACTCTCGGCAAGATCAATCACCGCAACCGTAGTGTTCATGGCTGCCGGTGTCGCGACTGTTGCGATAGTTCGTGCAATGTCAGGAACATTGTCATGAATAAGGTGCTCGCGGCCCTGCTCTCAGGTATCGTTTTCGGCATTGGTCTAAGCGTTTCGCAAATGACCAATCCTGAAAAAGTAAAAGGGTTTCTCGATATTTTCGGACACTGGGACCCCTCACTTGCGCTGGTCATGTGCGCTGCTCTGATAACAACGGGCATTGGCTATAGACTGGTGTTACGTCGATCAAAACCCTTGTTCGACAAAAATTTTCTATTGCCCACTCAGCAGCGCATTGACGTCCGATTGAGTATCGGAGCGGTCTCGTTCGGCATTGGATGGGGAATTTCAGGCCTCTGCCCCGGACCCGCCATCGCGGGGCTCGGTCTAGGGCAGTCAAGCCTGTACGTCTTCGTCATATCAATGGCGCTGGGTATGGTCGTATTCCAGCAGGCGAATCGATTGTTCAACCGACGTTTCCAATAAATTCACCGCCTGATGAGCCGGAAACAGGCTTACTACTCAGCGTCTTTGGAGTAGCTGACGCTATTCAAGCGCTCTTCCATGGTTTGTAATGCTCTCTGGGCATACTCCACACAGGGATTGATGTCCTCGGCCAATATCTCACTTAGCTCCACGCGCTCTTCAGGCGTAATGACCCTATCAGAATCACCCATGATTTCACTCAGTCGAGTGGCAGCTTCCATGATTTCCTTGTTGAACGCCATGGCGTTCAAGGTCGGTCCTCTCAGATCATGTATCAGTACACTATTCGTGGAATCTGACATATCCGCTGGTTTCTCTGCCCGTGAGCTTTTCATGATCGATAGCCCGACGCTTCAAGCGGCTTCAGAGCTATCAAGAATTTCCAGAAGAACAGGTTGGGTGACCGGCTTGACCACATAACCCCTGATGCGATATTGCTTGGCTCGGCTTTTATCTTTATCCCTGTCTGATGTTGACATGATGTAGATAGGCACTTGAGACAGCACAGGATCATCAATGATCTCATCCAGCAGCTCGAATCCGTTCATGCGCGGCATGTTGATATCAACAATCATCGTAAAGGGGGGTATGATTGTTTTGCCGTCGCCGTGGGGGCGCAGTATTTCCAGTGCTTCCTCACCGTTTCTTGCGCGAACAATAGGATAATCCAGTTTAAGACGGCGCATCAGCCGCTGTACAATTATCACATCCAGATCATTGTCTTCCACCAGTAATATCTTTTTTCCTGAATCATCCATTACGCAATTTTCTCTTCTTGTATATCGACAGGATTGGTCACTGGCCAGTAAAACGTAAAGGTTGAACCCTGACCGATGGTCGAATCTAAATCAATCGAACCTCCATGCAAATCCAGAGCACGTTTCACGATAGATAATCCGATACCGCTGCTATGGATATCAACATCTGTTGCCAGCCGTGTGAAAGGCTGGAATATTCTGTCGTGGAACCGCTTTTCTATCCCACAACCATTGTCGGCAACGGAAAAGCGACAAAAGTCTCCCTCCATGCCGGCGTAAACACTGACGTTTGCAGATGTTTTATCCGGGTTGTATTTGATTGCATTGCTTAGCAGATTGGTCAATACCTGTTCCAATAATGTCTTGTTACTGTATATAGCGGGAAACGTCCCGTCCAACTCCAGCTGGTGGGGTTTCATCTGTAGCTGGTTTCCAATGGATTCGACCAATTCACGAGTATCCACCATGCAGTTCTGACCAGCCTGCGGTCCAAGTTTCGAGTAGTTCAGAATACCGGTAATAAGACTCTGGCCACGAACCGCCTGATCCTGCATCGAATCCACGTAGCTCTTGATTTCAACTCCCTCATCGTTACTGGCAAGGTAACCCCCAAAATCTTCATCAATGATGCCGGCAAGGCTGTGTATATTTCTCATCGGCGTTTGCAGGTCGTGCGATACAACGTGTGCAAAACTCTCCAGATCTTTGTTATTTTCACTCAACGTCTGCGCCTGTGCAGCCAGGCTGCTGGTGATGGTTTCAGCCATGTCCAGCGTCCGCCTGTTAGAACGTGTCATAAGCCAGAACAGCGCAATAAGCATGGCATCCAGACACAAACCGCTTATCAGTACGATCGTTGAATCCTTCAATCCGTTACCGGCTTGTAAAGCAGGCCTGCTGACAATGTCAAAGCGCCAGTCACGACCGTAAATTGATATCACTTCACTCAGGACACGTGAATCGTTATCTGCATTGCTTTCTTCGGAATAAATCACTGTGTCAGCGTCACGTATGGAGAGACTCACAGCTTTATCGTTCGCACTCAGCACACCGGCCACCAGATCTTTCATGATTACCGGTGCGTAAATGAGGCCTCTAAAGTTTTTTTCGCGTTGTTCGTACGTCCACTCACTTTCAGAGTTCGATGGATCATAGTAGAACGGTGCGTAGAACAGGAACCCCTGTGTCTTGCTCTCGTCCTGAACCAACACAATTGGCCCACTAATCTGGGTGAACCCGGTGCTCCGGGAATACAACGCTGCTGATCGTCGATTAGTCTCGAATGCTACATCCAGTCCGATAGCCGCTGCATTGGTCGCTTCGGGTTCAATGTAGGTGATGGGCAGATACAAATCATAAATATGCTCAGGGCGTATGGAATACCCGGGGTGTTCGGTTTTAACCTCATTCAGAAACGCGTCTAGTTTCTGCGACTCAACATAGTTAATCACGCCTATGCCGCTTATACCCGGGTACCGTTCAGTCAGGTTCAAATTCTCAGCATACTGGCGCCACTGCACTCGGGACATCGTCCCACCGTGCGTCTGCATAGCCGCAACCCCAGACAGTAAAGCGTCTTGATAATGATTGATCCTCTCACGCATGAGGTTGATCACACGCTCGGCATCTTGTTCGAATCGCAGCTGCGTGGCAGCTTCAAGCGATGACTTCGACGTGTTCCATGCAAACACCGTGATGACAAGCGAGAACGCCACAATGCACCAGTGCAATGAGCTCATTCTGCCTGTTTTTTTGAGCCTCTGCTGCTGTGCCTTCAGATTGTCTACGTCGAAGGGTTCAGGCAGGGCCGAGTCTCCTGAGCTGTTTGTAAGCCGGTGCATGTTGAAGACAACGGCTCAATGCCTCGTTCCTTAAGCACGCTTAGACGGGAAATACCGATTAACTGAACCCTGTATGATCGCTGTGGCAAGAAACCGTTACGAGCAGCGTGATACAGCTCACTATTTATCGAAAACAGTGACCTGTTCTTGCCTTTACTGGAAAGATTGATCCCCTCATGCGGGATCAATCCTGCTATCCCGGAACGCTTACAACACCAGCTGCTCAAACTCCTTGCTGTAAATCTCTGTCAAAGCATCACCGGACTTCAACACCAGATGTGCCGCAACGTCATGTTTATCAGCAAAGTGCATGGCGTCGTCCGGTCCTAGAATCATCATCGTCGTCGACAACGCATCGGCAATCATGCTGGTTCCGGCAATCACACTGACTGACACCAGCTCGTGAGTAACAGGCTTACCGGTTCGCGGATCGATGGAGTGAGAATAGCGTTGCCCGCCCTCCATGAAAAAATGCCGATAGTCACCACTGGTAGCGATGGCAGCGTCTTGAAGGTTAACCACACGCATCGCTTCACGCGCCTG
>ENA-ORXT01001106-ORXT01001106.1-marine-metagenome-genome-assembly--contig:-NODE-1106-length-37869-cov-6.280403_pt1 | contig 37869 bp, 30 predicted proteins | sample MGYA00237868_ERZ511482 | MGnify/ENA metagenome assembly ERZ511482 | reverse complement strand
AACCGGACGCTATCGCGTGGCGGCTGATGCGCAAATGCGTTGCATCAAGCTAAAGTAAGTGCCATTAGGCTAGCGCCTTGCTGCTCAGTTCATCAGCCTCGATCGCCGGTTGAACCCGACCTACCACAAAAAAAGACCCGCTAGGCTAAGTCCTACGGGTCTTTTGATTTACTTCTAACAGTCGGTCAGGTTAGCCTTCAATCGCTGCCTGAGCCGCAGCCAATCGCGCGATTGGAACGCGGTAAGGAGAGCAGCTAACGTAATCCAATCCTGTGCGGACACAGAACTTGACACTATTAGGCTCACCACCGTGTTCGCCGCAGATGCCGCACTTGAGCTTTGGACGAGTCGAACGGCCCTTTTGAACCGCCATCTCAACCAACTGGCCAACACCTGATTCGTCGATCTGTTGGAAGGGGTCAGTTTCAAGGATCTTCTCTTCCAAGTAGTCAGGCAGGAAAGAACCGATGTCGTCACGACTGTAACCGAAGGTCATCTGAGTCAAGTCGTTAGTACCGAAGCTGAAGAACTCCGCTGTTTCGGCGACTTTGTCGGCTGTCAATGCAGCACGAGGAATCTCAATCATTGTACCGACCAAGTATTTGACCTTCGACTTTTTCTCCTTGATGATTCCGTCAGCGACCTTGCGGACGATCTTCTCTAAGAAATCAAGTTCAGCTTTGGTGCCGATCAGTGGGATCATGATCTCAGGAAGTACTTTTACACCCTTCGCTTGAACCTTGATGGCTGCTTCGATGATTGCACGAGTTTGCATTTCACAGAGCACTGGATAGGTGATGCTCAATCGGCAACCACGGTGGCCAAGCATCGGGTTGAACTCGTGCAGTTCTGCAACGCGCTCTTTTACCTTCGCCAATGGAACTTTCAGTTCGGTCGCCATCTTTTTCTTGTCAGCCTCAGTATGAGGCAAGAACTCGTGCAATGGCGGATCCAACAGGCGAACTGTCACAGGCAAGCCGTCCATCGCTTTGAAGATACCTTCAAAGTCTTTTCGCTGGTGCGGTAAGAGCTTCGTGATCGCCTTGGTGCGTTCCTTCTCAGTTTCGGCCAAGATAAATCGGCGAACATCGGTGATGCGATCACCTTCGAAGAACATGTGCTCGGTGCGGCAAAGGCCGATACCTTCAGCACCAAAGGCACGGGCGTTCTTAGAATCCGCTGGCGAATCCGCATTTGTGCGGACGTTAATCTTGCGGAACTTATCAGACCATTCAGAAACGGTCTCGTACATTTTAAAGATCCAGTGCTTCTGTGCCTTCTTGTTGCCTTCGACCAGACCCGCAACGATTGGCGACGATTCAGAAGGAATCTCGCCCGCATATACTTTACCGGTAGAACCGTTCAACGAAATCGTAGCGCCTTCTTTGTAGGTTTTGCCGCCAACAGAGATGGTGCCCTTCTTCTCGTCGATCTTAAGTTCGCCTGCGCCACAGATGCAGCACTTACCCCAACCGCGAGCTACAACAGCTGCGTGTGAAGTCATACCACCGGTGCTGGTCAGAATACCTTCGGCGGCACCCATCCCACCGACGTCTTCAGGAGACGTCTCGTGGCGAACGAGAATCAGTTTTGTTTTTGGATCCTTCTTCTTCAGCTGTTCCGCTTTGTCAGAATTCAAAACGATCTGACCCACCGCAGCACCCGGACCGGCCGGAAGACCAGAACATATCGGAGTCTGCTTCGACTCTTCTTTGGCGTCGAAGATCGGGAACAGTAACTGCTCTAGGTCACTTCCTTGAACGGTCATCAAGGCGTCTTTTGGTGAAAGCAACTTTGGGAGTTTATCGCCAGTGACGGCGTCAACACCCGTTGCCATTTCAACAGCCCAGCGAACACCCGCGATACCAACACGTTTAGCGTTGCGAGTCTGCAACATGTACAGCTTGCCCTGCTGGATCGTGAATTCAACGTCCTGCGGGTATTTGTAATGCTTTTCCAGTTTCGCCATGATCTTCAGCAGCTCTTTGCCTGCTTTGACCAAGCCCTTGTCGTCTTCGTTAACGATTTCGTCCAAGTTGATTGGCGTACGGATACCGGCCACCACGTCTTCCCCCTGAGCATTAACCAAGTACTCGCCCATCGGCTTCGCTTCGCCGGTAGAGCCGTCACGTGTGAAAGCCACACCTGTCGCACAATCGTTGCCCATGTTTCCGAAGACCATCGTCTGCACGTTAACCGCAGTTCCGATGAGTCCCGTAATTTTGTTGAGAATACGATACTTTACGGCGCGTTCGGTTTGCCAAGAATCGAACACCGCGTTGATCGACAATTCCAATTGCTTCATTGGATCTTGCGGGAAGGGCTTTCCAACGTGCTTTTTATAGATGTCTTTGTACTGGCCAACCAATTCCTTTAACTGATCTGCCGTCAAATCGGTGTCCTGCTTGGCTTTGTACTTCTTCTTGATCGCACCCAACGCACCTTCGAAGTGATGGTGATTCAGAGTCGAGTACGGACCCATGACGACGTCACCGAACATGTCGATGAATCGGCGGTAACAATCCCAAGCGGCACGTTCATTACCGGTGGCGTCTGCGAAACCCTTGACGGATTTATCTGTCATCCCCAAGTTCAAAACCGTGTCCATCATGCCTGGCATCGACTGAGCCGCACCAGAACGAACCGAAAGCAGCAACGGGTTTTTAGCATCGCCCAGTTTTTTGCCTTCGAGCTTCTCAAGTTTTGCAAGTTCCGTTTTGACTTGCTGCATCATCTCTTTGGGGTAAGCCCCTTTATCTTCGTAGACCGCACAGGCTTCGGTGGAAACAGTGAAACCTGGAGGGACGGGAACATCTGCGTTACACATTTCCGCAAGGTTGGCTCCCTTACCGCCAAGGATCTCTCGCATCGAGCGATCTCCGTCGGTCATTTTTTTTCCGCCACCATAAAAATAGACGAATTTTTTTGCCATCGTTGTCAGCCTTCTTTATTTAGATAAAGGGTTCTTGATAAATTGTTTTATCGGAATTGATTTGTGTGACGAAAAGCGTGACCGTTGCCGGTACCCATAGGAGTACAGACAATTGACGCGCGTTCGTCTAACGCTCAGAAAACCGAATTCGATCCAAGCGTGATCCAAGCATAAAGCCGTAAGAGAGCTGACGCAGAAACTGAGCGTCAGGGGAAACAGAATCAGACCGCGCGACAGGTAACTCCTATTGCGATTCGGCGCTGAGTAGAATCTTTAGCGATACCGGTTGCACACTTCCCTTAGTCGCGGGTCAAAGCGACTTTAAAGAGCAGTTGTCAAAGCCGGTCACGCTCATCTTTTTGCGGCTTTTCAAGGGCCGATAAGTTATCATGCGGTTCGGCAAAGGTAAAGGTCGTAGTTCCCGCTGAATATGCGAAAAATACGTTAATTCGGGTTTCTTGGGCCAATCAGCATTACTTGGAGGTCGCTGACGTTGGTTGAGACAGATGGGGGCAATAGCTGGCCCCCATGTCGTTGGAAGAAGGTCCCGCAATCGTTTGCAACAATCGCTTCTTGAAGTGCTGCCTGCAGATTTGTGGAGCGAAAGACCTTCCCGAGCAATTTCGAGTCAAAACTGCCTCCGGCCACTGAGGCACTTCCGTCCTCGCCGTCAGATCCCCCGGAGACGAAAGCGATGGGAACATTCTGCTCCTTCCACCCTTGAGATAGCTTCTGCAAAACGAGAGCCGCCAATTGCAAATTTCGCCCCCCGCGACCTGGGGATTCGCAAAGAACGACCGTTGGTTCGCCGCCGGCAACTATCGCAATCGCCTGATCTCCCAGCGGTTTTGCGTCTTGTGATCCTGATCCGCTCGCGCCCAACACCACCGATGCCAACTCGACCCAGGACCGAGCGACCTCGTTCACATCGCGATTGACATCGATTTCGATCGCCGCGGCCCCGTCAACCCAATTGGACGAAAAATTAAGTTCAGCCGCACGCGTTTGCGCCGCATTGACGGCGGTTGCGTTGTTGGCTAACAAACAGTTCGTGATACGCGCACTTGAATCTAGCGGCGGTAGAGACTTCGTTTCTTCTCCAAGCCATCGGTAGACCGCGTGGTGTTTATCTTGCAATTCAAATTCCAGCATCACCTTCCGCGCGGCCGAACGTTGCTGCTGGGTAGACGTAGCAGAAATTACGGTCGGCCCAGAGGCTACCGTTTCCAATGAATCCCCCACAACATCGCTGATAATCAAGCCGACCATCGAGGCGCGTGAATGCTCCAGAACGTGCCAGGCCAACCCGCCAGCTTTGATGCCGCTGAGCGCGCGGCGGACGGTGTTGAGGGCCTCAATCGGCGCACCGCGACCACTGAGCGACCGAGACACGGCGACTAACTCTTCAAGCGGAACCAGTGGACTTTCCAACAGCGCTGAACCTCCACCGGAAACCATCGCGACGATCAGCGTGTCTTCACCTGCTCCGCAAATAATATCTTTTAACCGCTGGGTCTGCTCGACAACCGTTGCCGTGGGAAAGTTATTTGCCCGCGGGCGGCCAACGGTCGTCCTGACGTGTACGGTCGAAGCGGTTTGCCCTTGGGGCAAAATCACCAGCCCCGACAATTCAATTCCTTGTAGGTCTTGTACGGCGGATTCGAATCCAGCCGCCATGCCGCCGCTGCACTTTCCAAAGCCAACCACGATAATTTTCTTCAACCGTGGAAGATCAAACGTCTCCCCAGCGATCGACAGAGAATCACCAAGGCAAATCGAATCACGGACGATCTTTTCAGCGCCCGCTCCACTGACTCCCGCGTTCCAAATGTCGATCGCCAACGATTCATCAACGGTCTCTGCGCTCTTATGCTTATTCTTCATTATAAAACGCCCTCAAAAACTCGGCTGGGGATTTGTTTCATTGAAGCTAACGATCTGTTCAACCGTTCTCTTGAAACGAATTTTCATCTGTTGAATGCGCTGTTGCAATCGAATCCGGCGTTCAGTGCGGCGAAACGGATCAACAAGTTGCTTCTAGGGCAATTTGTCCGGTTTTCGTAAAGCAAAGGAGTTGACTTATTGAACGAACCGTTACGATCTGCGATAGAGTTTTTTGATTTTTTATTTTCGATGAAGATCAGCCGTCTCGGCTACGCATCTGACATAGGGTTCAGATACTAAGAAATTAGCCTTTTCAAACTTTTTAAGAATGGAGCCGTAAAGATGCTCGAAACTTTTCCATCCAACACTTCTCCTCAGATCCAAAATCTGATCGAAATTTTGACTCGTCAGGAGGATTTCGGCCATGAATCAAGAACGGTTCCGCGTGAGACTGTTGTCTGTCCTGTAACGATTCAACCTCAGTACCAAGACGATCTTTTCCGGGGCTTTACCAAGGATATCAGCAGTGGCGGCGTCTGCCTAATTACCGAAGTTGAAATAAAAGTAGAACAGATCGCAACGTTAGCCATCTACCGCGCCGATGACATTCCAACAAAAGTTCGGGCACGGTGTATCTGGCAGCAACCGTTTGGCGACAATTATCACCGATCAGGCTGGAGATTTCTTCGCAGGGTACTTCAAAACGTGGACTAGAATCGTAGGATTGAGGACTCGCAACTCCCGCTGATCCTTCTTCCGAATTCTATCCATGGCTAAGCTTTACTTCTATTACTCGGCCATGAATGCAGGCAAAAGCACGACGCTGTTGCAGGCCGCGCACAATTACGAAGAACAGGGCATGAAGGTTGTGCTGCTGACGCCCATCGTCGATGACCGCGCGGGCGTTGGCACGATCGCGTCCCGACTGGGGCTCTCGCGCGACGTACTGGCATTTGACAAAGAGTTTGATTTGTTTGTCGAGTTGGACAAACAACATAGCGATAGCCCCGTTAGTTGCGTGTTCGTGGACGAGTGCCAGTTTCTTACCGACGTGCAAGTTTTGCAGCTGACTCTCGTTTGCGATTCTCTGAACATTCCTGTGCTGTGCTATGGTCTGCGCACTGATTTTCAAGGCGAACCCTTCGAAGGCAGCAAATACCTTCTGGCTTGGGCGGATGAACTGGGGGAGATCAAAACGATCTGCACCAGCGGCAAGAAAGCCACGATGAACGCACGAGTGGATGAAAACGGCAACCGAGTCTCCGCCGGGGAACAAATTTCCATCGGCCACAACTACGTCTCCATGAGCCGCAAAGAGTTCGGGTTAGAAGATGTTTCGCCGATCAAGTACCAGCGGTAACTGCTGATCGGTGCTATTCTTCTTCGCGCCCCAGCGCGGCGATTCCCATCGTCACGCCAAAGCCCAGTGCTATTAAACCCAGCGAAGACGCAACTGTCGTTGCCGACGGCGTGAACACCTTGGTTGGCCAGTCTTCAGGATCTAGCTCCTCCAAGGTGACGGCTGTGAGTGCCCGTCCTTTAACGACGTCGCCGACCACTGGTTTCACACAGCGCTGAAAGGGCCACAATCCTACGGTTGAACCGATTAACAGCCCTAACAGAATTCCAAGAGTCATTTGTTTGTGTCGTTTCAACAACCACTGCAATAGATTACCCACTGCCACCACGCCAATCACAACGCCCAGGCCGACCGGCAACACAACCGACATCATCGGTTCCATGATCGCTGCCATATCGCGGGTCTTGAGGGCTTGCTTGAACTGATCCACACCCGCCAGAATTGGTACATATTGGCCAAGTAGCAACAATAGATATCCGCCTGAGAGGCCAGGCAAAATCATCGCACTGGCGCCTGCCAGACCGGCCACCATCAGCATGATGAAGCTTGAATCTGCGTTGCCGACGTAACCATTGAACTGCAACATGGCGATGACGGTCATAAACACAAACGCAATCACGGCTGAGACTTTCAAGATCACCGAGCCAGGTTTGGCCAATCGCCACACGATCGGAACACCCCCCAATGTGAGGCCGATGAACAGGCTGTACATCACCCAGCGATGGTCGACCACCAAATCCTTTAAAACTCCCGCGAGCAGCAAAATTGCTAATCCGGCTGCCACCACGATGGATGCCAGCGTCAACACAGATCGGAAACGAAATTTGAAACGCGTCAGTTCGGCGATGGCATCGATGAAACGAGGATAAATTCCGGCTGCCAGCAGCATGGTCCCGCCACTGATGCCGGGAACTAAATTCGCCAATCCCATCAGCACACCACCAAAGACTGACCTTGTCACAATTGACGCCGTCGAAAGATCCTCCATCGCGGCGATTTCCGATATTTTCTCTGAACCGCTGGCCGACGCTTGGTCGTTAATCTGATTTTCGTCTGCTTGCATTTCTTCTAACTCTGTTAATGGGAGGAAATCGGAGGGAATGGGAGGGAATCGGAGGGAATCGGAGAGAATCGGAGGGGCTTGAACGAAACATTGGCGAGACTGGCTTACGACATTAAAAAGGCTCTCCCGATCATTTTTACACGAGAGTTTAAATGGCGAGATAAAAGATGATCGCATCGATCGGCTTTAGCTCAATTTGAAGATCGAAGTTTCGATGTCTTGGTCGATTGAAAACAGCTTATCCAGCCGCATCAGATCGAAAACTTTCTGAATGTTTGAGTTGATGTCGCACAAACGAAGCTCGACCTGCTCGAGTTTGCACATGTTGCCGAAGTGAACTAATTTACCGATCATCGCCGAAGACATGAATTCAACGCTTTCGAAAGATAACACAAATTTCTTTTGTTCTGATTCCCTGACAAGCTTTTTAAGTTCTATTCCCACCTCTTCGATGCGAGTTTCGTCGATAATGCTGTCGTCTTGAAATCCAACAAGAAGAATGTTTTCTTTGATTTGTGTCTTCAGCATGCTCATAATTAGAGTCCGAGAATTAGTTTGCGACTATGATGTTTTTCAAGTTGTAATTGTAGCCCAATCGGTAGGGTTGTAAACCAAACCGCCCTGCTCCGCTTCTCCTCTGCCGTTGATAACCGAATGAAGTTTTTGCTATTTGAGTGGATGGTGGGTGGTGGACTGATTGATTCAACCTGTTCACTGGATCAAGAAGATTCTTTCTTTCAGCAAGGCCGCGCGATGTTTACGGCGATGGCGGCTGATTTGATCGCGGCGGGACACGATGTCGAAGCGCCGCTTGATGCAAGAGTTTGCCAATTAGACAGCGCCGCATCGTGGTCTCAAAAACGCCGACATTTTCAGCCACGCCCGTTCAACGCAGATTTGTGGCAGATGCTACGCAATTTAGCCAGCGATGTGGATCAGATTCTCTTGATCGCACCCGAGAGTGATGGAATCCTGACCCAATGCTACCGCGAGTTAGAGGCGTTCAAAGCAAAATATTTTGGCGGACCGTTAGATTGGGTTGAGTTAGCGTCCGATAAAAATCGGATGCAGGAGTACTTAGATGCCAACGACATCGCGGTGCCACCAAAGGCCATCACAGCCGGAAAGAAATGGGTCACCAAACCGGTCGATGGTGCCGGCAGTGACGGCGTTCAAGTCTTCACCGGTGCCGATCACGTCAAAGAATTTGGAGACCACCGAAAATGGCGAGTCGAACATTACGTGCCAGGAAAGTCAGTTAGCGTTTCAATCGTCCAATTCGATGGGGATATTTGCTTTCTACCGCCCACGGGGCAGATCTTTGCTGGCGAACAGGCAGAGCAAAATTTCAAACCGGGCCGTTCCATTGGAACCTATATCAGCACCGAGTATCCGCTGGACAAAAGTTTGGCAGATCGCGCAACAGCATTAGCACGGCAAGCGGTCGGCGTACTCCCAAAATTTCGTGGCTATATTGGGATCGATATGGTCTTGGCCGATGACGGGCCGGATGTGGTGATTGAAATCAATCCAAGAATGACGATGAGCTATTGTCATCTGCCGCTGAAACTGCGGAGGCGATGGCTGGATCGCGGCTGAATGTATTGCTTGAGTGGGATAGGCATCCTGCCTGTCAACGCGCTACCCCAAACAACGCAGGCTGAAAGCCTATGCCACGTTTGCCCAACCTACGTTCATCAAAACGAAAAAAAACCGCTTTGTTAAAAGCGGGTTTCATAAGTTCGAATGGCAACGATTTTCATCAGGATTAAAAAACCGAATCAGCGTCCTACGCAGATTCCAATCGAACCCCTTTTGTCTAAGACACAGATTATCTTGGGCAACGTTAGTTTCCGCTCAGTGGCGGTAATTCAATATTGTCACTCGTGCCGCCGAAAAATTGGCTTTCGTTGATGCCGCCCATTCCGTGGGTGCCTTCGATTGGACCCACCGAAGACATAGGCAAACTTTCGTTATAGCTTGGGTAGTAATTCGTTGCTGGAGCAGACATGACTGGCCCAGACATCACTGGCGAAGACATCACTGGCGAAGAAACTTCGCCGCAGTATCCGCTTTCGCAGGTTGAATCAAATCCGCTGTCGTAAGTGATTTGCCCGGCTGGCATGTTGCACGAATCGCAAGCGTCACCGCGCAGCCACTGTCGAACGGGACCGTCTTTGAGGAAGTTCGATTGCAGAACGCTGCCTCCGAACAAACCGTTGCTACAACCATTACCGCAGTTGTTTCCAACGCCGATGACGCCGCTGAGTGGTCCGTTTGAACAGCCGCTTGTTGCGAATAGTAAAACGGTGATGGCTGCCAGAAATATGATGCGTTTCATTTAATCGTTCCTTAAGGAATCGGGAGCTCTAGTCTGTCGGTGTTAAACAATTTTCATCCAGACTGTGGGGTCTAAAAACGTACAACACGCTTAAGCAGTTGCAACTAAATGTTTGTATTTTTTTCAAAATCGCAACGCTAACCGACCTAAACGTAAACATCGGCTACCCTTAAGTGTCTAACGAAGGAACGAACAAAGACATTGGCGCCGCAGCAGTTGATCAGCGATTGATTGGCTCGTGACATATCGGTGCCCTGCAACCCCCCTATCTAACTATAAAAGTTGATTCGCCTTCGATGACCTGTGGCAAAGCAAAAAATCTAGATCGTTCATTTATGTATCTGAGATGCATTTACGCAGTTGTGTTCGCATTCGCGTTGACGCTCTTTTGCCTTTTTGCTTTTGTTGCCAGCACCGCAATGGGCCAAACTCCTGCATCGGTGTTGGAGTTAAATCCTTATAAAATTGTGGCAGTTCCTGCACTCTCTGTCACTAGTGCAACTGTCGAGCCTCAAACGATGGCGCCTTCAGACTTGATCGCCACCGCCCCTCAAGAGAACGCCATTAAGTTTTCCGAAAGTGATTCATTTATAGAATCCTTTGACGCGGACTTTCAAAGCCAACAGCACACTTCCTGTTCGGCAGCTCAAAGCATTCGGTTGCGAAAGAACGTTTTAGGTTGCAAAGCCTGTTATCAAGTGTTGCCTCAAGATGAGATTTGGGTTGTGTCGGTGCGTGCCTGTTCTTGCGATCCAGAAAATGTTGGGTTGTTCAAGGTGAAAAAGCTTGAGGGCAATTGCTGGCAAGAGTCCAGCCTTGATGCGTTGTCAGAGTCCCACTTAAACGACACCAGTCGAACTACGATGTTGTATGTTCACGGGAATCAAACCAACCACGAATACGGCGTCGCACGTGGGGTTCAACTTTACAATAACTTGTTCGTCAAATACGAATGTCCTCGATCCCCAGTGCGATTGGTGCTTTGGCTTTGGCAGAGCGATCGAGAAGTCCCTCGGCTCTATTCAGATTACATCATCAAATCCCACCGCGCCGTAACAATGGGGAAGACGCTAACGAGAACGCTTGACGCGTTGGGCAATCGCAGAATCGCGATTGTCGGCTTCAGCCTTGGTGCGCAAGTTGTGTTGTCCTCGCTGGAGCAAATGGAACCCAAAAACGGTTGGCTTCTCGACGATGCGAACCAGCGTAGCAAATACAACGTTGCTCTCATCGCTCCCGCGACCGATCCTGATTATATCTGTGATAAAATTAATCACTGTGTCCAGTCAACGATTGTCCGTAAGAGCATCGTCATTGTTAATGCGGATGACCGAGCCGTCAAAGCGATGCGATTTGTGATTCGTCACGAATGTCCTGAGGCGCACTATGATTTCTCGGAATTGGCGAGATCCAATCATTTACCACTTGGTGAGATGGAGTTCTTAGAGATCTCTCAGGAAATTAGCCGCAAGCACTCAATCACACGTTACACCAGATCACCATCGGCTCAACGCGCGATGACTGCAGTGCTCAACCGCACTGCTGCCGAAGCGTTTTAAACGTCTCTTCTTTACCCAGCCTTAAGAGTGCCCAGGCTTAGGACTGCTTCGTCTCAAGACTGCCCCGTCTCAAGACCCTTCTGCGTTCTTTACGGCTTTAGCTCTAATTACTACGGTCGCAAACCTGCGAAGCTACCAGAATGGAGGTTTCGACCGTTCTGCGACAATGGTGTTTATGCTCTTCATGCCAATGATCTATGGCAAGGTTCGCCCAAATGCTTTTTATGGTATCCGGACAAGATATACGTTTGAGTCGTCTGAGGCATGGATGGATCTGAACGAGATTGGGGGAATGCTATTTTCGCTTCTCCGATTCCCTTTAATGCTTGGTGGCACCACCGGCCTTTTTCTGGATGAAACGCATGTCGCTCTGGTAGGAATCGCGACGGTCATAGGCGGTCTCCTGACCCTCAGTTTTGCCGTACATCTATTTCTGCGGTACTCGGCGCGTTACTCGGATCGCACCTTCCCCAAATTAGGATGAACGAAACTCAAGTGCATCGCGATATGCCCGCGCTGGAGGATATCCTGTTCATCTTTGGTCATCTTTCCAAATATCAGATGAGGTGGAAACTGGTTGGTGGCTTCGTAACGCGCCAACGCTTCGTGAAAATGCTTGTTGGCGTCCACGACCGAAACTTCACCCTCTGGCCAAAACACGCTCTGGGCATCGGAGGGCAGTTTGGTGCCGGGTTGGATCGGTTTCTTTAACACGAATCGTTTAATCAATGGCCCTAGTGTGCGAAACACAAAGGGAATCTTTGGCGGCGGCATATGTCCGCAGACTATGTCTAACGTAATCGCCAGATGGCGAACGATCTGCCCGTGTGAAAAACTGCCACTGGTCGTCGTTTCGACCGACGCCAATCGGTCGACCGCCGCTGCTGCTTGGGCCAGTGTCGCGAATTTTAATTGTCTACGTTGAGGCATTTGGAAAACCGATTCGTGCTGACTAAGGAAAAACGGGAGGCAAACGAGCCGCCCTAACTGGTAACGTTAGAAATTAAGCACATGTGCGAAAAATGCAACGCCCTTCTTCATTTGCTTCTTCTCAGAATTTGTCGGTGTTCGTTGATTTGCCTCTTAACAAACGCTGCTGCCAACGACGGGTCTGCGCAAGTTAGCTGCTTGAAACGATGGCTTTGGTGCCGCTTAATTGGCACAACGGAGCTCTCATTCTTTCGCTTCGATCGTGAGATAATTTCAATTGAATTTTTTCAGCGCATCCTGATTGCCACTTCTGTTTCAATCACCGCAATCCAATTCACTTTAATCTCCGATGCGACCGCCCAGCGGGCTAACGCAACCTCCAACAATTGAAAGATTAAACAGCTCGCGATTGATCGCAATGAAGTCGATTGATATTGTCTTGCCTCTGAAGGAAATGGAATTTTGTAGATTTTGGTTATTATAATTGAGATTGCACGAAAGAGAATCCATGTCCCGCACGAGAAGAATGTTTACAGCCCCTCAAAAGCCGAAATTGTCCGTCGGCATCTCCAAGATCAAGTTTCTGTCAGCGACCTTGCTGCTGAATTGGATGTCCAGCCCAGCCAAATTCACCAATGGGTCAACGTAGTGCTGACTCAAGCCGAACGAGCGTTCGAAAAGGTGAATAAAAAGCCTCCGCGATCGGCCAAGAAATTGGAGCAGTTGAAAGAAGACAAAAAAATCTTTTAACGCGAAGAAAAATTGAAGAAACGCAATGAAGTCATCGCCGAGTTGATGGAGGCCAACGTGAAAGCAAAAAAGCTCACTGGGGGCCTCTGAAAAATCAGTGGGTCCCCCCAATGACACACGTGACACCATCGTCGATTATCTCAAGTACTTCAACAAACGTAGCAGCACCACCATCAAGCAATTGCTGGCGTGGTTGGAGCTTGGCACCAGCAAGTATCAGGATTGGAAAAAACGCTACGGAAAAGCCAACGAACATAACGGTAAAATCCCGCGTGATTACTGGCTGGAGCAGTGGGAAAAGGAGGCGATTATTGATTTCCACCACCGCCATCCTCTCAACGGCTATCGGCGGCTGACCTTCATGCTCAATGATGCCGAGTTCGTTGCTGTGAGACCTTCGACTACGTATCGCGTTTTAAAAATCGGCAGGCCTGCTTGACCGCCACAACGTCAAGCCATCGAAAAAAAGAACGGGCTTCAAACAAACAAGAAAACCGCATGAATACTGGCACGTGGACATTTCTTATCTCAATCTCGGAGGAACATTTTACTTTCTGATTTCAGTACTCGATGGCTTCAGTCGTTCGATTGTTCGCTGGGACATCAGTGAGGAAATGGAAGAGATAGATGTAGAAATGGTGCTGCAAAAGGCGTTGGAAACAACTCCCGGTGCCCAGCCTCGCATCATCAGCGATGACGGTCCGCAATTCGTCGCCAAAGACTTCAAGGTCTTCTTGCGGATCTTTGTTCTGACGCATGTAAGAACCAGTCCTTACTATCCGCAAAGTAACGGCAAACTTGAACGTTGGCATGGCTCGATTAAAGACGAATGCATTCGGCCTTCGTGCCCGCGGACGATTGAAGAAGCGATCAAACGTGTTACTGATTACGTTGATCACTACAAAAACGTGCGGCTTCACAGTGCCGAAGTCGGAAGTTGCTCGATGCCGAGTGCGTATCTAAAATTCGACTGCTGCGTGCTGTTCTGGTTTGACCTCGTGGCCGTTAAAGTCGGACCATGTCTTCGTAACTTGAGCGCCAAACAGAACAATCATCGACGCATAGTAAACCCAAATTAATATCACAGCTAACGAACCTGCTGCACCGTAGACCTGACCTGGATTGCTAAGTTCCAAGTAGTAACCCATGACTTGCTTCCCTACAGCAAACAGGAATGATGTTATCAGGGCTCCAAACCAAACATCACGCCACGGTACACGAACATCAGGTAAAAAACGAAACATCGAGGCTAATAGAATGCTGATTAGTACAAACGCAGCGACCTGATTGATTAAAATCACCATCCCGGTCGACAGCGCTTCAGGTAGATTGACGTCAAGGTTCGAACCGACCTCTGACAGCAGAGCGCGAACCGAAATCGTCACCAGTAATAAAAACGCGATCACCAATAACATGCTCATCGACAGCAGACGTTTGATGATGATCGCTAGCCACGTATTTTTGTCCGGTTGAGCTTCCACACGCCAGACTTGGTTAAGTGAAGTTTGAAATTGTACTAGTACGCCGGTAGCGCCGATCAATAACATCACACCGCCAAACACTGTCGCAAGAAAGCTCTTCTGAGGGTTGTTGGCGGCGACAACAATTTCAAGCATTTGGTCCGCCGCTTCCTCGCCAGCGATACTTTCGATGTGATGGTCAATCTCACCTTTCACGTCGTCCGGTTCGACAAAAAATCCGACCAACGAGATCGAAATAAGCAACAACGACGGCAACGAGAACGCAGCGTAGTACGCGATCGCCGCCGAATTGGCGATGCCGTTGTTTTCGTTAAAGCGGGTGCAGCTTTGAACGAAAACGCTAAACGGTTTTGAAAGTGCTTCACGCATTCTGTAGTTTGATCCAGTGAAATGCTAATTGACGCCTGCAGACCTTGGGATGCTAGGAGGCGAACTGACGTCTATCGTAGCAGACGGCTTCTTCGGCTGCGCCAATGATTTATTTTGCGTTGCCCAAGTGGATCAATTTCATGTTAATGAACTCCATAATTCCCAGCGACGACAATTCTTGGTCAAACGTTTGCATGTCCGAAGCAATATCGGTCAAAATCGTTGGGTTGAAGTAAGCACCTTCACGATCGGGACGTCCTTCACCCACCACGACCGGCAGACCAAGCGTATTCCCTAACTCGACTGCGGCGTCGATGATCGGATTGTCGACTGCCCTTAGCGCTTGTTGCAACCAGCAAAGTATATAAGCTCGATCTGTACGAAGCCGACGACGATTGAGCCGCCTGACACGCGGGCGGAGGGAGCTTGAAAAGTGTTTCAGCAAAGCTTTTCTTCGTCTAAGCGTACGGTGAAAACGCCACGACGATCAGTTCTTCATGGCGTATTCAGTTTTGATAATCTACCAATTGACGATGGAATTATTGATTCGTTGTAGCGGAATTGTCGTGATCGGCAGCGCTGTACGCGTCGCTATGAACACCATACCGTTTGTTCATATTCGAGGTGAAAGTTTGATCGGCTGACCTTGGCCAATTGCCTTCGTCAAAACCTGTTTCACCTTCCATTTGCTTCTGGGTTACATTCAGAACGAGACACGCAAGATTGACGGATTGGAAGCGACCCGAGACGGCAGCAGCGAAAATCCGGCCTACTATATCAAGGTCGAGTCAATGAAGTTTCGACTGGTGATCGGAAAACAGCACCTAAGGTAGTAGAACGCTAGCCAGTCATTAGATAGCTAAGTCATTGCTCGACAAACTTACCCTCCGTAGCTCATCAGCCCGCGTGGTTAGCCGATCGCCGATCGAAATGCCATTCCTAAGACATCGTCGATGACCGAACCATCACGGTCCGAATCTAATAACGAGCTCAATAGGCTTTGAGATTGCGCTGGTGGCGGCGGTGTCCCGTTACTCATCAGCTTCTTAGACACTGTTCCCATCAGCATCGCTGCGGCGACAGGCAACATCTTCTTGAGCAGAGAACTACTTAGACCCGTTTTTCGCGACGCGTGCTCAGCTACATTTCGGCTGACTTCTTTGGAGCCGAAAATGTGCCCTAGGATACTATTGCCCTCTGACTCTGTTTCGCCCCGAGCTAAGTCTGCCGGACTCTCGATGTAGTGCTGATGACTACCTGACCGCAAAGCATCCAGCAGACTTTCTACGCCTTCAATCTCCTGCGTCTGTCGCTGCATTCCGCGGCTGATAGATGGCACCAGCCATGATAGTGCTTCGCGGACTTGATCGCCCTTAATACCAAATTGGGCTGCCAGTTGATCAACCACTCCGGAACTAGAGCTGTCTAATAACATCTGAGTAATATTCATATCGAACTTCTTTCTTAAGTAAAAATGAGCTGCGTTCATCACGCACAGATTTTTGTGTAAATGCCGTTCCAGTCGTTTTTACAAACGCCCCGTGAGTAAGAGCACCAAAACAACTAACAATACCAAACCGCCAAGGCCGCCGACGTAAACGTTTTGAAGTAAAGCTCCCACCACTAAAATGAGCAACACAAGGCCAACTAATCCACCGATACGCATAGTAAGTTCCTTCGTAAATTCTGATTTGTTTTCAATTTATCTCAGCGACTGGATATTTACCCGACGATCACATCGCGTCGGACTTCCAACTCCAGACGACGTGAGGATTCTGTCCCCATCCACCCGCCGAGTAGACTTACCGCCAACGACATTGCACCGGCGACGAAAATTGTCCACAGCACGCCTTGTGTATAAGTCGTTCCTGCTTCGATAACTTCATTCGCCTGTTTTTGATACCGGTCAATGGTCCGCGACACATCTTCGGAGACACCATCAACGATGTCGTTGATCTGACGAGTCGACAGGCTGGTATTGGCTGCTAAGGCATCTTTGGCTCCCTGCGCGTCACCGTTGATCAATCGCATCGAAACGGTTTGCATGGTCTCGCGATCCAGTTGTTTTATCGCCTCACGAATATCTGGTTTTGAAACCGACGGACCACCATCCTCATCAAGGCTTGCCGCTGCGTCTGCCAGTTGGCTAGTGATCGAGTTCGAAATGTCGCCAATTAAGCCGGTTTTATTGCCATCGGTATCTAAATGCTCCTCGAATTCTGCTTCGATACCTTTAAGTAGTTGCTTGACTTCCTTCTCCGAAAGATTCGTTGCCGACACAAGTTCTTCACGTGCCTGAGTCATTTCGCCCATCGTTAAATGGGTGGCAATGTCCTGGAGCGCATCCGAATCGAGGGACTCGATCGCCTCCTGGATCTCGCTTACTTCAACTTCATTAACGTCCTCCATCCGGGCAATCACACGTGACGCACGGCGTTTTAACCGCGCCTTCACGTTGTCTCCCATACGCGAACTCGCAGCATTTGCTACCGTTTCAACGGTCGATCCCGCTGCTCCCGCTGTCATCGCTGCAGCAGACATCGCAGTGGACGCCGTGTTTTCTACTACTGAATAACCTGTGCGAAATAGACTGCTGAGTCCCATATAACCCAAAACAATTAGCAGCATGGTCGTGACGCCCCAGAGCACAATACCATGCATCATGCCAGCAGTGTCATCCAATTTACCGCTAAGCCGCGCGGTCAACAGGGAACCGACGAAGAACGCGATCGACCAGCTGATCACCATCCAGATGACGGCCCCTGTTGACAGCCCGGCTCCAATAGCTTCACCGTCTGTTACGTCAGCAATGCTGACGCCCATCGCCAACCCCAGCAAATTTAATAACCAACTGATCGAAACAACGAATACAAGTCCGCCAAAAACTGCACCCCAGCTCAGCAGCGGTGGTCGATCTACGTTCGTCTTGATTTCATGTCGATCAACTACCTCGTGATCGTGGACGGTTTGTAACTCGTTATGTGTCTCCATGATATTCGCTCTTTGATGTTGAATTGTTGTCTAATGATGTAAGTGCCTTCCTGACTGGGATGGTCCTGTACAGAGTCAGTTTTGCTTCTCACATCCTCTGCAAGCAGCGTGCCAAGAATAGTGAAGGTATAAGCTCTTATCGCCTTGCGCAGAACGAAGGACGATGACGTCATCGGAAAGTTCGCCGATGTCTATGGATTTTCCGTCGAGCGGTTGCCAATAGGTTGCTAGTTCAAAATGTTTTCCGTCATCACCATGGTGCTTCACCTGAGCTGTTCATCCGAGAGTCAATTTTTCGCCGATCTGCCTTTCCATTTTGAGTTTCACAAATAGTACCGCGTCATCCTGACCGACTTCGCGTTAGAACCGGTTACAAAACTGCATTAGAAAGTTTGTAGTCCCGTCTCAGGCGGACATTCGCGGCCTTTTGGTGATAGGCCGATACAACGAGCAACGGTTTTGAAACTGGCTCTACCAACTTTTTTATGACAGCAAAGTTCAGAGCAAATGAATTTCACGAATCAGACGTAGTTACTGTCTGAATATGACAACAGTTGTTAAAATTTTATTTCAAACCGTTCTTGGCCATGATCTATTGGTACGGAAATCGCAATGCCTGCCTCGCGTGTTATTAAATTAGAGCAATTTTATTACCTGTCGCACTTCAAAGAGTTGCTTGAGGAAGTCGAACGAAAGCATCGCGAATTGTTGACGCCACAGTCTCGCAAGTTTTTGGATGAGTTTCGATTGCTGAGTCGTAGTGCTCAAGCACTTTACGTCCGTATTGCTAACCGCAAAGGTTATCTCTTCAGTTTTGCTCAGTTGCGGTATCAAGAACTTGGACTCGTCGAGGATGCCATCGCGGAATTGTCGGCTGGGTGTTGGTTGCGACCTCTGACCGAGTTAGATCAAGTGGCTTACTTACGCTCGACGACGAAGACTCGATTGGTTGATGCATTGCGGACAAAAGAGCCCGATGGAAACTGGCGTACATCGTGGAAAAAAGAACTGCTGGTCTCGTACGCGACTAAATTTAGACTTTCCGAATTCGTAGACGATCAAACTCTGCAGCAGATGGTCGTCCAAGGACGAGCAGACGAACTGAACTATTTGTTCTTTCTTTACTTTGGCCGTATTGAAACTGCATTGACTAAGTTCGCGTTACGCGACCTCGGTTTGATCCGCAGCAATAAGATGCAAGCGTCCAGTCGAGCAGCATTTGATTCCGAGACCGCTGCGAAGCAAGCCTACTTTTTCGCAACACTTTCGTTACAGGTTGAAGAAGCCACCGAAGTGGAACTGGTCGAAATCGCGAACCAAGTCGAACAGTGGCCAACGGGCTCCGATGAAGATTTGCTCGACCATCGAGAACGGGCGCTGAACAAGTTGGGGCGTCGATTGGAACGAAGCAAGAATTTGGACGTTGCTTTGAATATCTACCAACAGGCAACGACTTATCCTTCTACCGAGCGAGCCGTACGCCTGTTGCTGAAACGAAAAGACACAGATCAAGCGCGGGAGAAACTGAAGCAACTGATTGCTGAGCCATCTTCTGATGAGGAACTGATTTTCGCTGAGGACCTGTATGCCAGAACTTTCGGTGAACAACGCCGAAGTCCGATGACCGTTTGGCTAAGGGCTGCTGAGTCAATCGACCTCGATGAATCGGGGCGTGGAAGTGTTGAACGGTCGGTTGCCAAGTCGCTCGCAAAACAAGGAGCCCAAGTTTTTCTGACCGAGAACAAATTCTGGCTTACTCTGTTTGGCATTTGGTTTTGGGAGGAGCTATTTCACGAGGACACAGCGGCAATTTCGAACGCGTTCATGCACCGACCGCGAGGGTTGTCGTCGGGATCTTTCTACCGCGACCGCAAGTCTGGACTGGATGCCGCGCTGGAGAAAATGAAAGATCGAGACCAAGCGATTGCATGGTTTGAGCAAATGGTTGCGAAGTACGAAGGCACGCAGAACTTTCTGTTTGGATGGCAAGCTGAGACACTTAACGCCATTCAAAGTTGCTTGGATTCGGATTGGGGGGCAGATCGCCATGGCGACGACGGATCGCGCCCAGATCCGGTGGCGATTCTGCTACCGATGTTGAAAAACTTGAAAGCAAACCGATCTGGTTTCCCAGACTTGTTGGTGATTCAAAACGGACGCCTGCGCTGGATTGAAGTCAAAGCCGAAGGAGATCAGATTCGCAGAAATCAGCTGAAGCAAATTCAGAGGATGCGTGAAGCAGGATTTGACGTGTCGGTGTTGCGAGTCAATTGGGTGGTCGATCCCAATCAAGACTACGTTGTGGTCGATATTGAAACGACTGGCAGCGTCGGACAACGTAATCGAGTCACAGAAATTGGAGCGGTTCGCGTTCGCGGCGGTGAAGTCGTCGGGCAATGGACAAGCCTTATTAACCCGGAGAGTTGCATACCGTCTCGAATAGTTCAGCTGACTGGCATTACGAATCAGATGGTTGCAAACGCGCCAAAGTTTGCGGACATTGCAGACGAATTTCGAGAGTTTATCGGTGACGCGGTATTCGTTGCTCATCGCGTCGCGTTTGATTACGGATTTATCCGAGCCGAATACGCGCGGTTGAATGAATCGTTCCGTTGTCCAACTCTCTGCACGGTCGTCGGGACTCGTAAATTTTTCCCGGGTTTACCAAGCTACGGACTCGGCAATCTGGTGAAGCATTTCGGAATCGAGCTAACCCAACACCACCGCGCCTTGCCCGATGCTCTGGCGACGGCCGAACTGCTGATGAGGATCACCGTTGCACGAACTGCATGACGTTGGCCCGCAAAGTAAGATTTCTCGACAGGTAGAATGAGCGCTTTAATTTGACAGCGGATCACGATATCATTGATATCAGTTCGCCACTTTTCTAACGCTGAAAACATTGGCGATTTAGACAGACCCTACGGGCACAACGTTTCTGATAAAGCCAGAGTAAATACTCGGGTACTCAAGTAATCAATGGCAAAAAAGTTGTCTTCAAAATCTAAACCTTCCAGCGATGTTGTCGTTGTCGGGATCGGTGCGTCCGCAGGTGGGCTGACGGCACTTGAAACCTTGTTTGAGCAATTGCCTGAGAACACGGGGGCTGCGTTCGTCGTTGTTCAGCACTTGTCGCCCGACTACCAAAGTCATATGCCGGAACTGCTGGGGCGACGGACGAAGATGGAAACCGTTCAGCTTTCTGATGCGACGGCTCCAAAACCAAACACGGTTTACCTGCTCCCGCCCGGCAAACATGTCGAACTGGTTGAAAATCGTTTTAACTTGGTGGATCGCAACGACGATGGCGAACTTAATTTGCCGATCGACCGCTTCTTTGAGTCGATGGCAACTCAGAATAATATTCGCAAAGTCGCTGTTGTTTTATCTGGGACTGGTAGCGACGGAAGCAGTGGGATCATTGACGTTCACGACTCCGGTGGGCTGGTACTTTCTCAAGACGAAGATTCAGCTCAGTTCAACGGAATGCCACTCAATGCGATGAAGACTGGCAAGGTTCACGTCATCGCGGCGGTGCCGGAGATTGCTGAAGCGATCGAAGCCTACTGCCAAGGACTCTCCGTCGAAGAAGTTGTCAAACAGAATGTGCCGTCAATCGAGCGGAACGATTTGAACCCAGTTTTTTCGCGATTGGAATCATCCTGCGGCGTAGATTTTGGACGCTACAAATCTGGAACGTTTACGCGGCGGCTTTCACGCCGCATGATGCTGAGCAAGGTCGACAAGTTAACGGATTATGTCGAACTACTGGACAACAGCCCGGAAGAACTTTCACGATTGGCTGACGATTTAATGATCGGAGTCACACGGTTCTTTCGAGATCCCGATGGCTATACGCGATTGAGTAATCGCGGAATTCGCCATCTTGTAAACAGCAAAGCTGCCGGCGGGGAATTTCGGGTTTGGGTTGCCGGCTGTGCAACGGGGCAGGAAGCATATAGCGTGGCGATGCTGATTCATGAAGAGGTAGCGAAATCCAACGCGGACCTAGAAATCAAAATTTTCGCGACCGACGTGCATCCGGACGCCATACGTTTCGCGCAGCGCGGCGTCTATCCCAGTGAATCGCATCGCGAGATTCCCAAGCATCTTCGTGACCTTTTTACGATTAATCATCCAGAGGGTTTTGAGATTTGCCCTGAGGTGCGTAAGTCAATCGTGTTCGCTCGGCACGACGTAATGCAGGATGCTCCATTTACGAATCTGGATCTGGTCACGTGTCGCAATCTCTTAATTTATCTAGTGGACGAATCTCAAGAGCGCGTTCTGGCCGCATTTACACACGCGCTCAAAAGTCGCGGCATACTTTGGCTGGGCCCGAGCGAGACCCCCGGAAGCGTTGCCGAAAACTACAAACCGTTGGATAAGCATTGGCGGCTGTTTCAGAAAGAACGCGATTCTCAATTGCCGCTGGACTTGAAACTTCGAAAACGACCCGCCGCAATGGCAGGCGTATCGGTTCGACCGCGGACTTCCCGGACGCCATCGCCGTCGATGGTCATGAGCTACGATCGAATTCTGGACCAGTATGCACCGCCGGGAATTCTGTTCGATCAAGACCTTCAAACGCTACAAATTTTTGGGGACGTATCGAAATATACGATTCCGGTCTCGGGTCGATTGACCGGAACCGTCGAGGATATGCTGGCCGAGCCCATGCGAATGCCACTGTTGATCGCGATTCAGCGAATGCAAACCAACAGCCAAGCGGTCGCTACAGAAAAGGTCGTCGTCGATCACCGGCCTGTCAAGCTGATTATTAAGGCGTTTCACCATACAAAAATCTCCGAGACGCATTTTTTAATTTCGTTCGAATCGGATAAGCAGTTTGAAACGGATGCAGCGGAGTCACAACAGGAAATTAAATCAGCTGTTCTGCCGTCACCAATCAGTTCGCTAGTCGCTGCAGTTGACACTGAGCAACCCGTCGAAACTGGAATTGCTGCGATGTTACGCGAGCAAGTTCGCATTCTGGAGATGGAGCTTGAGTACACCCGCGAAAACCTTCAAGCAACGATTGAAGAGGTCGAGACCACCAACGAGGAGCTACAGTCCAGTAACGAGGAGCTGACCAGCAGCAACGAAGAACTGCAAAGCACTAACGAGGAACTGCACAGTGTCAACGAGGAGCTGCACACTACCAACACTGAGAGCACTCGTCGCATGCAACTGCTGAGCGAGATGACGACGGATCTTGAGAGCGTGATGCGTGAAAGTGAGATCGGCATCTTGTTGGTTGATCCCGAAATGAAGATTCGCCGCGCGACGCCGGCAGCAGGCGACATGCTCCACTTGCGCCGTAAAGACGCCGAAGACGAACCGCTTGTAAATTACGCCCATGCATTCGGTGGTGTCGATTTGGTCGAAGTTGCAACCGAGGTACAGTCGACGGGCCGATCGGTTGAAAAGGAAGTTATCGATCGCCGCAATGATCCAGTTCTGCTTCGAGTCACTCCCTATCGTGATCGCAGTGGCGTGGTGATGACGATGACAAACTTGCGAACCGTGAAAGACACCGCGAATCGCCTTCAGAAACTGACTTCCATCGTTGCCGACAGCACCGACGCGATCATTGGTGTGGAACAGAACGGGCGCATCACCAGTTGGAACCGAGGTGCGACTCGGATGTTTGACAACGAGGTCAACACCGATGGAAACTACGAACTCTCCAACGTTATTCCAAAACGAGTCAATGCAATTTGTGAGGAATTGATTGAGGAGTTGTTTCGCAAAGGCGAGGTAGCGGCAAAGGAGTTGACGGCGAAGATTAATCGAAAAAAGATCGCACTGTTAATTCGTGTCACGCCGATTTTGGATGAACAGGGTCGCGTGGCGGCGGCTGCGATTACGTTTTCCGATATGACAGCCATCCGTTATGCGGAACGGGAATTGGAGCTGAGAACCAGAGCGATTGAGGCCGCAAAAAACGGCTTTATCATTGTTGACGCTCTGGCGGATGACATGCCGATTATCTACGCCAACGAAGGCTTTGCCCGCATGACTGGATTTCCAGTCGACGAAATCATTGGGCGAAACTGTCGGTTCTTGCAGGGGCCACTCACCGATCCTGCGGAAGTTGAAAAGATCAGAACTGCGGTCAAAACGAAGACTGGTTGTCACGTGATGCTGGTCAATTACCGTCGCGACGGATCACTTTTTCATAACGATTTGGTGATTTCGCCAGTCTTCGATGCGGAGGGCGTTGTGACGCATTTCGTCGGAATTCAGAACGACGCCTCGATTGTTGCAAAGGCGCAACAGACTCTTAAGCAAAGCGAGGCCGAGTATCGCAGTACGTTCGAAAACGCTGCGATTGGGATCGCGCACATTGGCTTGGAGGGTGAGTGGCTGCGGGTGAATCAGAAGCTGTGCCAGATCGTTGGCTACGACGCGGAAACGCTCATGCAAAAAACGTTTCAGGAGATAACTCACCCCGACGACCTTGATAGCGATGTCAAAGATTTCGCCAGAATGAAGCGCGGCGATATACAGGGGTACTCGATGGAGAAACGTTACTTCCATCGCGATGGACACATTGTGTGGATCAATCTGACCACCTCACTTCGCTATACCGCGGACGGAACACCCGACTGTTGCATTTCGTTAGTGGAAGATATCTCAGAAAGAAAATTGACCGAAGAAAAGCTTTCCACATCACGGGCCATCATCTCGGAGGTTATCGAGACAAGCCGCGATCCGTTTATCAGTTTTGATCGAGCTGGAATTGTGCGCGTTGCGAATCAAGCTGCCCGCGAGCTGGCGAATCCTTCAGAAGATTTGGAAGGCCGTTCCTACGAAGAGATTTTTTCCGACCAACTGGAATCGCCGCTGCTGCCAACGATGGATCGAGTCAGGCGGTCGCAGGTTGCGGAATCAATTGAGCATTATTCGCAGCACTTGAGCCGTTGGTATGACACGCGTGTCTTCCCGATCGAGGGTGGCGGGGCGATGCACATGACGGATGTGACCAGTCGGAAACAGACAGAAGGATACCTTGAGCGGGCGAGGCTGGCGGCAGAGGAAGCCAGTGAAGCAAAAACGAAATTCCTGGCCAACATGAGTCACGAAATTCGATCGCCGATGTCGGCGATCTTGGGCTTCAGCGACATTGTGCTGCGTGATATTCGCGAGGGCAAACGAGTCGATCCCGCGAATTTGGAAACCGTCATTCGCAACGGTCGCTTTTTGCTGCGAATCATTAATGACATCTTGGATCTGTCCAAAGTGGAAGCGGGTAAATTGGAGGTTCGAAAGTCGCGGTTTAAACTGCTGCCGATGCTTGGCGATGTTTACGAGTTGATGCGGCACCGTAGCCATGAGTCCGATGTGCCACTTTCAATTGAGTTCGCAGGGCCAGTCGCTGAACGCCTCCATAGCGACCGTTCACGGGTCGAGCAAATCCTTGTCAATCTGATTGGCAACGCCTTGAAGTTTACGACTGATGGAAGTGTTCGAGTGTTTGTTCAGATGGACGACGCGGGTGAACGAGTTCTGTTTCGTGTCGTGGACACGGGAATTGGGATCTCTGAGGCGAATCTAGCACTTTTGTTCCAGAGCTTTACGCAGGTTCACGACAGGAAGCTGGTTGGGATTGAAGGGACCGGTCTGGGGCTGGCGATTAGCAAGCGGTTGGCCGAATTGCTTGGCGGAGACGTTTCGGCGAAAAGTGTGGAAGGAAAAGGCAGTGAGTTTACTCTCAGCCTGCCAGTGGACAGCTCAGCGAAACGTATCACCCCAAAGGCTTCGGATCTCAAACCGACAGAAGCGGCCAGCGACGATCTGGGTAAGTTGTCTTGTCGCGTGTTGGTTGCAGACGATTCCCGGGATGTGCGGTTGGCAAGTAAAACTTTGCTGACGAGGGCGGGCGCGTCAGTCACCGAAGTCGTTAACGGCTCCGAAGCAGTCCGAGCAGTCCGAGACGCGGAGTCGCAGGGCAACCCGTTTGCGTGCATTTTGATGGACATGCAAATGCCTGAACTCGATGGATTAGAAGCCACCTCAAAACTCCGTTCGGAAGGCTACACGCTGCCAATCATCGCGTTAACAGCCGGCGTCACCAGCGAAGAGATTGACAACGCGATGGGAGCAGGCTGTTCGGAGTTCGTGGCAAAACCAGTCGACGGCCCCGACTTGGTTCAACGCGTGGCTAAGTGGACAAGCTAAATTTGGGTCGTGACATCAGGCGATGTCGCCAACTGACAGTGGCGGTCGCTTTCTAACTGGACTTGTCGTAGCTTCCCCCGCGTGCGTCAACGCTGTAAACGATTTCTTCCTGTTTAATTAGCCGCTTTTACGCTGGCCACGGTTCCGTAATTCGAAAGAACCGTGGCTAACGCCAAGACTGATATTAACGTATGTTTATCCAACGATAATCTATTTACGGCGTTGCGCGTGTTTGCTGTCGACGATAAAAAGCCATGATTATCGAAGCTGCGTTGGTATGTATCAACAATGAGCAGGCGATCACGGCGAACGTCACATCAGCTACTAACCTTGCATCTGGCGACACGAAATCGTGGTCGATGGCGTAACAAAGATAGTAGACCGAACCAATACCTCGAATTCCAAAAAAGCCGATGAGCGTCTTCTTCGACAAATCTAGTTTACAGAAGCTAAGCCCGATAGCGACGGCCACTGGCCTGAGAATGAAGAATAACACAATCGCTAACCACCAGTGCGAGCCGATCGACCAATGGTTGGAAAGCATGGCGCCGATCAAAACTACACAAGCAACCTCCAGTAACTGCCCTGCTTGCTCGTTAATCGACGTCACGGACTTCATCAAGTCAGCGGAATGCACGTCTTCATCTTTCGAGTCCGCATAGAATCGCATCGCGACTCCCGACGTGAAAACTGCCAGAAATCCATAGGAGTGAATAAGCAGTGCGCCGCCGTAAGCTAGTCCAATCATACCCAGCGTCAGAAGTTCTTCACTGACGGCTGGTTCATCCGACGTGTCTTTCAGCCAGCTGGCCATTCGTGAGATTGCCCAACCACACAGCCAGCCAAATCCTAATCCGGCAAACGTCGCCCACAGTAGATCTTTCGCAAACCAAATCCAGCCAAATTCGCCGATCTCCTGTAAGCCTAACAATCCGAGACCCAGCATGATGAATGGAAATGCTGCTCCATCATTGAATCCCGCTTCACCGGTTAACGCATAGCGAAGTTGATCCGTGTCGTTGTGATGTTTGACTTGGACTTCACTCGCCAGAACCGGATCCGTTGGCGCAATGATTGCACCAAGCAACACAGCGGCCCCCAATGGCAGTCCCAGAAAGAAGACTCCGATAGCCGTCACCGCAGCGATCGTCAGTAACATCGTTCCCGTTGCTAACGGTATCGGCGTTCGCAGCAAGTGCCGCCACGAAGGATCCAGCTTCAATCCTGCCGAGAGTAAACTGACAACGACGGCGATCTCCGTGAGCGTTTCCACTAGCTTGGTGTTATCGAACACGTTGACGTTCAACAACTTTAGCCCCCACGGCCCAACTGCAGCTCCGGTTAAGAGATACAGAAATGGCAGCGAGACTGGAAATCGCTTAAGTGGCCCCTTACCTAAAGCGGCCACCAACATGACTGCACCGACAAGCAAAGACCAAGTTGTGATGGGTTCCATTAGGGACTAACTTTGATAGGCGACCTGTAACAAGGATGATTTGACATAAAATAACGTGGAGCGACAATATGGCAATGTCTGGCAGCAATCACAAACCAACAGATAAGACAATTCGAGATTGTATTTTAGCTTTTGCACGAAAACGCGGGCCCGATAAATCCCTCTGTCCCTCGGAAGTCGCCAGAGATCTGCAGCCGGAAGATTGGCGTCCGCTGATGGCGGATGTCCGCCGAGTCGCTGCTTTACTTGTCAAAGAAAACGCAGTGGTCGTGACGCAGTTCGGCGATTTCGTTGACCCACTCAATGTGAGAGGGCATATCCGCATTTCACTTGCTCGCACAGTTGGATGGCCCCGAAAGCACGCATGAAAATGCGGCTGTGATCTCCGTGATCCAAATAGTAAAAGACTTAGGCGATGAACGTAACAAGAAACTCGACAGCGTCCGGGCGTCGCTGGCTGAAATCTGATTTTCGAACAACACCTGTGGACTGTGCCACCAGACTTATTGGCACAGAATTCCACTGGGACGGCACCGCTGGAATTGTTGTCGAAACGGAAGCTTACGCCGAATTTGGCGACGAAGCCTGTCATACGTTTGTAAGGAACGCGGCTCGAGAATTCGTTCGCGATCAATCACCCGGCACGATTTACGCTTATCTCAATTATGGCGTTCACTGGCTGTTCAACGTGCTGACCAAGCATGAAAGGTCCAATGGATTCGTGCTGATCCGAGCGATCGAACCGACGGTAGGAATTGAGCAAATGAGAGCCCGCCGCAACAAGCAGAAACTGAAGGATTTATGTTCTGGTCCGGGTAAGCTTACACAAGCGATGGGCATCGGTCCCGAATGCCACTGCGGCAGTATCGTTGATGACGCTTCCGGCGTCGCACGAGGGTTTTTTGGTGGATCCAGCGACAACGTTATCTCGGATGTCCGGATTGGTATCACCAAAGCCGCCGACCTCAAATGGCGGTTCCTTCTCAAAGACAGCCCTTACGTTAGCAAACCGCGAAAGTGTTCCTAACAGGTTCCCCACGATCTTAAGATTAAGGGATGATTGAAGACGCGGCCTAATCTCGCGTGATGCACTATCGGGCGACGCAGGACGACTTCGACATCGTCCACAAGCTTAGGCTCAGCCCTGTCCCGCTAAGATCGGCCAAGCGATTAATCGTGCCGATGATAATGACATTGCACGTACCCCCGCTGCCTCGACTGCAGCAAACGCTATCGACCGACAACGGACGCTCAGCCGGTCACTTTGTCAATATCTCACGCACCAAAAAGCAAATAGAAACAGCACAGCAGCGCATACGTGACGGGGAGAATAAATTTGTCATTAGAACTCCCGAAAGGCTGCAACGCACGGACATCAGTGAATTGCAGGACGTGATCTCGTTTGCTGAGTCCAATATTCGGTGAGAAGTGCGCGAAAAAGCAAACTATTACGTCCTACATGCCTCCGATATGGGGAGAGCAACAGCTTTGCTCTCGGTCAAAGAGAGCAACGCCACTGCCGGGCATCTTCGGATAGACGAGCTTGGTTCGGGCCACGAGAGACTAGCGTCGGCTAACGATACTAGATGCGACGTAGAGTCGTTTATTACGCAAACGACTGAGAGATGATTGCGGGGATGGGAGATCACTCTTCTTTTTGCGCTTCATCGTTTTTCAAACCCTCAAAGTCACCTGCCGTGACGATGACCAATTTGTCGACTTCGACGAAAGCACCTAACGCCGCTTCGACTTGCTCTTTGGTCAGCGATTGCATCTGCTGGTCACTTTCGGCGAAGAACGCCATCGTTCGGTCGGCCTGTAAGTTCTTTCGTAGCAGTCCCGCCAATCGTTGGTCGTCAGCGCGACCGCCTTTGCGTTTGGTCAAGTAACTCTCTTTGGCTTTCTCAAATTCTTCTTGCTTGATACCGTCTTTCATTAGCAACTCAATTTCTTCAACAATCGTCGACGCGACCTTTTCGGTGTTCTCGGGATTCGAAATTGCGTAGATCGTGAACACTGCTTGATCATCAAACGTGTCGGCGCGGTACTGCGAACCGACGGTGTATGATAAACCGTCTTTCTTTCGCACTCGGTCAGCCAATCGTGACGACAGCGGACCGCCGCCAAGCACATAGTTTCCAATCAACAGCGCTTCGTAATTGTCGTCGGTGTCCATCATCGGTTTTACAAAACCAGCCAAGTAAACAGCGTTAGCTTTGTCTGGCGTTTCGATGTTGATACGCTCGCCTTGGATGCCGTCGACCGCTGGTTCTTCGATGCGAACGTAGGGAGTGTCCGATTTCCAATCGAAGAATATCGAACTCAACGTCTCTTTGGCGGCTTCGGGATCGAAATCGCCGACGATGGCGACTTCACCATTTGCCCCCGAGACTTGTGAGTAAATGCCTTTGATATCTTCAATCGATAGTGCTTTGATGTTTTCGATTTCTTCGCTTAACGTCGCCGCGTATCGAACGTCCGTTTTCTCGTACGGGGAGAGTTTACGTGAGAACATGTTTCCCGCTAATGAATTGGGCTCCGAGAGTCCGGCTTCGATCTGAGTAATCAGCTGGCGGCGTCGTACCTCAAATTCTTCTTCGGCGAATTTTGGCTCGCGGAGCGCTGATTTGAGCAGCGCCAACACGTCGCCCAGGGTTTCTCTTTTTGCTTCAATGCTGAAAGAGAGGTCGCCAGGTTGTGAACTGATTGACAGTGTTGCGCCCAGTTCGTTCAGTTTGTCACGGAACTCTTGGTACTCGATTGTCTCGGTACCTTTGGTCATCAGCGATCCCATCATTTCGCTGGCCTCGATCTTAGAAGACAGCGATTCGGGGGAACCAAAATGTAATTTACCGCTGACAAACACTTTTTCACCGCGCGTTTTCTTGGGCAAGAAAACGTATTTCACACCGGAGTCAAATTCTCCCACGACGCTTCTGGCGTCAATGTTCTCCGGTGTCGGGTCGAATGATTCCCCCTGAGCGATTGCTTCTCTACCTTTGTAGTCCGCTAACAGGCTTTCGAGATCAACGCGATCCGGCAGAGGGGCTCGTTCGGTTTCCTTGGTCGGAAGGAAGACGCCCACGGTACGGTTATCGGTGACCAAGTATTTTTCCGCCGCTGCTTTGACGTCTTCGACGGTGACTTTTTCGATTCGGTCACGGTGAAGGAAAAACAGCCGCCAATCGCCGTAAGCCTGCCATTCAGACAATTGAATCGCAAACTTCTCGCTGTTGGCAAACAGTCGTTCGCGCTGTTGCAGCAGCCCCTGAATCTCGCGTTTAACACGAGCTTCGGTGATGTCGTTTTCGGCAACCGATTGAATGCTGGAGAGCATTGTTTCTTCTGCTTTGTCGATGTCGGCACCTTCGGAAATTTCAGCCAACACCAACATCATGCCGGGGTCATGCGTTTTGAACGCGAACGAAGAAACATCTGAGGCCAGTTCGGATTTGACCAGCGCTTCGTACAATGGACCGTCAGGCTGGTTACCTAACAGATTCACCAAAACTTCCACCGCCGCATAATCTTCGTTTGATGCGGCAGGAATGTGATAGCCAACGCCTATCAACTCAACATCACCGCTGCGGCGAAGTTCGATCCGGCGTTGTCCGTCTTGGCTGGGTTCCTCGGTGTATGTTGGGTTCAGTTCACGATCTGGTGTTATTAATGCGCCGAAATATTGTTGAACCAGTTCAAGCGCTTTGGCAGTTTCGAATTTCCCTGCCAACACGACCGTGATGTTGTCGGGCTGATAGTACTTGCGATAAAAGTCACGCAGTCGGTCGACTGGCACACGCTCGATGTCGCTGCGATTACCGATCGTTGATTTGCCGTAGTTGTGCCAGTCAAAACCCGTGGACATGATGCGCTGCATCAGAATTCGTTGGGGGCTGTTTTCGCCGCGTTCAAATTCATTCCGTACGACGGTCATCTCAGACGCGAGATCCGAACCCTTAATCCAGCTGTTGACCAAACGGTCAGCTTCCATTTCGATCGCAAACTTTAAATTGTCTTCGTTGGCGGGCAGAGTTTCGTAATAGTTTGTACGATCAAACCAAGTCGTTCCGTTCATGTTCAGCACGCCCCGATCCTTGAGCCATTTCGGTGTGTCGGGGAATTTATCGGTGCCCTTGAACAACATATGTTCCAGCAGATGAGCCATGCCAGATTCGCCGTAACCTTCGTGCCGCGAGCCAACGTTGACGGTGACGTTGATCGTGAACTGGGGCTTGGACCCGTCTGGGAACAGAAGCACCTTCACGCCGTTGTCCAAATAGTATTCGGTGATGCCTTCGAGTTCGAGTACTTTCTCGAGCGCCGCTGGCTCAGCCGCCGTTTCCTTTTCGGTGACAATCGTTTCGTTGATGATTCTTTCTTGGGATGACGCCGTTTGACATGCACTGAACATGCCTAAGCAAATCGCGAGATTGACAAGAATATTTGTTTTAAAATGCACAGTTGTTACCCAGCAAGAGACAGTTTTAGCAATCGATAGACACATACGTAGGGAACTGTCGATTTAGTCTGATTTTCGGTTTTAAATATTAGCCCTGGTTCTGCGGTGACGAAACCGGGACTAGCGCCCAATGGCACTTACTTTACCTCCAATCAGCCGCCAACGGAAAAGCGTCCGGTTCATTCGCGCTAACGAAAAACCGGGAGCTATCGCTCGGCGGCTGATGAGATTATCAAAAGTTTCGTCTAAAGTAAGTGCCATTAGGCTAGTGCCCCGACGGCTAACCAAATAAATCAACAAGCCGGCACATCAGTGCAACTCAATATAGCGAAGCATGGAACTGACCGCTACAAGGCAGACCAACTCAAGGCAGACCAACTTTCGCGGCCGGTTAAAACATGATTTAATGGTGCCTAACGTATCGTTTTAGTCCCATCGCTTTCCCAGCTATCGTTGCCATTGATGTCCGACAATTTTACACCTGAAGATTTCCAAACTCTCACGCGTGTCGTCCAGCAGCGGCGCACGTTGAAAGTGATGGGCGATGTTGACGCACCGGTTCAAATCGATTCACAAACTGCAGAAAAAAATCGAGCACGTGTGCTTCAGGCGGTCAAGGCCGCCGATAGCGCGCCCTTTCACTATGATCGCCACTGCGACAATGTTCCCCAGCCGTGGCGAGTTAATATTCTTTGGCACCAAAGCTGTCAGATCATCGCAAGTAATTTCTACCAGTGGTTTGACGATGTGAAGCCGGGAAACAAACTGCCGTCGATGTTGAGTGCTTGCGGAGGGTGTGTGCTGGTCAGCTGGCTGCCACAATTTGATGGTGGAGGAGATGAGGCCTTCACGAGATCCAAACAGATTCAAATCGATCAAGAACATCTGGCAGCTACCTCAAGCTACGTGCAGAATCTGCTACTGTTGCTGACAGCCGCGAACATGGGAACCTATTGGTCCAGCGGCGGTCAGTTCTGTGGCAGGCCGATGATGGATCGGTTAGCGATGGAGGCTGGCCAGCAATTATTGGCCGCCGTATTTGTCGAGTTTCCTGGAACCAACGGAAACGCAGTACAGCGGTTGCCGGGCAAATTGGCTGACAAACGCGCGGGCGCCGAGTCTTGGATGAACGTTGTCCAGCTGTAAAAAAGACGATTCACTAAATTGCTTTTTCGGGCTAGAATTCAACGTCGCCTTTCGCTCCTAGGTTGTGAATCTATGACGAAGGTTCGCAGAACCTATCAGCCGCCACGCGATAGCGTCCGGTCTTACGCGCTAAAAACCTGACGCTATCGCGTGGCGGCTGATGAAGATCTAAAAATTCACAGGCTCTCCGCGAAATTACGCATCTTTCACGACGCGAAAGGCGACAATGCCCCTGATTAATACTTATACGATTGCCAAACCATGAACACGAAGCAGCTTTTCGCACCGACTCGCAACGAAATTTCCGGTGTTTCTATCGCCAATTTGGCCAGCAAGTTCGGCACGCCGACTTATTTCTACGATGCTCAAACAATACGAGAACGAATCGCTCAGTTGCAACAGTTTGACGTGATTCGTTACGCTCAAAAAGCAAACTCAAACATTGCGATTTTGAATTTGATGCGTTTGGAAGGTGTCGTTGTTGATGCGGTCAGCACCGGCGAAGTTCATCGTGCCCAGGCGGCCGGTTTCGATTTATCCCAACCCGATCACCAAGTCGTTTACACGGCCGATATTTTCGATCGCACGGCCTTGGACTTGGTCGTCGAAAACAATATCCCCGTAAACTGCGGATCGCCAGACATGATCCGCCAGTTGGGCGTCGCGGCGCCTGGCCGCGAAATTACGCTTCGGATCAATCCCGGATTCGGTCACGGGCACAGCGCTAAGACGAATACCGGTGGCGACACTTCCAAACACGGGATTTGGCACGAGCAGTTGGAAGAATGTTTGGCGATCGCAAAAGAACACGACCTGACCGTCGCCGGTTTGCACATGCATATTGGTTCAGGTACCGATTTTGAGCATCTGTCTCAGGTTTGCGATGCGATGCAGCAAACGGCTTTGAAGGTCGGTGCTTCGCTGAAGACGATCAGTGCTGGCGGCGGACTGCCGACGCCCTACAGCAACGGCGATGTCAGGATCGATGTGGATCGCTACTTTCAGTTGTGGGATGGCGTCCGCAAGACACTCGAATCTGAGTTTGGCCATGATGTTTCTTTGGAAATCGAGCCGGGTAGATTCTTGGTGGCCGAAAGCGGTTATTTGTTAACCGAGATTCGTGCGATCAAGCACATGGGAGAAAAACTGTATTACTTGGTCGATGCCGGCTTCAATAATTTAGCCAGGCCGATTCTCTACGGAGCCTATCACCCAATGTCGATCTCCTTCACCGGCGAACCGACGACCGAATTTCAAGACGCTATTGTGGGTGGTCCGTTATGTGAATCAGGCGACATTTTCACTCAAGAAGAAGGCGGGTTTGTGTGTTCGCGCGAAATGCCGGTCGCCAACGTTGGCGACTACTTAGTGATTGAATGTGCGGGTGCCTATGGATTCGTGATGGGATCGAACTACAACAGCAAACCGTTTGCCGCCGAAGTGCTGATCGACAATGGCGAAGTCCATCTCATCCGCCGCCAACAGACCAACGATGATCTGATCGCCGGCGAAATGATTCCTTCGTAGATGGTGGACATCGCGGGTAGACCTTTTGTTATCCGGGTTGTGTGGCCGATCACTCGGAAGTGCGGTCAGTTGTTCGCGCGGAGTCTTTCAAGAAGATCTTCGAATCCCACTGAGCTCGCCGCACGCAGCAAATACTCCAAGTCAACCCGATCCCCCAAAAGGCGAATCAGCTTGGAAACATCGTCCCACTGTCGCTCAGATGCTTCATTGCCAATTCGATACGATTCGAGCTTGGCAATGATAGAATCTTCGGGAGTCGCAATGGCGACTTCCATTTCTTCGCTCAGTTTTTCTAAACGGCAACGAAGCAAACAGTCTCTGTCAAACGGCCGTCCGCGACTCACGAAGAGGTCAACCTTGAACGAGGTTGCGAGGTGCACCAGGTTGAAGCATGATTTGTGTTCAATCGCTGTCCGAATCGTTTGCTCGCTGAAGTAGTATTCGCTGCTCAGGCGTTGTATGAACTGCGCGACTTGGCTATCGATCAACTCACAAACAACATCGACATCCATCGTCGACCGAACCGCTCCGTGAAAAGAGCTGGCGACGCTTCCGCCTACACAGTGCCCGACGCCGAGTTCTCTCAAACATGAAATAACTGGCTTTAGTGCAGCGATCAGATCGTCAGGCTGATTCAACAGTCTTCCGCGCTTGCGCCCCCGCGAGGCCAGAAGCAAGCTCTTGGCCGTAAGTCAATTCGACAAACTTCACCTGAACTTGATCATCAGTGAATTCGGGGTGTCGTCTGAGAATGGCATCAAAAGCCATGTTGCGTAGGCGTGAGGAAAGTGAAAGGGTCTTTTGAATTCGCTCCTGCCCGGACATCGCGCGCCAAAGCTCCAGTTACACTGCTTCGGCTTGTCGGGAGGTGTCAGTTGTATATGGCATTGTCATGACCCTATTGCACCAAAATTCCTCAGTTTGGAGGTTGCTCGAAGTCGTATCTTGAAGCGCTCACAGGAAGGTTGCGAGGACGAATTGACTGTGGGAGTCCCGGCACCCTTGCCAAAGTTAAACTCTGTCGGTTGTGCGGGTTTCAACGGTCTTGCCGGTCGAAGCGGTCGATCTGAATTTGTTAGCCGAGGGTGTGGATTGTTCCGATTGTAAGCATAACGACGGTGAAAGCGATCATACGGTTGATTGCTTATACCGTTGGTGCAATCTCAGGAACAAGCATGTTTGGCAAACGATTTTCAATCTCTGCATCAATATTCGCTGTCGCAGGGGCGTGTTCAGTAATGTTCTCCTCGCCGGTCACATTGGCACAACGCTATCAGCAGACCCGGTTCCCGGGCTATGCACGTCCTCAGCTGTCGGAACTTTCTGCCGCAGCGACCGATCCACCGACGTTCAGCGATAACGTGGCCGACAGGTCTTCGATGTCTCCCAACAGCTGGGGAGAATCGGCCATTAGCAATCCGTATGCTGGTTATACGGATACGCCAAAGTACATTTCCAACCAATCAATACCGACGGCTGTGCCTACTTATGTGACACAACAGCAGACGCCGAATCAATCTGCAACCCAAGCTCAAGCTCAAGCTGAAAGCGCTGACTTCTTTGCCCCTACGACGTTGACACTCAATTCACTGCCAAAGAACCGGAAGTCGACCTCTAGCAGCCTAAAATCGAAAGCTTCGTCAGCATCATCAGCCGACGCGCTTACGAACACGAGGTATGAGCGAACCGAAATGCTGCCGAGTGTGTTCTCAAACGCCGGGTATACAGGGAATAATAGTATTGAACCTACCGATTTACCTGAGTTTCCAAAGATTGAATTCCAAGCTCAAACAACTGAGTCTGTGGATTTCGATAAGACTCCTTCCGACTCTCCGACGGAATTAAGAGCACCTGCTCCTGAGGCTTCTTTGGAGGCCCCGCTTTTCAATGAACCGGCTCCGCGTACACCTGAGGCAACCATTCTAGATAGAGATCCAGTCCAACCCAGAGCGAGTATTGAAAACGTTATCTCACCTGAAACGCCGGGGTCCGATTCAAGAGTCGACACACTACCAACCTCCAATCTTCAACCATCGGTTGAGCAACCAGTTCAACAATTCCAAACTCAGCAGACGTTGCAGCGGAAGCCGCAGCACGTGCCATCTCAGCCGATAATTTCAGAGCAGGCCATTCCACTATTTTCACCAACGCAAGATCAACCTGTCTATTTCCAACAGCATCAACCCACCTATTTCCAACCGCAGTATTCAGTTCAGCCTGCGATGCCGGTGAGCCATTCATGGCGCAGCGGCTATCAAGGGGCCGAGCAGATGCAGGCTTGCGTTGGGTCGCCGGCCAATGCTGGGGGGCAAGGATTTGGTATGCCGGCATACCGCTGGAATATTGGACAGCGCACTGGATATCCTACGACTCGCAATCAAACGATTTTGGATCAAGGAGAATCGTTTGACCATGAGAATAAGAAGAAGGAATTCCCTCCTTTTGCCGAAATTATCGCGACTGGTAGATTTTTCGGAAGCGTTGAACTGGCCTATCTTAGGCCGCACTTTTTAGGCAACACGGCTATCTCCATCGACGGTCCAACATTCTCAGAGAGCATCCCATTCGAGTTTGAGAACGAAACAGCGCCGAAAATCCGGGCGGGATTTGAATCAAAGTACGGACCGGGATTCGAGCTGAATTATTTCACGCTCAATGCGAATTCACGCGCCATTTCCCAAACCTTTGATGGCCTCGCTCCGGTCAGCACCATCGCATCGGTCACCGGCCCCAATCGCTTCTCGCAGCTTTCGGCAGACGCAATTGGCGAGACGCTCAATGCGAACCACTCTTTCGAAATCGAGACGATCGGCTTCAATGTCTTCAAAGATATCGCGTTCAAAGTGTCACGCATTGGTGGACGTTTCGGTTTCACGTACGCCAACATTGCTCAATCACTCGAGTCCAGCGTCACCGACGGCGGTGACAATATTCTTGATTCGCTGGTCAGCACATCCGATTTTCGTGGCTTCGGCCCTCAGCTGGGCATCGACTACTATCGACCGATGGGGCACACGCCGCTGGAATTCGTAACCAGTTTCTCTGGAATGGGCTTGTTCGGTCGTCGCGATCAATTCGTCAACAATACTGCGGGACTTGTCGAGCGTCGTTTTGGAGCGGATGAGTTTGTTGCGGTGTTGGATTTGACGTCCGGCATCCAATACAAGAAGACGATCGCAGAAAATCGTGCCTGGTTCGCTCGGCTCGCATTCGTGCACCAGACATGGCTGGGCGGAGGAACAGCGGTCGACCCCACAGGCGATTTTGGCATGAAGGGCGTTACCTTCGGCGTCGGCTACAACCGGTAGGCGTAAAAGTGAGCCAAGCCCTTTTTTGATTAACTTTGAGCGGCAAGGCGTCAGCCCAATGGCACTTACTTTAGATTGATGCAACGCATCTGCGCATCAGCGGCCAACGGAAAAGCGTCCGGTTTTTAG
>ENA-ORXT01001105-ORXT01001105.1-marine-metagenome-genome-assembly--contig:-NODE-1105-length-37975-cov-9.866616_pt1 | contig 37975 bp, 27 predicted proteins | sample MGYA00237868_ERZ511482 | MGnify/ENA metagenome assembly ERZ511482 | reverse complement strand
CCTGCTTCATGTGGCAGGATAATATAATCAGGTTTCTCCTTACCTCTCGATGCTATTTGTAACTTGGCCTGCGCTTTGGCGCGCGCAAAGATATCATTGCTCATATTAGGAACATTAGTAAGCGCGCTATCTGCCAAAGCCTGCATTGTCATAATGCCCGCTTTTTCGAAGTTCTTGACTTGGGAACGAGACACATTGGCGACAAGCGAGAGATGGTCCAGCTCAACGAGCTGCCCATGCGCCAGACCACTCCAGCGGCCATAGCTTTTACTCAAATTTGGGTCAGGCAAGCCTTGCGGGGGCGAGGCATGGAATTCCAAAAAAGCTGCCTTTAGGTTTAGATAGTAGGCGAAATAATTATCTACATTGAGCCGTGCCTCGGTCTCATCACCTAACACAATAACCATCTGTTTCGGCCTAACGCCCTGAATGGCTTCCAGCATTTCAATATAGTTGCAAAGCTGGACGGCAAAATAAGGTTTCAGCTTTTTGGAAAGCTTCGTGTCCCAAACCTCATAATGATAATCACCAAAGTTAGATGCCCCCGGAACTCGAACCAGATAATCCGTAAAACCGCCAAATTGCCCTAACGATAAATAACCTTGCGTAATGACCTCTTGTCCGGCTTTCATCGCCACGAGCGTGGCTTCAAAAGTCTGTTGCGGTGTAGCGCGCTTCGTTTCCAATACGTCCTTACCCAAGGTTTTAAGTCGCTCAGTAAACGCGTCTTCGTGATCATAGCCCTTCTTTTGCAGGCTCGCCAGAACCACATCATCAGCATCCATCAATTCAGCAATAGAGGCATCTTCAAGCTTCAAGCGCTCCATCGCAGAGGCGTATTCTGACTCCATGAAAGTAATGAGATCTGAAGGTGAGAAAACTATATTTTCAGAGGATAGATACATCGACATATACAACACGAAGCGCCACGAACACACAACCGCTGAAGTTGTTAAAATCACTAATTAGAGCATTTCGAATTGTAGATTATTTTCTTTAGATGGTTCTTATCCGAGCCTAAAATTTTCTTACTCAATATCCCCAGTCTTCATGGGCTAATGGCGCCGCTTTCAGACGGTCTTTATGCAAGCGCCAAGTCGGCATGAGCTTCTCCAGCCTTGCTTTGAATGGCTCATTGTGATTACGCTCCCAAAGATGGACAAGTTCATGCACAATAATATATTCAAGACATTCTCGTGGTTTCTTTGCAAGCTCTAGGTTTAGCCAAATCCGTCCTGTTGATGTCGAGCAACTTCCCCATTTTGTGCGCATTTTCTTGATACCCCAAAAGGAAGGTTCTCGGCCTGACTTGGCTACCCACTTTTTCAACATCTTCGGAATTTCATCTTTCATTTGGTCGCGATACCATTTCCGGAACACTCTCTCACGGTTTTCCCGGGATGTGCCGGGTCTGACAAATAAAATGATCTTTTTTGCGTTTTGTATTTTTATCTCATGCTTCCCGTGCCGCCATTGAACATCCAAAAGATAGCGCCGCCCCCAAACGAAATGAGTTTCGCCAGAAACATAAGTGCGCTCTGATTGGCGGGGCTGTTTGGCAAAGTCAGATTGCTGCCGCCTGATCCAAGCAAGCTTCGATATGACAGCAAGCCTAACATTGTCATCTGTCGTCTTGTTCGGAACGGCAACACGAATACGTCCATCTGGAGGATAAACCGCCAAGTGTAAATTCTTGATGGGTTTGCGCACCACCTCAACATCAAGGTCAGATATGTTGATAATTTGACTATCGATATTCATGCTGACTCTTTATCAATGCTAAGAGTTCATCAATGTCGACATCCGCGCCTTTACAGGCATTGACTACAGCACCACGTACTTCTCTTTCTTTAATACGACTTCCAACCCAATCTGCTTTTTTGGTAGTCATGACCGCGTTATCGATACGAAGAGCTAATTCCTCATCCTGTCCCGTATTGTCGTAGAGAGCCTTGAGCGGCGGCGTATCAATGTCTGCTGGATATTTAGACGGCTCGATGCCCCCGGGATTCACGACCTTTGTGCAAAGGTCCTTCACTTTTTCAAGGTACTTTTTGTAGTCAACGGCTTGCTTGCGGCGCTCCGCGATAAGTGCATCCAATAATTCAGACATTTCTTCGTAATAGCGCGGATTTACGGACTGCTCATCAATGATAACTTTGCGTATATTGTTTTCAATTGTTTCAGCCATTGCTTCTTCGCTCGACTTCATCGAGCTTGGAAGCTGATCTAACGCGCCAACGCCCTGTTGGACGATCATTTCAATCAGTCCAAGCTTTTCAAAATCAGCAACAAGTTTGCTATCTTCTGCGCGGATATATGTATCAATCAGGTGGCGCATAGCAGGCTCATACTGCTTCATATCGAGATGATCGCCGCTCCGTATTTTTATTTCTTCGCGGACTTTATCAAAGTGAACAACCTCGGCTTTGATGCTTGCAATCTCTTCTGGCAGATAATCTGCATCTGCCATTTCATTGGCGAGGTTAGCGTAAGCGCGAAGCAGGGATGCAACGGCCTTATATAAGGCTACGCGCTTTGGTTCGTTTTCTTTGTTCGCGTTCTTATCCGCCACATCTCCGCAGAAATAATCGAAATATTCCTTTTGCCCTTTTGGCTGCATGACAGGTTCACAGATCGCCTTCACAGTTTCCAGCGCTTCGTCTAAGCGCTCTCGCCCTTTTTCAAGCCGGTTTGAAAGAAGCCCTTGCACGTCTTCTGCTTCGTAGGCATCAAATGCTCCATTGGTATAATCGCCTATCGCGCCCTCTAGGCGGTGAAAGAGGTCTTTGTAATCGATAATGTAGCCATATTCTTTGTCATCCCCATCAAGGCGGTTCACGCGGCAGATGGCTTGAAAGAGGCCATGATCCTTCATGCTCTTATCGATGTAGAGATAAGTTGCCGAGGGTGCATCAAACCCTGTGAGAAGCTTGTCCACGACGATGAGCAGACGCATTTGCCCTGGCTCTTTTTTAAATCGGTTTTTGACGTTCTTTTCAAATTCCTCCACGCGGTTCATCGCTTCGTCTTCGGACACTTCAAAATAGTCCGCCAGCATGCGGCGGTAAATGCCATACTGATTAAGTTTCTCGGTTAATCCTGCTCCGCTTTCCTCGCCTTTTATGTCCGCGGGTGATGGATGGTAGCTAGTGACAATGGCGCATTTGGATGCCAAATCGGTTTTTGAAAATAGCTCATAGACTTTGCAGGCTTGATAAATACTCGCGCAAACAAGCATAGCATTGCCGCGCCCATCCATAAGACGGGGCTTGGTCTCCATATCCATCATGATGTCATTGACGATTTGCTCAAGACGGTCTTGGCTGGATAATACTTTTTGTAGCGTTCCCCATTTTTGTTTGAGTTGCACCTTGGCGATATCCGTAAGGCCGCGTGTTTTCACTTCAAACCACTTATCGATTTTAGCTTGGGACGTCAGATATTGATCGATATCGCGGGCTTCATATTGTAGGTCGAGAACGACCCCATCAGCAACGGCTTCATCAAATCTATAGGTATCGATAAAACGTCCAAAGACTTCGATACTCTTGCGCTTATCTTTTTTGAGCAAAGGCGTCCCTGTAAAACCAATGAACATGGCATTGGGCAAGATCAACTTCATCGCATCGTGCAGCTTGCCAGATTGCGTACGGTGGCATTCATCCACAAACACAAAGATATCGCCTTTGGCTTTAAAATCAGACGGCAAGCTTTTTTGAAGTTCGGCAATAAACTCTTCTGCCGATTGATCGTCATCGGCTTCATCCGTTTCAGAATCTTGACGGCCAAATTTATGAACCAGTGAGCAAATCAGCCATTCAAGATTATCGTTGAGCGTACCTATTAAATCCGCGCCAGATTTAGTCCGGTAGATTTTCTCATCAACGCCGTTAAAGACGCCTTCTATCTGTCCGTCCAGCTCTGTACGGTCTGTAATGACAAGCACACGAGCATCTTTGATGTTCTCCCTAATCCATTTGGCGAGCCAGACCATTGTCAGGCTTTTTCCCGAGCCTTGCGTATGCCAGATAATCCCGCCGTCGCGGGCTACGACGCGCTCTTGCGAAGCTTTCACGCCAAAATACTGATTATGACGCGGCACTTTTTTAACGCCCGCATCAAACACGACGAAGTCATGGATGAGTTCTAGGAAGCGATCCTTGCGGCACATGCGCGAGATGTGGAAGTCCACGTCATGCTCATAGCTGTTTTCGACCTTTTCTTTCCATTGATAATAATGGCGTTCGGGCGTTTCAATCGTACCGTAGCGCATGCCTTGCGTGTCATTCCCCGCCATGACCAATTGCATGGTCGTGAAGAAATTGCGGACAAACGCTTTCTTTTGATTGTCGAGATTTTGGCGAATACCTTCACCGATAGACACAGAGGAGCGTTTCAACTCAATCACCCCAAGCGCAATTCCGTTCACATACAAAACCAAATCAGGGCGCTTTGTGTTTTCGCCTTTGACTGAGACCTCTTCGGCAATGGCAAAGTCATTGGCGTCGGGCTTATCCCAATCAACCAAGTAAACCGTTTTCTTTTGCTCGCCTGCGCCTTCGCTGACTTTAATGCCATAGCGCAGAAGTGAATGGACGGCTTTGTTGGCGTCATAGAGGTTTTTGCCGTCACCCAAGGCGCTGGCGCGATCCAGTTCGCGCAAGGCACGGGTAATGAGGGCGTCGCTATAGCCGCGCGTCTCAAGCCAAGGCTCTAATATATCCAGCTCAATGGGCGTAGTGCGGGGCTGATCTTTCCAATCACCGAGGTAGTGATAGTCCAAATCATCTATAAAAAGTTTGATGATCCGCTTCTGTGTGGCAATTTCTCTTTGACCAATTTGACTCATGACACTAACCGCGTCCTCCCCGTCAGCAATTCTTGAATCATGCCTTGTTTAATCCCTTTTAAATTTCTCAACTTCGTTTCCAAAGAAGTTAATTCGCGATCGATATCTAACAAAACATCTGCAATTGCCTGCTGCTCTTTAAAGCATGGCATACTTACTTTGATTTTCGATAGAATTGTAAGGTTTAAACCACCACGACCACCATCACCTGAAGATAATTCTCTTAGCTTCTCATAACGGCTATCAATGTTATAAAATAAAAACTCAGAACTATGTTTTTTTGAAGGATAGATTGCGGCAACGGACTGGTTTGTTGTCAAGGGCACTCGGTTCAATGCAGCCGTGCCTCTTGTTTTACCTTGTCCTGCGAGTCCAATTAAAACACAATTTTTTGGCAGAAGGGTAGCCGCAGATTCCTGTAAGCCACGGTTAGTAATTCTACCCTGCACGTCCTGAACAAATTTCAGGTGCAATTCTCCTGAACTCATCCAAAGAATATCACCGCCCCAGTACTCATTTATTTTTGTGCTTGGCGTGCCTCCCGCTTTGAGTGTTGTAAAAGAACCAATCGGGCATTTTTCCCAATTTCCTTCGAACCCCGGCAATCGCGTTTTACCCGTCAAAAGCTCCTGCATAGTCGCGGTTTTGATGGCGCGTTTTTTGGCGATGAGTTTTTCGAGGGACTCAATCAACGCATCCGCATCCGACAACGCCCCCGCTATCGCTTTTTGTTCTTCGATGTCTGGAAAGACAATTGGAAAACTTCTAACGACCCCGACATTCAAATTACCGACACCCCCTCCGAGATATACGGTTCCGTTTGCCAAGGCTTTGTATGGATCACTATTTAAAAGTTGAGCGACATACTCATTATGGAGTTTGTTTTTAAGTTTTATAAGTGTCAATGAAACATAAATTGAGAACTCTATCTCTGATTTTATGACCGCTGCCTCGCCAATCGACCCTACACGAGAATAGAGCAAATCCCCCTTGTTCGGTGGATTGTTCCTATACAGGGAAGCATGTAATTCATTGCTTATATACTTGTGATTTTTCCAAATAACTTTTCCGCGCTTAACATTGGTACTCGAAAGAAATGGCACTCCTTTTCCCTCAGGGACATATTTAGGCGTAGCTGCAACTCCGCAAGTTATCACAGATGTAACATGATCGAAATTTTCTACACTCCAATCGACTGGAATTTCGCCAACCCCCGTTTCTTTGTATTCTTGCCTTACCACGAAACCCCCATAGCCTTGAGGTGGTCTTCAACGATCGAGGACAAGTCTTCGACACGCTCGGCAAGCTTCGGCAATGGCTCCGCATAACGCTCTTCCAATTCACGGACGCGGTTGGTGAGATATTGTGTCACGCGCTCAACCTCGTTTGAAACACTGCCCTGCAGAGTAGCTTGCCATTTATCGTCAATAACAAGAGCTTTAATTTCATCTTCTGACAGTTTCGGAATTTTAACGAAGACTTCTTGGTCAAGTTTATCCTGAGCGGTTTTAGCCGCCTTCCTCGCGGCAGATTGTTTTTTGAGCAAGTCAAGCGAATGATCCAGCGCCGTAATTTCCTCTTGGTCTATTGTGTTTGATTTCGCCTCTTTCAACGACTTTTGCGATATTGTGCCTTTGTCTGTCACCGCGTCATCAATCAGGCCCTCTTCGCCGCCGTTCTCTTCTAAATAGCTCTCTATCTCTTGCGTGATACGGTCATATTCCGCTTGCAAGGCGTCTATGCCGGTTTTCTCATCTACAAAATATCTATTCACCACAAGCGCGGGTGGTATCATATCGCTGACATAGCGAATTTTGTTGAATTCAAACTCATGGGCTTCGCTATAGGTGTTTTTGTTGTTCTTATCCTTTTTCGGTATAAGTTGGCGCACGATATTCCCCGCCGCCCATCCATCTTGGGCAATCATAAACACGTCATCTTGCATGACCTCTGCCCAATAGTTCATGAGGATTTGATAGGCGTCATATCGGCTGATGAGGGGCACGGGCCCATATCGTTTTAGCAAGTTCTCTGAGAGTTCCGCGATAACCGCTTTCGGACTTATGCCTTGTGAAAGGCCATTAAGCTTGTGTTCATGCGCCTTCACCCATGCCTCAAAAGGCGTCATGGCGAGCGTGCTAAAGGTTTTGAATTCCTCGTGATCCAAAATGGTTTGGCGAATGTCTTCGGGGGCAATGCGCGCTTCGGCATATCCTTCGCGGGCGCTGTCTTCGAACATGGCTTTGCGCAATGACGGAAAAACGTCCCAATATTCTTGCAGCGCATCAATATTCGTTTTTGGGATGCCGCCATTCATATGGGCGGTCAGATCGTGAATGTCTTCGGGTTCGGAACTATCAATATAGCGGGGCAGATTGAGGTTGAACTCGTTTTCTTTAATCTGCTCAAAAGGCACGAGACGAGAGAAGCCTTTAAGTTTGATTTGGTTTGTAAAGACATCGACAATTTTGTGAATGTCTTGCTCTCGCAATCGGTTCTTATTGCCGTCTTTGATGAAGCCCTTGCTGGCATCAACCATAAAGATCGGGTTCTTCTCACCTGCAGCGGCTTTATCTATGACCAAAATACAAGCGGGGATTCCTGTTCCATAAAACAGGTTGGCGGGTAGTCCTATAATGCCTTTTATAAAACCCTGCCTCACAAGATTGCGGCGAATGTTGGCCTCAGCATTGCCGCGAAACAAAACGCCGTGCGGCAAGATCACAGCGCCTTTACCTGTCGATTTAAGAGACTTAAGAATGTGCAGCAGGAAAGCGTAGTCGCCATTTTTATCGGGCGGTATGCCATATTCGAACCGCTTAAACTCGTCATCTTCCGGCGTGATCCCGCTACTCCAAGATTTAACTGAAAAAGGAGGGTTGGCCACGGCAAAATCAAACGCCTTAAGGCTACCATCTTTATTTTTCCAATGCGGGTCGGAGAGCGTGTCATCCTGCCAAATTTCAGCGGTTGCACTACGTTTGCCGTGCAAGATCATATTCATCTTCGCAAGCGCGGCGGTGGAGTTGTCTTTTTCCTGTCCGTAAAGTGACAAACCTCTTGGCGCTTCATCACCAACTTTGAGCATCAATGAACCAGAGCCGCATGTAGGGTCATACACAGTTTTGGACTGATCTGTATCTGCGGTTACGCCAACGACTTTCGCTAAGATACGAGAGACTTCTGAAGGTGTATAGAACTGCCCTTTACTCTTCCCTGACTCTGTCGCGAAGTGGAGCATGAGATATTCATAGGCATCCCCCAGAAGATCATCACCGTCAGCACGATTGAGCCTGAGGTCAAGCCCTTCGAAAATAGCGACGAGCTTAGTGAGACGATCCACCATCGCTTTACCTTTGCCGAGTTTGTCTTCGTCATTGAAGTCGGCAATATCGATAACACCCTTGAGGTCATTGGCCTCGGCAAGCGTTTTGATGGCAATGTTGATCTTCTCGCCAATATTGGGGTCACTCTTAAGCGTTATCAAATCTGAAAACGCCCCGCCTTGTGGTACTTCAATAATGCTATTTTCGTCGCGTCCGTAAGTATCAGACACATATTTCACGAACAAAAGGGTAAGGACGTAATCCTTATATTGGGACGCATCCATAGAGCCGCGAAGCTCGTCACAACTCGCCCAAAGTGAAGAATAGAGTTCTGTTTTTTTAATGGCCATAGAGTTACTTATTCTTGTTATAATTTGGTCTGAAATTCTAACTTAATTCAGGACGAGAATTTTTCCTTACCCATATCTTTGTTCGATATAGGATTGGGCAGCAGGTCCTCGTAGATCGCTAGTTGAAGCTCCTGTTCTTACATAAAAATAGTGGTCGGCGCCATCTTTAAGCCAGACAGCTGACTTAGAGGGCAGGCAATCAACAACTAATATTCTTTTGTCTTCATAGTCCTCAATGTAGAAGTTGATATACAGATTATATTCTTGACCAAGTTTTGAGTTAATTAGATTGGTAACGTGAAGTAAGATTTTATCTTCATTTAAGAACTCATCTTCACCTAACCCAATCGCAGACCCATCATCTGCAACTCCAACATACAGTGTTCCACCCCCCGAGTTGAGGAAGCCTGCAATCGTTTTCATTACTGCCAATTCCATTTTTGGATCTTTGGAGCCGGTGTGAAGATTCTTTCTAAGTGTGGACTTGAACTCCTTAGAGTCACCTTCACCGTCTGAAGTTTCTATTTTGGAGACTGAAGTGACTAAAGAAGCCGCTCCTGCCTGGCTAACAATTGCCTCATATCCTTCTCGAATTATTCCAGCCATGAGTACGCGGCGCTTCGACAAAAAGTCATTGTAATCTAGATCCTTCCAGCCGTCAGGAAGAGCGTGCCAGTGATACATGTCAGTTAACTGAGAGTTATTAAATAAGCTCTCATACTCTGGGACATATGAAGTGGGTGGTTTATTAGAAATTTCAGAATTGGTCGTGTATTCAAGAATAGCGAAATTTGCTGTTTGGTTTCTTTCCGTCTGAGTATAACCACTACCTTTTAAATAATCTTTCGGAAAGATATGGTGCCGCTCTATAGCACTCCGAGGTGAATGTAAGCTGGGATCTAAAAGGTCAGAGACAAGCCGCTTAGAATACAGAGCCTGTGCCTTCAGGATACAAAGAGAGCTAAAATATGCCATCATCGCGCTATTTGTTGCGGAGCTATTAGCGAGGGCGGCTGGCAAATTGATGTCCCAAAAATCATCCGTCAGTTTTTCCGTGCAGAGACTTTTGAGTGTCGCGATAAACTCATCTGCTGATGTAATATCTCTAAGTCGTGCTAGATCACCTTCGAGTTGAGATTCAGGCGAGGAAGAGTAGCGCCCTGTTAGAGCGGACATAAAAAACCACTGCGATATAACTTGCGATAAAGTTCGTTTGCCTATGTTAAAATCGACTCGCCCTATTAAGTAAATTATGTAAGTGTAGATGATGTTCATTTTCCCGGAAATCATCTTACTACTTCTGAATCCAGCGTCTCGTATACACTTCAAATAGTCATGCCAGTTTTGAAGGTTTAAAGCGTGAGCTTGCGCAGCTTTTAAAATATCAAATTGCTCGTCTCTTCTGGCTTCATCCTTTTGTTTGGACTCAAGATCTCGCCCCGTTAAAAGTAAATACACATATTTAAGCCGCGCACGCCTGAACCCTAAACCTATACCCGCTCGCAAAAGCAAATCTGGGTCGGGGTCCGCAAAGTAATTGAAAGCACTTGGCGACTTACTGCTAGGGGTTTTCGTTTGACTGCTAAATTCTTCCAGATCTCGGCGGCCTTGTTCCCAAAAAACTGACATAAGCGTAAGAATAAAGTCAGCTTGCTGCAGAGATTTCCCTTTGGAATTTATACGAACAAAAACATCGCTTACTGCTTCAACATCAATTTCTGAAGATAGCTCAAGTGCTATGAATGGTGTATTGATTAAATTTTGAACTCGTTGAATACGTTTTCGAATTAAGCGCGCTTCCTCATCTGGAACTTCACGTTGTTCTCGCAGGTTTTTAACGAAAGGTTCTGCAACATCATCATATAAATCAACATCGTTTCCCCATAGTTTTGATATATTGGAGACAAAATTTCTATTCTTAGATGTAGTAATATTGGCGACTTCAAATTTCTCTGTAATAGGGTCAAAAGCTATTTCAATTTTTTCTTTTTTGAAATTATCTCTGAACACTTCAGCGCCAATTACCACAGCATATAGCGATGTGAGTCTTTGTTGCCCATCCACAACAAGCAACTTGGGTTCTTTCTGTTTTTCAGACGTTCCAATAGACTTAGATGAAGTCATGCCTGCTGTTTCCCAAAACAAAAAGAATCCAACAGGGTAGCCTAAGTATAGCGAGTCAAAAAGGTCTCGTACATTCGCATTTTTCCAGATAAATGGGCGCTGCAAATCGGGGAGAGCCAGTTCTCCCAGTTTTATTTTATCAATCAGTCCTTGAAGAGTATAATCAACTTTTTTGTAAACGCTTTGACTCACGACTATACCTCCACTTAGCTTTCCCGCTTAGCCAGTAGTAAGGTCAAATAGACTTTCGTCAATGAGCACTTAAATTTCAGCTAGAGTCGGCACTATACGTAGTGCGTGCCTAGTTGAGAACACCTAACTGGAAGATAGTCTTCGGTTGGGAAGTCCCAGTGGTTATTGCGATTTCATTTTGCAAAACTAAAAATTTGCTGCATCTCGCATAACGTCGTCATACAAATGGGCATAACGCTCAGTGGATTTTATACTCTTATGACCCAGAAGCTTACTAACAATAGGAAGGGACAGATTTTGAGATACCGCTAAGCTTGCATAAGTGTGGCGCAAATCGTGAATTCGTACATCTTCAATGCCCGCCATAGAGCGTAGTTTTCTCCACGGCTTTTGCAAATTTACCAAAGGCGAGCCACTTCTTTGGCCGACAAATATGTATGGATTACCGCGCTTGTGAGGAATGGCATCAATATAATCCCGTGCTTTGTCACTCAGCCAAATTGTTTTCTTTCCTGACTTGGAGTCCGGCAAATTAATTTTTCCATTCTCGATATCTACATATTCCCACTTCATGGTCAGCACTTCTTGAAGTCTTGCACCGGTCATCAATAAAATTCGGATCGCATGAATAACGGAATGAGACACCAAGTGTTCTTTTTGAGCCTTTGATAAAGTCTGTTCCAGCGACACAATTTCGTTCTGTGTCAGATATCTTTCCCTCGGGATTTCCTTGTACTTGCGAATGTGCTGAGTGGGGTTCGTGTTCGCATCTCGCAGCTCCCATTCTTCGGCTAGGTTAAACATCTTTGAGAGCAATGCGAGCAAACGATTTGCCTTCACCGGTTTTGCGCTCATTGAACTGTGAATTCTCACTATGTCCTTACTGCGAATATCGGAGAGGTTCTTAGCGCCCAGAAGCGGCTTGATTTCCTTTTCGATATATCGCGAGTCATCTTCGACACTGCGTGGTTTTTTGTGCAGCCGAGCATAGTCTTCCAAATACATGTCGCATAGTTTTCGCATCGTTATCGCTTTTGTCTTTGGTCGGTCCTCCACAATTATTTTTCCAAGCGCGACATCCGAGACCATTGCCTGAACTGTTTTGCGAGCAGCCTCTGCGGTAAGTGTTTCCGGAGCGCCTATTTTTCTATTTCGTCTCCGGCCATCTGGCGTTCTAAATTTATAGATATAGGACCGACGACCTGATGGTTGCACGCGCAAGCCAAAACCTTTGACTTCCGTGTCCCAAAGATACACGTCTTTACCTGCTTGTCCCTTAAAGGCATTGACACTCCGAGATGTAATTTTACCCTTCGGCATGATCGCTCTACCTTTCACTGTCATATTCAAGGGTCCAAATAGGGACCAATTGCAGAGGATTCAGAAAGAAACCCTGTGAACGCAGAAGTACAATAGCACTAATTTTGCTCAATGAATACAGTAGCTTAGTGACGCGTAGTGAAAATGAGTGATGTAGAGAGAACTGATTTTTTTTGATTTGTAATCAGGGGGTCCGCGGTTCGAGTCCGTGTGGGGGCACCATTTTTCTCAATAGAATCAATGACTTAAGTAAATTCTGTCTGACAAAAATAGAGCCATTTTGTAGACAGTTTAAATACTCAGGGCTTCCGAACGTTTCTTGCGGGGCGTGATCGTAAATTACTAAGCGTCCCCTATCGAGCAGATGCCCACCTTTGATTACGGCGTAAATAGAATTTATATTTCGAATATTCTCTAATGGGTTTTCATCTAGCACCACAAGGTCAGCTCTCATATTGGGCGAAATTGCGCCGACTTCATTATCAAGTTTTAAAAACTTAGCCGGCACGAGTGTCGCCGAGCCAATTGCTTCAAGAGGTGATAAACCCGCGCTAACAAGTTCGGCAAGCTCTTCGTGCAAACTCGCGCCAGGGGTTAAAAAGCCTATTGGGGCATCAGTCCCCACCATTATGGGAACGCCGCCATCGCGCAAGCGCGGAATCATGCTCAAAACCCAATCATCAAAAGCGGCATTTTCTGCGCTCACAGAATAATCGTCAAGCTTTGCAGACCTGTCTTTCCAAGATTGTGCTGTGGCTTGGGGCATTAAATCGAATGATTGCCTGTAGCGCTCATCTGCAAATAATTTTCGGCTAAAGAAGCGGCTCACAACAAGTGTGGGGGTTTGATAAACATTGGCATCTGACAAGGCTTTTATGACGGCTTGGCAGCGTAAATCATCCTGCTGGGGTATTGCCAAGGCCCGCATGGTACTATGAATCTGCCCCCTTAGAGCGGCAGGCGATTCAGCGTCATTTACAGCCAACATTTTTTGCCGCTCTTCTTTCAGAGCCTTTGCATTGGCCGCACAGTCAAATTCAATATTGCGCAAATGCTGCATATCATTGGCGCCTGCCTCAATGGCCTCCATGACTGACATTGACAAAGGTATGTGCGCCGCAACCGGAAGATTATGTTTACGCGCTTGAGCGGCGGCAGCTTTGAAGGCCTCTGGGGAGAGCATTTCGTAAGCTTTGACAAAATTCACGCCAGCTGCAGCAAGGTCATCCACCATCATTTTAGCCTCCTCGGCCGTTGTGACGCCAACCGAAAGGTCGGGGTTAGACGCCGATTGTCCCGCATAGACTCTGAGCGGTCCATCAATCAAAGGGCCGGAAATATAAAGATCTGGCGTAATCGCGTCAGAGGCCGCAGCAGCGATGGCGGGCGCTAGCAGGTCAAGATGTCCGCCTGTATCGCGTAGGGACGTAATGCCATACGCCAAGGAGAGCGGAAAAAATGTTTCGTAAGTTATCTCGGGCGAATAGGCTAGATGCACATGTGCGTCCCATAAACCTGGGATAATGTATTTCCCGGTTCCTTCGAGAATATCCGCAGTTATAACGTCTATGCTCTCATGTTCCCCGACGGTTTTTATTTTGCCCTCAATGACAAGAACATCAACGTTTTCACGCATGCCATGAACTGCATCTATAGCCGTGATATTTTGAATGAGCAGAGAGTTCACAGAAAGTTGCGCACCGCCAGGGTCGGAGCAGGCTACTAGCAATGCCCCACCAGTCAGAGTTAACAATAAGGCAGCTTTACTTATGACCGATTTGGGTAGCTTGAGCATCTTCGTCCCCTTCCTTTTCTAGACCCTTTGACTCAATCCTATCATTCAATTTGCAAACAGCTATGACAACAATCAACGTCACTGACACCCATTTTCAAGATTCCAGAAGTTGCTGCGAGCTGCTTCAAAGTGAAGAGTATGAAAAAGAAATATATACGGGCTGGCTTTACTCAAGCTCAAAAGGACGAGCTGTGGGAGCTATGGCGGCACGATGAACAGATGAAGTCGATTGGGCGTGAGCTTTGCAAGCCTTCCTCTGGTATTTTCAATCATATCCGCTCGACCATATCCGCTCGACGGGTGGGTTCACCCCTATCGTCAGGCAGCGGGCAACGTTAGCCTTTAGCCTCGCTGAGCGAGAAGATATATCGCGCGGACTTTTGAGCGGCCAGTCAATCCGCGAATTGTACGCGCTCTGAAACGTGCTGCCTCCACGGTCAGGCGGGAGATAGCCTGCAATGGCGGCGTGTCGTGTTACCGCGCTGCGGCGGCTGACAAGCGGGCTTGGAAACGGGCCTTACGACCAAAACCTTGCAAGCTGGTACTGAACTATCATTTGAGGCAAGCTGTTATCTTAAAGCTTCAGCGTCATTGGGAACTGCAGCAAATAGCAGGTTGGCATAAAGCATACACACCCAGACCAAGAGCCCATGCACTTGTCAAATGACAGGATATATAAGAGCATATATGTTCAGGCTCGCGAGGCCTTAAAGAAAGAGCTGCAGCAGTATCTGCGCACGCGACCACAAGTGCGTGGTACTCGCCATGTGATGGAGAGTACGGATAGGCGCGGACGAATCCCTGATGATGTATCTATCAGTGAGCGGCCAGCCTATGTTGAAGACCGCGCCGTGCCAGGGCATTATGGAGGTGTTTCCTTAGTGATTTAATTTTATATTTCGTCACAAAACACAATGCATTGCATAGCCATAATAATTATTCAATTTTTAAAGCTGAACACAAGAAACTCTTAGCCGCTCGGCTTACATGAGCGCTCAATCCAAAATAAATATCCACATCAACGGTTTAACCTTTCAAATATTTCGATGTGAAATCCGTCGGGGTCTTTAAGTACAAGTGTTCGGTTTGAATTTAGAAACGGGCTTTGAAACTCTGCGCTTACTTCAACATGTTCAACGTTGTAAGACTTCGCGCGGCGCGACACCTCATCAATATCTTTAGTCTCAAAAGACCACATAGTAATTCCGCGGCTAGGCGGTCCAAGTGTCGGTGCACTGCTCGGCTTATTATCTTCCATATGATCCATGAGGACGAGGTATCCTGTTGAAGAGCCCGGTGCGAAAGCTTGAATGAACCTCTCTCGACTTCCCTCAGGCAAAAGCATTGCCGAACGCTCGCCTATTGGGAAAATCACATCACGCCGTATTTCATAACCCAGAACATTTTTTAGAAACTCAATTACACCATCGGAATTTGCGATACATCTAGCTGAATAAGCCGGACCGCCAATCCCGGTGTCCGGATCCGTTGGGCCAACTGGAATAAAAATATCTGGGCGTTTAACGGCCAACAGATATGCATTATCAGGGGCATAATAGATAATTTCAGCAGATATATACGAAACACCCGATGGGTCCGTAAACTCCATTTCTTTCACACCAATAGTTGATTTGAATCCAAGGGCCGTCATGGTTTTCTCATGAGCGTAAAGGTCAGCTTTGGGGAAACTAATAGTCGCCCCTCCCACGATTAATCCGTCATATGTTTCCCTGACCAAAGTTGACTCCTCAGGCGTGTAGAAGGCCCTCACCTGAATATTCGCGCCGCCGCCTGTTTGGTAAAAACTGCAAAATTCCCAAGCATCACCTTTAAGTCCAAAGTAATCATTGCAGGCTTCACGATCAGACTTTGAGGGCGTTTTCCAGCCGGATGATTTCAACCCATATCCGTGCACAAGCGCTAGCTCCAACGTCACTTTATCTGATGTGATATATGTGACTGTGTGCAACTGCTCGACCAAAGCAATTGTAGAGTTTTCTTTTGGGACAAAAATATCCTCAATCATGGCGTCAACTCTCAAACTGCAAAAATCTCAACAGGGAAACCATTTGGATCATCCAGAATAATCGTGTCGGTATTTGGCAGGAATGGACTGGCCGTTGCCGATAGAGGGTGTCGGCATTTAATTCCCGCTTTCTCGGCACGGTTACGGACTTCAATTATATTTGAAGTTGGCATAGACCACATCGTCAATCCACGACTCGGCGGGCCGAAGCCCTCAATATCATCAGCACGTTTCCTGTCATTACCATGATCAAGCAAAACAATATATCCTGAATTTGCACCCGGGGCGAAAGCCTGAACAAACCTCTCGCTTGAACCCTTGCGAAGTTTCAATCCAGAATTATCGCCCACTTCCATAGTCATATCTCTACGAATTTCATATCCAAGGACGTCACTGTAAAACGCGATTGCAGCGTCGCAGTCCTCGACGCACTGCGCAGAATAAGCTGGCGCTCCAATTTCTGCGTCTTCATTTAAGGGACCCACAGGAACGAAGACATCGGGCCGTCTCACAGCTAAGACGTAAACATTCTCCAGGCCGGTAAAATGAACCTCCTCGGAAACATATGTCTCGCCCGCAGGGCTACTAAATTCCATACGCTTTACGCCGACGACGGACGGAAAGCCGAGCGATCGCATATGAGCTTCCCACTTATCGGTATTGATGAGCGGAAACCCAATGGACAGTCCGCCCAAATATGTTCCGTCGACTTTAGGACGCACTTGTGGATTTTCACGGCTAACAACAAACAATCGCAATTGAATATTAGCCCCGTTATCTGCGCGGTAGACCTTGCAGACTTTCCAATTTTCGGAGCTTTCAAACCCAAAATATGCATCAAGGTTAGGCTTTTCAGCATCTGATGGACTAAACCACTCTGAAGCCTTAAGCCCCATACCCTTACTCAAAATTGTCACCGCGTTAGCCTCGTCCGACGTCACATAAGCAATCGTGTGGAGTGGCCCGACGAGAGCCTCTGAAGGTTTACTTTGAGCTACAAAAATATCAGTCAAATTTCATTCTCCACATGCTACAAGTCAATACTATTTGATTACACTTGGCTTTGCGCACACTGACCTAAATCAACTCACTTGAAATTCTATGCAGCTATCTATATTTATTCTGCATATGATTTTAATACAAAGGAATTTAAATGTCTGCATATATGATTATCGCCGTCAGAATGAACGAAGGCGCACGAGACAAGTTCGTAAGTGGTTACGGAGCCGCCGTGCCCGCCTTGGTTAAAAAATACGGAGGCACGTATGTGCTTGTAGCGCCTGGCGCCGAACTTCTAGAGGGCACACTTGAGGGATATACCTCCATGGCCGTCTCTAAATGGCCATCAAAAGCAGACGTTTTAAAATTCTGGAACTCAGATGATTATAAGGACGTAAAGAAACTTCGAGAGGGCCTCGCTGAATGCCAAGTTTTTGTTATCGAAGCGCCTTAAATTAGTACTAGGATACAGTCAGATATTTGACTAGCAGCATTTTCCAGAACAGAGACTGAAACATCCTCGACAGTCACCAGTTTTGCATTGGAAATAGCGCTATGCGCTTTCAAGCTTTCTTCATATAGCCCCGCCCGCGTTGCAATAACAGTAGTGGGCGTTTTGACCTTTCGGGCTTGGCGGAAACAATCATACTTAAAGGCCGCCTCAAAAATTATACCGCCTCGTTCACCAAGACTCGCTTGATCTAAAAACAATTCAAATCCTCGCTTCAGGCCCAAAGTATCTAAGCGATTAGTCACGCAGGAATCCCAAATTGTTTGAAGACATGATAGATTTGGGCTCAATTTTATCTGCCCATAATTTTTAGACAGATGTAAGCTTCGTTCATCTTCGTCAAAGAATGGAACATCGACAAGTATAAGATTTTGAAATAAGTCTACACTGCACACAGCCGCTTCAATTGCGACGAGAGCACCCGAATGAAATCCAAGCACATCTATACGATTTTTAGACCTGAACGCACGAACGAGTTCGATAACAGCTTCAGCGATAAGACCGATGGTAAGTGTCCCGGATGGCCCGTCTGAATTTCCTAAACCTGGGTAATCAACAGCCACAACATAATATTCAGCGGCCAGCATAGGCGCAATAGTATTGTAAGAAATATGGCTAAAAGGGGAAGGAGACAGGCACAAGAGAACACGTTTATTTTCTTCCAGGTCACCCCAAGCCGTATAATGAAGCTGGCCGTAAGGTAGATCAAAATAATATCGCTTTGAAATCATCACCTACGACGCAATTTTTTCAGCGAGGTGGTCTTCTTCAGTTTCATTTAAAATTTCTTTGATCGAATTACATACATCTCGGGTGTTGACGTCAAACAAACCGTGTTCCCATTCTGGCTTGTCTGTAAATCTTCCGTTTTTCAGTAACGGTAGAATATTAGGCGTAACTGCATATAAGTCATCCTTAGGGTTAATCACCGTTATCTGATGGTTCAGTGACTTTAAAACTTCAGGAAAACTCTCATTATAGAGAAACGCGGCCCTATTTCCCCATTGATATCCATCTCCCGCACGTAAGGCATCGAGCAAGAATTTAAAGACGATTTCCGAAGGAAGTTTGGGGTTGAAAAACCCTCGCATACTCTTCCACAGGCTCGTGATACGTGTGCCTTTTTCGTCAATGGTAATAGGTTCAAATATTGAGGTTTCTTTGAGTAATTTAAATTCATCTATATCCATAACAGACGCTGAAATCATGATGATTTTTCCCACGCGCTCTGGATGCTGAAACGCCATTTCTGCTGCAACCTTGGAGCCTGTATGGTGACCGAGCAAATCCACAACTTTAAGATCTAAGCTCTCAAGAGCTTGCCATATCGTTCTAGCATAGTCCTGAACTCTCACATGCGGGTTTTCCGGAGGCCGGTCCGACTCTCCAAACCCATGATAATCTGGTGCAATAATTATTCTATCCGTACTGGCACAAGTCATAAAACTTGTAAAAGCCGCCCCTGATTGCGGACTCATGTGAAGGCAAATGAGGGGCGGTTTGGAAGCATTATCAGGGCGCGATATCCGAACATGCATCTGGCCATATTCAGTATCTAAAAATATTCGGCGAGGTTTAGGCATAGGTATTTACTAACTAAATTTTTGTACCTGTAACAAGTAACGCTTGTGAATGAACGGGATCAGTAAAAATGGAATCAAGCCGAAGACAACCGGTAATGTAGCCATTGCAAACCTGATATTCTCTTCTCCAAAAACGCGAGTCGACAACACTCCGACAAGTGTCGGTCCAAGGAACAGACCCGCAAGACTGATCACCATATAATACAAAGCAACGATTTGGCCTCTTATTTGAGGCGGGGTAATCCGGAGCAGCGAAGTTATACCCATCGCTGACATCATCCCGACGCCCATTGTGTTCACGCAAATGACGGCATACGCCAACTCAGGACTCGGCATGAACATTGAGACGATTGACGTCGTCACCATCATTAAAAAGCCTAAGACCAACAAACGGAAAGACGCATCAGTCATGCCCTTCTGACTCAGTCTATCAGAAAGAATGCCTGTTATAATTACGGTTGCAGGTCCGAAAACTAACAAACCCACGCCATTAACATACGCATATTTCTCAGCAGGCCAGCCCCATGTTCGCGTGAAGGTCGCTGGTAGAAAAGCTTGGCTATAGGCAATAATCGTCATGACACAGACAAAAGATAATACACCACCAACGACGGCAAAATTATTCCCAACATACTTCGCGGCATCTTTTAGACCGTTCCCGCTCACGCCGACGTCTTCTGCGCTCACAATACGGCGCTCTGGGTCGCGCAAAAAAACAAAAAATAAGCCTACTAAAACACCTGGTAGGCCTACAGCAAAGAACGTCGCTTGCCACGGAGCAAGAGGCCCAACCAAGGGAACATCAATAGAGCTTGTTGTTTTTGCCCAGTGTAGTACGGCACCGCCAATGAGATAAGCTATTCCGCCTCCCAAAGACAATGCGGCTGTATAAACCGCAATGGGTTTACCGCGCTTCTCCGGCGGAAAGCTGTCGCCGATAATTGACATTGCCGAAGGGCTTAAAGACGCCTCGCCAATTCCAACCGTCATGCGGGCAAAAAACAATTGCCAAAAACTTGCTGCCAAACCTGAAAGAGCCGTTGCCGTAGACCATACAATCAGGCCAGCAGATACAATCCAAGTACGTCGCGACCGGTCGACCATCCAGCCAATTGGTATCCCCATAGTGGCATATAATATGGCAAATGCAGGACCAAAAATAAGACCAATTTGCTCGTCGGTTAAACTTAAATCCGCCTTGATAGGCTCGATCAAAAGACCAAGAATTGACCTGTCAATGTAGCTCAATACGTATGCAATCGTAAGCATAGCAACCAAGAACCATCCGTATCCGGATTGGGGGTAAGGGTTTTCTAATGTTTTAGTTGCTGTCTTTGGCTCAGTCATATCACTTCAATTCCACTTGAAAAATCACTCTCATTTGAAAAGAAAGGCGACATTTCCATGCCGCCTTTCTTAAAGTCTATCTACTAGAGATAAATTATGATTTAGAAGTTATAACGTGCGCGAACACCCAATTGACGTTTATCACGTAAACCTTGCTCAAACCCAAGCGTGCTAAAATCAAAGAATGGCGTTGCCGCACTCAAATCTCGGTAGCGGTTAATAGCCGTTGCATGATCAGCATTTGTGACGTTCGTCGCAAATAACTCTAAACGGTAAGACTCGACACTAACGCCGGCTCTCAGGTTAACCTGAATACCATCATCAGCAAATGTTAGATTAGTTTCATCCGCAAAACGCTTCCCTGTGTAGAGACCGTCAACGCGCGCAAACCAGCCCATGCCATTATCTAAATCACCCTCGGCGACACCGGATAAGGAACCACTCCACTTAGGAAACCGGTCCAAGGTAGATCCAGATGCATCTGTAGTTCCAAAAACTTCTAAAAAGTTTCCGGACTCAAAGACTTTATATTCACCATCCAGATAGCCTAACGTTCCTTCAATAGAAAACATGTCGTTCAAATTAAAATCACCTTCAAACTCAAAACCTAGAATTTCAGACTTACCAGCATTTACGTTATGATTAACTTGCAATGGACGTCCGCCGCCAGGGCGTGTTATAGCATCAGAGCGCCGGAAACCTTGGTTTGTGCGGTTCATGAAGAAAGCCGCCAGTTGTACCGAGCCTCTGCCATCCGGCAGGCGAGATTTCACGCCAATTTCAAAGTTATCCAACTCTTCTTCTTCGAAAGTAAGCCCCGCACTCGGCTCAATCACTCTTAATTCAGCCAATGACGCCGCTGATAGAGCAGCAACAGCCGGGTTATGCCCCCCAGGTAAATTCCCTCTCGCAAACTGAGCATACAACAATGTGTCATTGGTCAGTTGATAATCCAAGGTTACCCGTGGAAGAAATTTCTTAAATGTCGTCTTCTGTAATAAAGACGACTGATCTTGTAGATCACCATCATTCGAAATTTCATCAATTTGATATCGTCCTTCAAATGCCGCACTGAATTGATCGGTTACGGCGAAATCTAGGCTTCCGAAAAAACCAACAGTGGACACTATTTCTTGACTAAAACCACCGTCACCAAAAGCGCGACCTGAGCCCAGCAGGAAGTCACCATTACTCGTGTATTCCTCATAGAAGTAATTCACACCGCCAGACCAATCCAAACGCTCTCCCATAAGAGATCCGCTAAGTCTAACTTCTTGAGAAATATCTTCAAATTGACGCGAAGCAAACGACCAAAACTGAGGGTCACGAGTATCATCCGCATCCCGCAAAAGGTTAACTTCCTCGTAATTGTAGCCCGAAAGTGATGACAGAACCACCCCATTATCAAATTCGAGACTAAAGCCGCCACTTACGCGAAGGTTTTCACGATCTAACCCCAGTTCCGAACGCAGCGGGCCATTTAACAGAAATAAGTCATTTTCCCCAAGGAAACCCTGTAGCCCCGTTGGTATGTCTGTATTCAAACCAGGCGCATTGACTGGTGCTGCGCCGCAGATTGTCGTGTCTGTCGCAGGTGCAAATGGACCGCAATTATGATCTGCCAAACCTGATAGCGAAACAGGCGCTGCGCCATCATCGTTTTCAAAGTAATTTACACGTATATTGGCATCAAAATTATCTGTTGGTGTGAAATATAAACCAGCACCTACCGACCAGGTTTGTTCGTCCCCGAGGCGATCACCAATGTCTGGATTTTTAAAATGGCCGCTTTTATCACGGAAAGAACCACTCAGGGTCGCCTTAACACTATCTCTAACTATAGGCCCGCTTACCAACCCCGAGAGAGCATATTCACCGCGCGTTTGAGCCTCAGCTGAAACCGTTCCGCCGAACTCATCGCCCGGTGTCTTAGTAATATAATTTACAGCACCCCCAAAAGTATTACGCCCAAAATAAGCAGATTGAGGCCCTTTAATGATTTCAACACGCTCAACATTATCAAGCTGTATACCCTGAACGCCGCCCGAGACAAAAATGCCATCAACAAAAACCGAAGCCGCCTGACGCGTAGGGGCAATGGAATTGATGCCTAGACCCCGAAATCTTGGACCATTATCGAAGCGGCCAGGCAAGCCCACAAATGCTGGATATGAAAAGCCCGGTGTAAATTCTGGTAGACTCGTAATGTCTGTGAGACCTAAATCCTCAATTTTTGCTGCATCAAACGCTGTAATTGCGATAGGGACAGTGAGGACTGTTTCTTCCTTTTTTCTTGCCGTCACAATGACCTCGTCATTGTCTTGCGCAAATGCATTCGCTGGCAGCATAAGCGCCACGATCACTGAAATAGATGCCGAATACATTAATAAAGATGATTGTTTCATGATTGGAATACCCCTTAAAATAATGGTTTGTTATCTGCATAAAATCTAGACTTACACGAGACCCTACGATTGCGCTGTGTCAAACAGCTAGAGAATTTCCATATAAATAATATTCATATGCATATAATAGACGCATTTATTTCGCACGTGTTAAATATACAACACATCTTTAACTTATTAATATGCATTTACATATTTTATTTATGCTATTGAATATTTTTTTATTGCCGTTAGTTTATGCACAATAACCAATCAGGCAGATAACGAGCTTTAAACATGCAGTACAAAAATAAGATGGAAATTTTCACCCTACTAGCACTGATCTCCTCAATTGCATTCAGTGCCTGCACATCCACGCCAAAATCCGACGTCTCAAGTTTGAGTGACATCAGCAATATTGTGGAATGGTGGGAAGGCGATTTTGATAACAACAAACAAATTGACAACTTAAAATTCGATGGGGCGCCTGTTTGGCAGAAGGATATCGAAGGACAGAAACTTGGCGGCCACCTGCCCGTCACAGCGTATTATCGTCGTATTGATTTACCTGAGTTTGGCGAAACTGTCATTTACGTCGAGGAGAAAACTTTCGGACCGGAAGGCAATCCCTATCGACAACGCTTATATACACTGACCCATGATGAAGCTTCTGACGCAATTTCTGTAAAGATGTGGAGTTTTAAGGATAAGAAAAAGTATTTGGGGGCTTGGAAAAACCTAAACCTTGTTGCCAAAGTTACACCCGAAGATATGTCGCCACTACCGGACAATTGCGACTTAGAGATCACCCGATTAGAAGATCTTAGATATCACATGAAGATGCCCAAAGGGGCCTGCGTGTTCGGCTCAAAATTGTTTGATTATCAGGTCGTTCTGGGACCGAACTCATATTGGTTCAGAGACCGTATAGCAAATTCTGAAACGGGCGTAGTTGAAAGCACGGCGGGTGGCTTTACCTACCATCAACTCTCTAAAATGACGCCAAACTAAACACGTGGCAACTCAGCCTGCATTAGTGGCCTTTCCGGATTATCCTTCATTAAGCGCTTCAGAACAGCTCTTTGCTGGCTCTGAAGCAGCCTGCGCGCCAGCAATAATTTCAATGACAAGGGGCCCCAGCACTGACTATAAATTTAAAAAAGGCGATATACTTTCGGAGACTTTCTCAGAACCAGACCAAGTATTTGTGATATTGAATGGCGCTATAGCGCTCTACAAAAACCGAACAGTCACAAATTGTCAAATAACTCATTTAGCATTTCGTAATTCAGTAATTGGCTTGGTTAAGCCTCCTCACAAGCAAGACTATGTAGCTCTCACGCCTACAACAATTAGAGCCTTCCCATTATCAAGTTACCTCTCCTTGAAGACAAGTCATCCCGACTTCTCTAATAAACTAATAAACGGCCTATCGGATGAATTGAGCGAATCTCATGATCACAGCTTTATGGTAGGACGCCTAGACTCACTAGCAGCAGTGGCCGCTTTCATCTCCTTCATGCGCAAAAAGCAAAGCATGCTTACAGAGGTATCAGCAGATACAGATACAGATATAATTTTATTGATTTTGAACAGACACGAAATTGCCGATTATTTAGGTCTCACTTTTGAGACCGTAAGCCGCGCGTTTTCTGAATTGAAAAAAATGGGTATCATTGCATTCTCGAACTCGAAAGAAATCACATTACTGAACCAGCATTCACTTAAGGTTCTACATCAAACCATCGTTAGATAATACTCGTAATTTTGAATTTAAGCCCTAGGCAGATTAATCTTATAATGGACCAATATCTTGTGCTCTTTCACTAACGCTTTAACAGCTTTATGATGCGAGGTTGAGTTCTGACTTATACGCTCACTGGGGCCTACAACCCCGAGAACATAGACTTGATTTGAACCCGGAATTTTCACGGGGAAGCAAATGGCCCCGATTCCCCTCACCGCCAGGTCACTCCGCATTGCAACGCCTGTCTGTTGAACTTCATTCCGGATGTTCTGTAAAAGCCTGATGTCTAATTCCGTAAACTGGACCGGCTCAATCATCTTTAATTCCAATAAGTAGTTTTCCAATTCCTCATCTGACAATGCCGCCAAAGACACTAGACCGGTCAGCGATTTTGTTACGACCATTTCAGTACCGGGTCTGGAGCTAACGCCTATCTCGTGAATACATTCGAGGCCCTTTACGATTTCAATTGCGTGCGGTAGCTGCCGCGATAAGTTTATCGTTTCTTTAGTGACTTCATTTAAATCAGACATAAATTGATTAAGTCGACGGTTTTCAATCGCTAAGTCTCGAACCCAATCAACGACCATTGGTAACTTTGGAGAAGGCTTATAGGCCCACTTAGGGTCTCCGTAAGTGAAGTACCCTAACTCCGCCATCGTTTTCAAGAGCTCGTGGGTACTCGCTAAGGGGTAACCTAATTTTGTAGCAATCTCCACGGGCGGCATAGCTTTTTTAGTTTGATCGAAAAGCTCAAGGATCTCAAAAATTCGGCTCGCTGACTTCACAATTTTTATGCTCACGACCCATATCCTTACTGAAAACTATATACATATGCGTATGTTTTCTTTCTGCAGAAGTCCACAGAAAATGCCCCCTCGTCGAAGACAGCTACTCTGTTAATTCGTTACTTTTTTTAGATAAGCAGCTAGCGCTTCACGGTCTTCTGCTTTTTTTATACCAACGAACGCCATACTTGTCCCTGGAACGAGAGCTCGTGGCTTTTCTATCCACGCATCTAAGGCTTCATCTGTCCAAACGATCCCTGATGTCTCCATCGCTTTTGAGTATTTGAACCCCTCCTTCGTAGCGGCGGCAGTTCCAAAAAATCCATGTATATTAGGCCCCGTGCCGTTTTTTCCGCCTGCATCAACCGTGTGACATGACTTACAGCGCAAGAACATTCGCTTGCCCCGCGCAAGAACCGGATCAACCACCGCAGCAACTTCCTGTTCCTTCGGCGCCTCTGCAGCTGACTCCACTTTAGGTTCGCTCTTTTGAACAGTCTCAACAGGCTTATTCGTAGCTTCTTCCGATGAATCAGGGCTACCTCCCCCACATGCCACAAGGAAACACGACAGCAGAATTACAGAACATGATTTATTTAAACTCATCATAAAAAACCTTACAGATAACGGGGTAATGCATCCATGGATGGATTATTGATTAATCTAACAATGCGGCTCAGGGCATGAACTCTCTCACGCGGCGCGGTTATACTGTTTGCCATGCTCAAACCCGCATTTAGATTTCCATGTCGGACAAGCCCCCAAGCCAAATCCCGTTGCCCTGCCGCTCGCAAAGATGTAGCCGACAAGAAAGTCGCGTCCGGCAATTCGTCTACCAATTTTTTCGACATTTCAATGTTATTACTAAATGCAGCAGAACCGGCAATTTCATATAACGAAAATGATGTCATCATTTGCGACTCTTCTTGCTCTAGGAACTTCAGGGCATCGTTGAGTATGTCCAATGTATCGCCCAACGGTCCCGCATCCGCAAGCCTGGTTGCAATCCGGCTGGTTGACCGGGATTGTTCTTGAAATTTAGGCGCTTGAGCTGCTGCGAGGCGAGCTTTGCGAATGTAGTTCGCTCCCACTTCGTCTTCGCCCAGAACAATGTAACTGTGCCCAATGTCGCGTAGAATGCCCGCTGAAAAATACTTATTATCTTGCCCTTCGGCGATGGCTTCAGCCCCCGTCCTCAGCGTGTCCAGCACATCCTTATTCCCGGCCTTAGCCGCCTGAGACATGATGTCTGTTTGTGCCACCGCCTTATAATAAGTGAAATCTGCCGTGATTTCTTCCAAAATTGAAATAGCAGAATCAACGTCGCCTTGTTTTGCAAAAATAGCGGCGATTTCCCGCTGTGTTCGACCGCGATATGAATTTTCAATTTCACTGTCCTGGGCCAGAGAGAGGGCTAGTTTGCGCGCCTTTTCAGGACTTTCGTGTACAGCACGCGCTGTCACAATTTTGCACAATATATCAGCTTTCTTACCGGCAGCCTCAACGGCTCCGCCGTAAGACTGAAGGTTGCTTATTATAGGATCTGCAGCTGAACTGCTGGCCATACTTTTAAGGGTCAAAGCGAGGTCTGCGGCCGCGCCGTCGCGTTTTTTTACGTCCGCAATATTGGGCAATCGTTTAACGGCCTGCTCAAGATAAGACCAAGCCTGATTTCCCTCCCCCTGACTATCGAGAGCCAGAGCAAGCTCGGCCGCGCTCGTTACCCAATCATAATGACCTTCTATCGCAGCAATCGTCTTTTCGGCGTTATCCAGTATGCAGCTGGTAGAAACATCATTCTCCGCACATGCAATTTCAGTTACGCTTACGGGCTCGCTTGTGCACCCCGTCAAAGCCGAGCTCATGACAAATAACGTAAAGATTAGTAGCGTTAAAATATTGATTTTCATAGGTCTATATCTCTTTCAAAATCACAGGGAGTCGGCCACTTCGAATGCCGCACGCTCCCCAGACTCCATAGCGCCCTCCATACCGCGGGCCGCAACTGCAGTGTGCTCGCCTGCAAAATGTATACGTCCAGCCGGCAAGCTCATATCATTCCCAAAACTAGATAACTGACCGGGTTTCCATGCTGCATAAGCGCCGCCTGCAAAGGGGTCTAATTGCCATGACCAGAATTTTACAAACTCGAGAGCGCCTTTTGTGCTCGGCCGAATACGCGCAAGATAATTCAGAATGTATCGGCTTGAGGCTTGCGGGCCAATCCGGTCCAGATGATCTGCAACGCGGTCATTTGCAAAGGCCATGAAACTTGTGATTTTCATCGGGTCATCAGGATCGTTACGCAAAGCATTAAACCTTGCCGTTGGTCCATCAGACCAAATAGACGGCGGCAGGCCGTCCTCTTCCCAGAACTTTCGCTTAGGTACAAAACTAAGATGCGTGACATTTGTATATCCAAGCGTCCGTATAGCGCGGTGCTGGTCGGCTGGCATCGGTGCATCAATATCAATAAGCCGAAGGGCAGAAAAAGGTATCGTTACAATTACACGCTTGGCTTTGAGTATCTGTCCGTTTTCCAAATGGACTTCACCATGATCTTTCTCGTGTCTGATACCCACCACCTTAGTGTTAAAGTGGACATCCGTTTTTAATCCTGTGGCCATGCCCTCCGGAATACGTTGATTTCCTCCAACGCCCGCAAAGGGTGAACCCTCCCGCTTTATTTTGGAGCTCATCTGTCCAAATGTCATGATATTGTACATCATCAAAGCAGACAGTCCGTGAGGACCATTTGAATCGCCGTAGCTCATATTTGTGCCTACAGCGAGTTCAATAGCTCTTGGACTAAAGCCTTTTTTACGCATGTATTCATAAGCTGAAATATCATATTTTGCATAAGCGCTATCGACGAACTGCTCCGTAGAGGTCAGTGGATTATCTTTTGAATAAAGACCGTATTGCACAAGCCATGGCAGAGTTTTTTTATGAGCGTCTGGCATAGGATTCAGTCGGTGTTTTTCCCACTCATCAAACTGGATATGCTCACCGCGTATATTGAGCATGGAAATGTCCCGTTGCGGAACCGTGCGAGGCCTCTCTTTGCCAAACCCAACTCCGTATTTTTCCATTGCCCCTAAGAGGCGGCCGTAACTCGCCCCAATACCGCTGCCGCCAGCTTCTGGCTGCCCGGGAACATCGTCCATGGTATAGAGACGTCCACCAACACGGTCACGGCCTTCTAATAAGGTCACCTTATAACCCATTTCCTCGAGAAGCAGCGTTGCGTTAAGCCCCGACAATCCCGCGCCGATGACGATGACATCTGAGTCTTGGTAAGCCGCTCCAATTTTTGGCGCTATCTTAAATTCAGGGGCCGCTGTTTGGCGTACGTTTTGCGGAGTTCCGCCTTCACTCGCGCTTGACGTTGACTTGCCACACGCGTTCAAAATGGCAGCCGTACCAACCGCGCCGGCTGTTAAAATATTACGGCGAGTGACATTTGTTTTTTCACTACTCACAATAGGACCTCTCAAAGCAACATGGACAATCGAAACTACCACAAACACACTTATATGTATTATAGTTATGTAAATGCATATATTTAGCCTGCATATGATTGATGTCAAATACAACCATCTTGGCCTAGTTAAAAAAAATGGCAGATTCTGAGAAGGAGAACATCATGCGCCGCGAATTCAAAAACACCGCCACCCTTATTCCAGTTTTAATACTGGCAGGCACTCTTTCTTTAACGTCGTGCGCGCCTCAGAAAGAAGACATAGCCTCTTCTCCTCCATCAGCAGTGTCTACGATTAATGGCGTAAACTTCACAAAAGGCTTGAGGTTATTGTACAATGCGGAAACACGCTTTGAGTATCCCAAGGCAATAGAGCATCTACAAACGGCTTCAAAATCAAACCCTGAAAGCGCAGAAATTAAATTTCACCTCGCTTACGCTTATTTGAAACGGAGCAAATATGCCGAAACTAAAGCGCTTTTAGAAAGTCTTGAAAACAATGATGCCACACTAACAAATAGTCAAAAATTATGGTCGCAGGCCATGAGAGCAAAGGTTGAGGATCAAACCACTGCAGAAATTAAAGCGTGGCAAAGCGTTCTCGAAAACGACGCCTCTGACAGATGGGCGTGGTATGAGTTATCCTCGGTACAATCAACGGCAGAGCTATATGCGGATGCAGCAATTTCAGCTGAAAAAGCCTTAGAGGTTGAGCCTGATTCATCAAAATGGGAAGCCTCATGGATTTATTATTTGCTTTCAAAAGCTTACTACCGATCAGGCCAATACGAGGCAGGTGTTGCATCTGCTCAGAAGGGTAAAAACAATCAGACCACCTGGCGTTCCACGTATTTTCGGCAGTCCCTTGCAAAATTGCGTTCCGGCCAAGTGACTGATCATGAAAGAATTGTGAAAGATTACATTGATGTCTCAAACACAGAGGGACGCAATAATATAAGCTATACCTATGCGAACGTCGCCCTGTTCTATCATGAACTCGGGGACTTGGATAACGCAGAGATGTATGCGCGCAAGGCTCATCAGGAAGATCCAAAAGGATACCAGTCGTGGGCATTGGGTTTCGTGCTCGCCGATACAGGCAAAGCAGATGAGGCCTTAGAATTGTTATTTGCAGCTGCGCGTGAATTTCCGGAAAACAATTATGTCCACGCTGCAAAAGGTTGGGCCGAATACCGGCTTGGCCGCCTTGAGGATGCTCAGCAAAGCTTCGACAAAGCCAGAGAGCACACAAAGCGCCGCAATTATAGCCTAGAAGGTATGGCAGACATCATTGCCAAAGCGGCGGAAAATCCAAAGTTACCTAGAGCACCTCAGATACCTTGGCTTGGGTAATACTTAAAATAACTCACCCGTTTTTTTTAATTAACTAAGTTGTTTGAGCGCACGTCCGCATATAGGGCTCTCTTAGCCTAGGCCGGAATCTGTGCCATGGGCGCTGACGTCAGACAGCGAGCTTCACTAGTCACTGCAACGCATTGGCCAAGCCTTTCATCCGACTTTTAATGTTTTGGTGTCTTTCTTAACCACAGCAATGAACAGATTTCTTTGTGCTACAATTTTCAAGATGGACGTGCCACTAAACCGAATTTGACAGCCATAAGAAATTGTTTTATATGTATTTTCTGCACTGCGTCGTGCCGTGTGGGGGCACCATTTTTCTCAATAAAAACAATAAGTTAGATGAAAATTTACACACCGAAATTTACAAAATAGTTAGCACCTAAAAGAAATCAGGGGTTCCTAGTGCCAATGAGCAGAGTCCGTATGGTGAATACAGAGACCTACAAATTCCAAGACATGAAATCGGAATTTCCGGCAGACCCAATAAATCAAGCGGTTTTTGATGCTCTAGCGCATGAATATGCTCTTCCATCTATGAAGTTTAAAGATTGCCACGACGATAAGCGGTTTTAGGACGCTCAGATTTTTGTAGAAACATCCTCTAAGCGGACCTCAGAATAGATGAAGTTCTAAGTTTAATGCAAAAAGTAAATTCATGAGTTAGATGAACTAATGGAGTTTACTCAACTTACTCAAATTACAATCATTCTCTGCTCAGCTTTAGCTGGCGGCGTCTTGCTACGACGCATAAAACAACCGCCTCTAATTGCATACATGCTCGTCGGTGCGATTTTGGGGCCATCGGGTGCTGGCTTCGTAGAAACATCGGACAATATCAGGATATTGGCTGAAATTGGGATAACGCTGCTTCTTTTCATTGTCGGGTTGGAACTCAGCCTCCAAGCCTTCAAACGTGTTTATAGAAAGACGTTGCTCATTGTATTTGTACAAATTGCAGCCTGCGTTGGTTTCACTTTTATTATTGGTCAAGTATTTGACTGGTCGCTCGCCCGGATTTTAGTTTTAGGGTTCGCCATATCGATTTCCAGCACTGCCGTTGCGATAGGCGTGTTAGAGGACATAGACGAATTGCGAACAGAAATCGGGCAATTGGCTGTGGGTATATCCGTTGCCCAAGACCTCACTGTTCCCTTTATGATTATAATTATCCTATCGCTCAGCGGCGGACAGGGTTTCGATGCGATAAGTACAGTGAAGCTACTTGGCGCAGCAGTTGTCGTGGTTGGCCTCATGGCTTTTCTGATGAAGCGTCAACGCTTAGTCATTCCCATCTTGAATAACTTACCGGAAAATTCAAACTTACTCGGTTTGATGGCGCTCTCAATTTGCTTCGTATGTGCCAGCATTTCAGGCGCATTGGGACTGTCCGCGGCTTTCGGAGCATTTATGGCTGGATTGGTCATTGGGGCCTCAAAGGACCGGCAGCGAGTTCTTACCTCTGTTTTACCAATCCAAGATTTGCTGATGATGGTGTTTTTCCTCTCAATCGGACTTTTGATAGATTTTGCTTTCATTCTGGATCACGCCATTCCGATTATGCTCCTCGCTTTGGCGGCCTTATTTAGCAAAACTGTCATCAATGTCTTTGCCTTGAAAGCCATTGGACAGTCGTGGAACTCTGCGGCTATCGCAGGGTTCAGCATAGCACAGATCGGAGAGTTTTCATTTGTCATTGCTGCCATCGGATTTGAGCGGCTCATTATTACGAATGAAGGCTATAAATATCTCGTAGCCGTCATTGCACTTACGCTTTTAGTCAGTCCCATTTGGTTGGCTTTGGCTAGGTTACTCGAGTCCGAAAAGCGCAAAAATATAAGTCCTGCGTCTTGAGGTGTATGCCATTTTACATGGCCTTTACTATAAGGATTGAGATTGATATTCCGTATAGGGTTATGACGCAGATTTAGCTTTTGCTTTCAAAATACTTGCCACTTTTTTTAGCAAAGCCATTGTGGCTTTCTCCTCGATATCAGACGCATTACTTGCCGCGCAGAATAGCGTCGACGTAAAAGCCATCTTACCAAGTGTCGTGGTTGAAACAGATATTTTCGGCTCCAACGAAGGAAGGTCTGTTCTTGAGACGCGCTTCACCATTGCTTTGTATTTATCAGCAATTTGTTGATCTGCCTCGGAAGACGCCAGTAATATGGGTTTAACGACTGAAACAATTTCGTTGGGGTCCACGCCGCCCTCAACGGTGACCGTAAATGAGTGGTGCAGATACCCTTTACGGTAGCTCTCATTAAACACAGTTTGTGTGAGCAACACGGAGTTAGGGATTGTGAGAACTCGTCCAGTGAACTCGAAACGGCTACTACTCGTGCCAAGCTCTTGCAGTTTTGTCGTCAGAATACCTTCTACAATAACCTCCCCGCGCATACCCTGAATTTCGACCCAGTCGCCCACGGTGAACGGGTTAGAGGTCGCGCGGTAAAGGGCGCCAACAACACAAAGTAGGTATTCCTTTGTGGCAATGACTGTTGCGACAGCAAAGGCGGTCAGTGATAATGCAAAGGTGGAGAGTTGTGGCGACCAGATAAAAATCAGTCCTAGTAGCCCCAATATGATTGATGTGTTTTGAACAATGGAAATCCATCGACGGCGGGTATCCGATAAACTCGCTTCCTTCCCCACGATGAATCTTATTAAGATTATTCGCGCCGCAAAAAGTACAAGCACTAGAACAATAGAGGCAATGACAGCTCCATTATCAAATTGCAAAATACGGCCAATGTCGGGCCAAGAACTTTGTTGCATATGTAAAGCAGTCACCTGAAGTCCTTAATAATGACTCGATTGAGCCTATGTTGAATATACTGATTTCAGTTATTTCCTCAGCATTTATTTGCTGGAAAGGAAGTCACAAATACTAGCTAGAAGCACGAGCTATCAAACTCATAATATACGCTGCATAGGCAAGTAGCATAAGCCCACCTTCTAAACGGCTGATTTTTTTATGCGTGACGGCAGCAAATAACAAAAACAAAGCGGTTAAAGCCAGAACCCATATGCCGAAGTCTCTAATTTCGACAGGGACGGCTATCGGCTTTATGATCGCGGTGACACCTAGAATACCAAAAATGTTATAGATATTGCTACCAACAACATTTCCAAATGCCAATGCACTTTGACCGCGTAGAGCTGCCATAACTGAAATTACTAACTCCGGGAGTGATGTCCCCACGGCAACGACAGTCAAACCTATAACAGTATTTGAGATCCCAAAGGCTGTTGCGATTGTGATGGAACTTTGCACTAAAAACTTTGCGCCCAGTATTGTGAGCGCAAAACCTGCGAATACCATAATTGCACAAAGACCCATATTAAAGCTGGGTTTAGAGATAGTCTCGGAATTGTCAGTCGCGGGAACTTTGTTGCTCTCCTGACGGTAAGCGATGTAAATATATGCTATCAAACACATCACCAAACTCACGCCAATCCACAGTGTAAATTGTCCGAGCAATACGAAGATTAGGCAAAGAAATGTGGCTAAGGCTAAAGCAAAGCCCTCGCGTTTAAGACTGGTTTTTTCGATGGTAACCGGCATTATTATAGCTGCGAGTCCCATGATCAGTAAAATATTGGCAATATTGCTGCCAACAACATTGCCAACGGCGATGCCGGGCGCACCCGCCAGAGCCGCTTCGACACTCGTAACTAATTCAGGCATAGATGTGCCAAAGCCAACGAGGGTCAGGCCAATTAACAAGGGCGAGAGTTTCAAATGCGTGGCAACGGCTATAGAACCTCGCACGAGCAATTCACCGCCACCCACCAACAATGCGAGACCAAAGCAATGCAAAAGGTAAGTCATTGGCTCTTATTCATAAGACACTACTGCCCCTAGCGAGCTTGATAACCACGCGAGTCGATATGCACGAAAGGGCCATGTGCAGCATTGGCTCCGTAAACACCGATCCCGCCAGACGGCCAGTTTCGTCCACCTTTGGCGGCAAGAGTTTCTGCGAGCGAAGCCAAGGCTCTTGCATCATCTTTGTTGACTTTGCCATCACCATTCAGGTCATCCATTTGACCATCACCATTACCGTCAAGCCAAACGTCTGCTGCGCCTCCGTATAGATGCCGTGAGGAGGTCGTGCGGTTACCAATGGATCGATTATAAAAAGGCGTTCTTAATCCACTCATCACATGCAGCGTTTTCGCTTTCCAGCCCTTGGCATTTGCGGCCTCAAGAAGTGTTTCGAGCTTTATCAGTGTTTCAGGCCGTAGCGAAAGATAAGTAGGATCATGGCCTGGCTGTTGTTTGCAGATAAATTGGCCGAGTGTGAAGTTTGGTGAAACATTGAGAGACGCAGGACCGTGAGATAAATCGATGAATCCTTTTGGAGCGGCATAGCTACGAAGGTTTTTGAACAGTGTTTTTCGGTAACTTCCGATCTTATAGTCATTCAGCGTAGCATTTTCGGTATTTTCAAAGGGTGTCAAAACAAAGACATGCAGTAATATTGACTCGCCATTGTGGTCAAAACGGAGTTCGTGCCTCCCTGGCATATCGGGAGCAGTCCACTCCCAACCAGTCGCTGTTTTTAGTCCCATGCCCGTTTCATTCGTCAGCATTGCTGAAGTCCGGATGATGACTTTCCCTAACGGGATTACAGTCGTCATCATCGTGTGAAAGTCCGACGTAAATCCCTGATAGTTTATCGTAAAGCCAACACGGTCGTTAGGCTCTGCTGCATGGGCGTGTGAGACAGAGGCTACGAGTAATGCAAGGCTTAGCCATGCAGTACTGAAGTATTTGGTTTTAAACATAATAACCTTGTCCTTGAATCTCTTAGTTATTGAGATTTAGGTTTAGCGTTGAGGCCAACCAAAACTTTTGCGTCACGGTCATAAATGTCGTCCAAGAAACGGACACCGTATTCGCCTTCACTTATGGCAGTAAAATAGAGAATATGGACTTGCACAGGTGTTTTGAGATTCGCGCGCGTTTCGCGGCCTGTCGTGAGTACAGAGTCTATCCTCGCGCGGTCCCAGCCTTCCGTCTCGGACAAGAGCCATGTCGATAAGCCGATAGGGTTTTCTGTCCTCAAGCAGCCAGAAGAGAAAGCTCTCTGACGCTGTGCAAACAAGCCTCTGTTGGGCGTGTCATGAAAATATACATTGTGTTTATTGGGGAACATGATTTTGACTTGCCCCATTGCATTCAATTCGCCCGGCTTTTGACGCATACGATAAGGGAAATTACTGCGGCTAACCTCATTCCAATTGATAGAGGTCGCCGGCACGACTTGGCCTTGACGGTCTAGAATTTGAAACCCTAAGCGTTCAACCGCCCCAGGGTCTCTCTGAAATGTCGGAAGCTTATCACGGGTTGCCAAAGAATGGGGCGTTTCCCACCACGGATTGAAAACCAGATATTTAATGCTATCCGAAAAAACAGGTGTTTTGCGATATGTTCGCCCAACCATCGTTAAGTGACGACTTTCGACAACACCTTTGTTCCAAGCGGTGACATCGAACGCAGCAATATTTGCTCTCAGATGCCGTTCACCCAAATCATTAGGTAGCCAACGCCAGCGCTCCAAATTGACGCGGAGTTGATTGATTTTATCGCTAAGCCCGCGATTAAGCGCAGCGAGTGTGACGGGGCCGACCGCACCATCTGCATTCAGGTCTGATGCTACTTGAAAAGCTTTAACAGCCTCAAAAACCATCTCATCGGTAAAGGCGGCAGATTTGTCGTCGTTCAAATATCCCAATTCCACTAGCCGTTTACTGAGTAGGTTTATACGCGGAGAGACCACACCTGATTTAAGCGTTTCTCCAGCTGGTATTATTGTTTGTGCCTGCGTTGCTTGGTTTTTTAACGATTTCAGCTCGGTTTTTAGAGCCAGATAGCTAGGTTGTTTGGGCGCGAATTGTTCAAGGCTTGAACCTATTGTTTTATTAGCAAGCGCAGTGGACAATGCTTCCGATAGATTTGCCTCACGGCGTCCAGCAGTCCAGTCCGGTTCAACTGATGTTGGATTAAGTTTGCCGTAGAGCATATGTGCCGCAGCAGACATCCAAGCGTCTGTTGCCATCTTGTCTCGTGCTTCTCCGACGAGCGATCTACTCCGCAAAACTGACAAATGATAATCATCCGGGTTGAGGCCGTGATGGCGCAAATCTTCTAAAGCCGCGATAAGCGCATCGAAATTTACTGCATCATCCCAAACAGTTTTTGAGGTCGTTTTTGTGTAAAACTGAGATGTGGCAACAGGGGCATTGTAGCTTTCAGCACTTGCTGGTGCTTGTGCAGTGGAGCTTGTGGCCAGACACACTAAACTCATTAGCGGTAGTGCAGTAAGTTTTTTCATGATTTTCAGCCAATTCCAATAATATAGACTTATAGTCTAAGCGCAGAACAGGGTCTAAGGAAACGAATTCAACATCCATTCTAGCTTAAGTGATTGTGGAGATACAGCTTAACTTACTCACTCAAGGACTATCCAAGATACCTACAAACTACAAAATCAAATTGTATCCTTTGGAGAATTGGAATTACTTTCCGAAAGCAAATTATAAGTCATGTGTTTGAGGCCCGCTTAGCCCCCCAAGGCAGTCGAAATATGAATGTTATATCTACTCCGTAATTAATCCTGACCTCCTCAATCGCCCACCTTCTTAGCGGCCGCAATCATAACATCTGTGTAGAGATGCGCATATCGTTCAGTGGACTTGGCACTCTTGTGCCCTAGAAATGTGCCTACAATCGGTTTATTCTCGTGGAAATAAAGGCAAGACTCAATCAGCGCACTTATTAATCAACAATTCGCGATACCTCTAATATACAATCCGCGAAACCTGTAGTATACAATCTGCTAGTCGTGGTGAATGGAACATAAGAGTGGCAGAAACAGCAAATAACCTACCTAGGCATATGACAGCAGAGTTGAATGACGCTCTGTCTTTTTCGCGGGTCGTCAATTTGGTTGGGCCTCGCCAGGTCGGCAAAACAACGCTTGTTAGGGATTTGATCAGCAGGGGTGAATTCATAACCCTAGACGATACCGCAATATTGGAAGCTCTAAACGCTGACGCCGCAGGTCTACTCACATCTCGCATGGCGAAGATTAGGAACCAACCTCTTATTATCGACGAAGCGCAAAGATCAAAGACCCTCGCGCTCGCCATAAAGCGTATCGTCGATAAGGACCGCCGCAAGGGCCAATTCATATTGACTGGGTCGTCCAACATATTCACTGCGGCTGACGTTGCGGATTCTTTGGCTGGCCGCGTCCTTACACTCAAATTATGGCCCCTCACGATTTCAGAATTAAAGACAAGGCCGCCAAGCAAATTGCTTGATTGGGCCGTTCAGAAAACACCGCTGCTGGAGGGATTGCCAGAACCCGAACCCACCGAACGATCAGACTATATCAATTTCGTTCTCGAAGGCGGCTATCCAGAAATCAGAGAAATGCCTATCAAGCCGCGCCAGAAACAATATGGAGCTTATGTAGACACGGTTGTCGACCGCGATGTTGCGGATGTGCTCCGCATAAGAAAGACAGATGCACTTAGACGGCTCATAGACCAAATGGCGGTACGAACCAGCGCAGAAATCAATGTCTCTGCTTTATCATCCCTACTTCAAATTCAGCGGCAAACTGTCGAGCAATATCTAGATGTTCTCACCAAATTATCCATGGTGACAAAGCTAGGCCACTGGACGTCAGGCGAAGGAAAAAGAGAAATCAAAAACGCCAAATATCATTTCGTGGATACGGGCATTGCATGTGCCCTGCGCCGTTTCACCGC
>ENA-ORXT01001103-ORXT01001103.1-marine-metagenome-genome-assembly--contig:-NODE-1103-length-38141-cov-9.034784_pt1 | contig 38141 bp, 33 predicted proteins | sample MGYA00237868_ERZ511482 | MGnify/ENA metagenome assembly ERZ511482 | reverse complement strand
AGAGCAGAAAAAATCTTAGTTCTCGATTAAAAACTGCGAACTTACTCCTCTTTTTGTCCCGCCTTAAGTTGGTTGTCGTATTTCTTATCATTTAGAGAGAAAAATGGTATAAATAATCACAAATTTTTTGAGGCTGCACTTCGTCGCACGAACCTTCTATTTCCGCCTACCCAAAGATCCTGATGTCGTAGTATTTTATAACGGTATTAAAGCTTTAAATATCAGAGGTTGGTTCTGGCTTTGGCGACAAGTATTTACGGGTAACTTAATTGATGTGACAAAAGCAGCAGGTTGTATAGAAGCCAAACTTAGTATCTGTAGCCCACAAGAGGCTATCATTGTTAGCTACTGGCAGGATGAGGCTAGCCTAACCCAGTTTTTTCGTAGTCCTCTGCATCGAGAAATGATGAAAAGCACTAAAGAATTGCTGGGAAAAGATTTAGAAGCGATCTCTCTATTCAACGAAACTTATCGTCCTCTGCGTAGCGGAATGTATTTAAATGAGCCTCAAGGTTTAGCTAAAATTTATCCCGCAGTTCAAATGCTATAGGAGCGAATGACTTATTTCCCCTTTTATAAAAAAGCAAAATGGGACGCAGATAAACTTACGTCCCACCTTCGATCGAAGTTTTAGTAGTTGCGATCGCGTTCAAACCATTTAGTTTACAATCGCTTTTTCTTCTTCTTGAGCTGATTCGATTACAGCCTTGTTCTCAATATCTTCTTCTTCCGTCATCAGTTTGATAATTGAAGCCTTTTCTAACAAGCCCAGAACCATGCCCGAATCGTTAACTACTACCAGTTCATTAGGCTTGATAGTTTCAAACAATTTTGCAGCATCTAATAAAGAAGTATCGGCTGCAATTTTATCTGCTTCAGGAACGGGTGTAACTAACTTAGTGAGGTATACATCATTCCACTCAGAGGTGTGAATTTGCTTTAGATCTTCCGTAGTTACCGAACCAAGTAGCTGTCTATTTTCATCGACTACTAAGAACTTTTTCCAACGCTCTTTGCCAATTACGTAGTTATTAACAAACTCTCTAATTGAAAGATTGCTGTCAACAATTGGGCTGTCGGGGATTACTGCATCTTGAGCCGTGTACTGACTTAGTTTGTCCTGTACCGTGGCAGACTGAGCAGCAAAACCAGCATTTTGTAAGAGGAATGTACCAATCAATAGTGTCCAGATGCTTCCAGGACCAATATCGAAGAAGGAAAATATACCCAGAGCGATCGCAATCCAGCCGATTACCTGACCGACTCTACCCGCGATGATTACGCCTTTGTTGGGATTTCCTGTAACTTTCCAAACAATCGCCTTAAGAACGTTGCCACCATCAAGGGGCAAGCCAGGAATCATGTTGAATGCTGCTAGTACTAAGTTGATATAGGCAAGCAAACCGATAATTGCTTGTAACGGTAAGCTCAAAGTTACATTCGATACCACTAGGGTAAATAAGCCAAACAACAATAGGCTGACTAATGGTCCAGCGATCGCTACCAAAAACGCCTGTAACGGAGTCTCGGACTCTTTTTCTAGAGTAGCTAAACCACCAAAGATGAATAGGGTAATTGACTTGACGGGAATCCCCTGAGAGATAGCTACAAAGCTATGTCCCAACTCATGAGCTAATACGGACGAAAACAGTAGTAGAGCCGTAAATAGACCCAGTAGCCAAGGTGTTGCTCCTGTTAGAGAAGGAAATTCAGTTAAACCTTGCCCGTATGTCCAGGTAACTAAAGCTAGAACAAAAAACCAAGAGGGATTTATAAAAAATGGTATACCGAATAAATTACCGAATCTAATGTTGCCGTTCATGGCACGCTCCTATCTAAATGACGAGATCTTACTTCGCTGTTGTTAACGAAAATTATCTAATATTTTTTTTAATTACTAAGATTGTAACGAAGAGTAAACCACAACACATCCCCCTTCCGTATAGTAAAAACCGCCCAAAAGTTTACGGTAGCGACGGGTCAAATCTTGGGCATAATAAGGATAGAGAGCCATTGAAATAATATGCCAGATATAACTCCTAACTATCCCGACACCTATAGTCAAGAAGATATTCAAGAAATTTTAAATATTGCGATCGCCAATCATCACATCGATGAAGAACTAAGCAGACAACAGCTATGGGAGATTGCAGCAGAGCTAGATATTGATGCAAATATCATTCAAGCAGCTGAGAAGGGTTGGCTAGAGCAAAAAACGATTAATAGTCAGCGCGGTCAATTTAACCTGGTGCGTCGTCAAAAATTCCAGCAGAAACTAACTAAGTATACGATCGTTAATACCTTTTTTGTTTCCTTTAATTTGATTCTGGTTGGTACTCTTTCTTGGTCCTTATATATCCTATTATTTTGGGGTTTGGGAGTGGCGATGAGTGGCTGGAAAGCCTATCAAACTAGTGGAGAAGAGTACGAGCGAGCTTTCCAGCGCTGGAATTTTCAAAATGATGTAAAGCAAACCGTCTCTACAGTCTGGACAAAGGTTCAACAGGCTTGGCAAACCTAGTGACTTGTCAAGTATAAGTTAATGCATCATATTATGTTCGCGCCAAGACGCAGAGGCGCAAAAGAAGATTGATTTTTGTCAGTTTTCTGCTGCACTACTTTAAGGTTGTCGCGCTACTAGTTTTAGTCACAAGCAAGTAGTAAAGTGGATATCTTTGATAAATGCGATCGCTAGAAAATATCGCCTTTTGATACCCACTTTTTTCGATCGAAATTATTTACGTGAGCGATCGACTACTTTAAACCCAGAAAGTTTTTCAGCCATTCAAGAAAGTTGCCGACATCGTTAGTCGAAACTTTGAGCAAGGAAAGTATGCCGACAAGAATAAAGATCGTGCCGAGGAGAAAATTGCTCTCATATAAAGCCAAACCGACGATCGCAATAAAATAAGGTGAGACGATACGGCTAATTCTTTCTACAGTTGAAACAAGCTCTTTGTCTTCGATAACTTCTTCCGTCTGCAATAGAGTATCTTGAGGCGGAGTTATGTTAGCCGTACTGGGAATAGTCGGTGGAGATAATTTGACGTCTTTTAAATCTGACATGGTAGGCTTTTGTGGTTCGCGAGGAGACTTTCCAAACATAATTCAACTCAGTCAACGGTAAATATAATTGCTATTTTAAGATAGCCCGATCTTAGAAAATAATCCGTAAGCTTTAAGCGTCTTGCAAAGATCGTTGGTGATAGATAAGGTTAAGTCTCGAAGGAAAAGCGATCGAAACAGATTCTATTAATTTACGCAAATTTTATACAACGTTTTTGCGACCTAATTACAAAGACATAACGTGTTACTTTTCTGCGCTCAATCCACAATGCCAAAATAGGTCAGGATTAAATTATCTGTTCCCGTGTTGATAACCTCGTGGGTTTCTCCAGTTTCTACGGCGATACATACTCCTGGAGTCAGATTATATTCTTTGCCCTCAATCCGCATAATTCCTGTCCCCGCACTTACAAAAAAAACTTCGGACATATCTCGATGAGAGTGCGCCGACGCAGTTTGTCCTGGAGCAAAGGTTGCCTGAGAAAAGTTAGTTAAATGGGGAATATCTAGATTGCCTAACATTACTTTTTTTACAATCTCTGGATTATGAGACACGCTCCTCGAAGGCAAATTATTGAGATTAGTTATTTTCATAATTTTTAAAAGATTATCGATCGGCTTAAATAGCAGTACACCTTAGAAAACAATTGGCATTAAGATTAATTTATCTCCCTTCGACTCACTCCAAAAATAAAAAACGACCGCAATTCTCAATTCGTCTAATATTTGAATAGGGTAAGTTAATAAATAAAGACTCTCCACCACATTTGATGCCATTATTAACCGTCAAACAGCTATCTGCGATCGCTATTACCAAATCTAACTTCAAACCTTATGGTGAACTAGTTACCCCTTCTCCTGATGGGAAAGCTTTCGATCGCACCGATGCAGTCTTAAATCTCAAAAATGGTATTCCTCGCTTTTATATCATGCATTTGGAACGTCGGGGGCGAACTTTCGATCGGATTACTCGTCACTATAGCTGCACTCAATGTCTCGGATCTTTAGAAGGCAAAGAATGGTTTATGGCTGTCTGTCCCCCTTCAGAAAGTTCCGAACCAGATTTAGATCGCCTCAAAGCATTTCGTATTCCTGGAGACTGTTTTATTAAAATAGAGGTGGGAACTTGGCACGCAGGACCTTATTTCGATTCTGAAGCCGTAGATTTTTATAATCTCGAACTTAGCAATACCAATATTATCGACCACTGCACCCACAGCTTCGCAATTAAGCAAAACCTCAAATTCGAGATTGTTGACTGATAATTTACGAGCTAGCTAACTTTAAATCAATGCCAGAATTAGCGATCGCCACCTACGGTTTGACCAAAAGATTTGAAGGGTATATTGCGGTTAACGAAATCGACCTACAGATACAGGCTGGTGAGGTATACGGTTTAATTGGTCCAAACGGTGCGGGAAAAACAACCTTAATCAAAATGCTGGCGACGGCGGAAGAACCTACCAAAGGCGAGATCTATCTTCACGGCGATCGCTTATTAAGAGATGATTCCAATCATAGGTTGAAACAGCGTATTGGTTATCTCCCCGATGATTTTCCCCTCTATGACGATCTAACTGTCTATGATTATCTGGACTATTTTGCTCGGCTGTATCTTCTAAAAGAGCCAAAACGCAGTCGTCGTATTTATGAAGTGTTAGAACTCGTTCAACTAGCCAACAAAGCTAAGAGTATTATCTCTACTCTCTCGCGAGGCATGAAGCAACGCTTGAGTCTGGCGAGAACAATTATTCATGAGCCGATCCTGTTACTTTTAGATGAACCCGTTTCAGGCTTAGATCCTCTCGCTAGACAGCAGTTTCGAGAGATTATCAAAGTGTTGCAGGAGGCTGGAATGACAATCTTGATCTCTTCCCATATATTGAGCGATTTAGCCGAACTCTGCACTTCCATCGGCATTATGGAATTAGGATTTTTAGTTGAAAGCACTTCTTTGCCAGAACTATATCAAAGATTATCTCGTCCCCAAATTACCCTATCGACTTTAGGTAAGATGGAAACACTGCAGCAAAAATTAGGTCAAAACTCTTTCGTTATAACCTGGTCAGAGATCGATCGCCATCGTCTCCAGATAGATTTTAGAGGAGAGGAATCAGACTGCGCCGAACTTTTGCGATCGCTTGTCCTGGCTGATATTCCCATTACCGAATTTCACTATCAATCGGGGGATCTCGAATCTATCTTCCTCAAACTAGGACATCAACAGACTTCTTAGCTAAATCAAAACCATGAAGCAAAATATCGAACTGTCTCGCACCCCAAGTTCTCTCTGGTCAAAATTTTTAGATAGCAACCCACAATTCTTTCGCGAAATTAAAGGAAAACTCAAAACTAGAAATGTAGTAATTGCTGCTGCACTATCATTTATTACCCAGTTTCTCTCCGTTATTTTTCTTCTGGGAAAATTGCCCGACATGGAGAGAAAATTTCGTCAATGTGGTCGCTATGGCACAACTCTTATTTATACGGAATTTGATAATCAGCTTTGCTATACCAAAAACGATGCGGGTAATTGGGTTGTTAATTGGCAACTATGGTGGCTGGATCTATTTATTATTCTAAGTTTTATTGGTATTGCTGCTTTATTTGTGCTGGGCACTTATCTGTTGATTACCGATATGGTTCGGGAGGAAAAGCGCGGTACATTAAATTTTATCCGTCTGACACCCCAGTCTGCTAACAGCATCTTATTTGGCAAACTTCTCGGAGTGCCAATTTTGCTTTATGTAGCGATCGCTTTTCTCTTCCCCTTACATTTGGTTGCAGGCTTACAGTCCCATATTTCCTTAAATCTAATCCTGGCTTTCGATCTTGTAGTTTTGGCTAGCTGTGGTTTCTTCTACTCTCTGGCATTGTTATGGAGTCTGGTCGATTTTAGGATCGACACAGACATTAAGTCGTGGCTATTTAGCAGTGCGCTAGGGTTTATGCTGCTGTTTTCCAGCGTCATCATATTTAAAGGACATTTACAGCTAGATCATTTTCTAGCCTGGACTTTAATTTTTCATCCAGGAACAGTAATTGCCTATTTAATTGATGCGAGTCCTCTGCCTTTTGGCACGAACTACTTTTTATCGATTGAAGATTTGACTACCTTATCTTTTTATGGACAAGCCTTCTGGACAAATACAACCATTGGTATCGGTTTAATTCTTTTCAATCTTGGCTTGTGGACATATTGGTGTTTGTCTGTTCTAAAACGTCGTTTTCACAATCCAAAACGGACGATAATTAGCAAAATCCATAGCTACTATCTAACATTTTGGTTTATAGTTATCGCTTTAGGTTTCACGCTGCAAAAAGATTACCAATCTGAAAATGCGTTTTATAGGCTTGCAGATAAATTTACTCCTTTCCAACACCACCTAAACAACAATTTTCTTTGCTTGCAGATCTTTTTAAGCTTATTTGGTTTAGGATTGGTTTTTGCTTTAACTCCCAATCGCCAAACTTTACATGATTGGGCGAGATATCGTCATCAAAAGAGCAACAATTCACTGTGGAAAGAACTAGCATTTGGTGAGAATAGTCCTTCAAGTGTTGCTGTTGCTGTAAATCTAGCGATCGCAATTACTTTTATTGTCCCTTCGATGCTGGTCATTCTCACAGCAAGTCAACGCTATCTATTTTGGGGATTCGTTCTCAGCGCTACTAACATTATGCTTTGCGCCGTAGTTGTTCAGCTCATCCAAACTAGCAAAAATCGCAGGAATACAGTTTGGTCAATCTTTACTGTTGCATCTATGGTTATCGTTCCACCAGCATGTTTGGGAATTGCAGGCATAACTAGCGAGGCAGCGCCAAGTCTCTGGCTATTTAGCGTTGTTCCTACTGATGCTGCTCAATTTGCATCTCTTCAAGCGATCGCTTTTACCTTACTCGGACAGTGGTTAGCTATTTCGGTAATTAGTCTGCAAATAACACGCAAACTTAAGCAAGCAGGTGCATCCGAGAGTAAAAAATTAATGGCTCGAGTTGATTCTCTGCAAGGTTATTAATAATACTTGCACTTGTTTATAAGCGCGATCGTTTTTCTTTAGAGGCGATCGCAATCGTTATTTTTTTAAATTGAGAAAAAGCTGTTACAGCTTATAAGTTATAGGTTATTTAGTTACTGCGATCGCGATCGACCTCAACTGATGTTAAACCCGCCTGCTGGAAAATCTGTTGTGGAGTAATTTCTAATTCTGGCAGCAATTCATCAGTTATAGCCGATGTTCCCCGAAAAGTTTTGGGCAGAGTATCGGGATAAAAGATCGTCATGCTCTGAGATTTTGTATCTACTAACCAAACTCTAGCTACACCCGCCTGTAAATAGTCTGTGGCTTTTTCGGTCATATCGCCAAATGTCTGCCCTGGAGATATGATTTCAATTACCAATTCGGGGGCTACAGGACAGGCTTCATCCAAAATCCAATCAGTACTGAGTCGGTTGCAAGATGTATAGCTAAGATCGGGAACAGGAATCCAGCTTTTACCCTTCCGTTCTAGTTTTATTGCCCATTCAGGCTCAACCGTACCTTTATTCTTAGCCCAGCGATCGAGAACAATCAACAAGGTTTTTTGTAGGCGAGAATGAAAAAATTTGGGAGACATCTTGGGAATAGCTCTACCGTCTACTAATTCGTAAGGTCGATCGCCTTCTGGTAGATTGAAAAATTCTTCAATGGTTAATTTTTTGCTAGAGGCAACCATTTTATTGCAGTAGAAGTAGTTAACGCTATTTTAACAGCTAGTTTTCTGTAAAGGATGAGCATTCCAACCATTCACAGCTAATTATTGTCATTCCACAATTCTTCGCCCAGAAATTCACGAATCTCCTTGTCTCGCAACAGACAGCTATCTCTTACCTTGAGACATGATTCTGTTACCGTAGTTTCTGACAATACTGCTGTAACCAAAGACTTGCTTTCTGACTGAGACTGCCGAAGCTGCTTCATTTCCTGTTCTAAGGACTCAATGCGCTCGACTAAAGTACGAATAACTGCTGCTTCAGAATCGGGCAAATTGCCATGTTCGAGGGGATCTACCTTGACTCCCGAACGGTAAATTACCCTACCTGGAATGCCAACCACAGTGCAGTTAGAAGGGACATCTCGCAATACTACCGAACCCGCCCCAATCCGAACATTATTACCAATTTGAATATTACCTAAAACTTTTGCGCCACCACCAACCACCACGTTTTCACCTAAAGTTGGATGGCGTTTGCCTGTTTCTTTGCCCGTTCCGCCCAAAGTTACTCCCTGGTATATTAAGCAGCGATCGCCAACAATCGCTGTCTCACCAATCACCACACCCATACCGTGATCGATAAACACGCCCTGTCCAATCTGTGCGCCAGGATGAATTTCAATCCCTGTAAAAAAACGAGCCAAATGAGAAATCAAGCGAGGAAAGAAAGGAATGCCAACTCGTTCGAGCCAGTGAGCAACACGATGCAAAAATAAAGCTTGTAGACCTGGATAACAAACTAAAACCTCAAGCCAGTTACGGGCTGCGGGGTCGCGTTCAAAAATGATGCGAAAGTCAGCTACTAGTGAGGAGAGCATCAGTAGTTATCCTTGATTAATAAACAGTTGGAGTAGACGCAACTATTTTATCTTTTTCACGACATTTACGAAATCTACAATTTGGCGTAATATCACTCCAAATTAAATTAAACTCTGAAATTTAGCTCTAGAGTGTTTCTAATACTTCTGCCTGGTTAATCAGCCACTTTTCTCCCTGACGCACTAGTTGATAACGAACTAGCAGGTTGTCATCATATGATTGGGCGGAGTCCAGCTGTCCACCCTGATAGTGTTTCGCCGTTTCTTTTACTTCTGCTTCCACCGTTGCTTTATTTGAATCGTCGGGACTGACTTCTGCCGAGCGCATAACTATCCTATGCTCATACTCTCGATAGATATTTTCTTGCTGATAGGCGCTAGCTCTTTCCCGCCAGGTTGTTAGTAAAGGTTCGGCTAAGATGCTGTTTAATCGCTCTATTTGATGTTCTTTGCCAAAAGCAGCAGATTTACTGCTCAACCAGTTTTGAATCGCCTGCTGGGACTGCTCGGATAGGGTGGGCTTTGGTTTAGGTTTGACTGCAATAGGCTTAATTTTTTTCACGGGAATTTCTACAGAAGGTCGATCTAAAGCGATCGCTGGCTGCCCTTCCGCGAATTTATTGCTGGGAGAAAGAAATAATTTTGTCCCCAAGTAACCAATTGAGAAAACTCCAAAAATCAAGCCGAAGATAAACAGCCATCCTTTCCAGATTGTTTCAGGACTGCGCTTTTTCTTATGCCTTTTTCGCTGATGATTTCCTTTAACCTTCTGCATCACAGATTGCGGTACGGCTCTAGTTCTCTTGGGCTGTAGGGGCAGAGAGAGAGATTTTCCAGAACGAGATTGAGGATAATTTCCTTGAGGAGAATATTGAGCATGATGGGGCTTTGAATTAGCCGCAAAAACTCCAGTTTGATTGCGTTCGATTGTAGCAGTAGATAATTTTTGTCTTTGACCTGCTGCAGTCATGCTAACCAATTCTCTCTTGGCAGCAGTATCATGGGCTGAGTCAACAGAGACCGATTTTTCCCCCGAAAATAAATTACGCCATAAAGACATAATGCCCGAATCTGCTTCCCCAGCAAGACTCTCACTAGTAGATTTGGGCGGTGCGACTACTTTCTTCTCCGCCTTTGCTGCTGTTGGTTGGGCTAATTCTTCGAGATAAGTTTGAACCTGTCGATCGGCAAAATATTCTTTTAGGGTTAACTCCATGCTTCCAAGATCGCTAAACTGAGCTAAAACATCCTGCAATAGCCACTGCTCTCCATAAAAACATAGTCCTGGTAGCAGATCGGAACTGCCCAAAGAATGCTGCTGTACCTGCTCTAGCTGACCTGGATCGGGAGAATCTCTAAGCTTTTGAATTGCCTTTTCTGTATGTCCTAACAGCAAAGCTGCGATCGCCTGTTCCCAGCTAACGTCCTGCTTGACGCTGAGATAGTTCAGCTTTGCTTGGGCGCGTAATACTAATTCTGGTTGCTTGAGGGCAAATCCTCTGCCCAGGAGTGAATAAACTGCTAAATAATTAGCGATCGCCGATTTGGATTGACTTTTATTATCAAATAGCTGCTGCTGCTCTGCTGAGGTGAGATAGGTTCGCAACTGCTGTACAAAACATAAAAACTGATCGAAATTCAAACCAGAGCGATCTTCTCCCTTACCTTCAATTCCCTGACGCTGGAGCAACATCGACTGTAATAGCTTAAATCCTTCTGCTCTTGCTGGTGAGTTAGCAGGATTTTGAGAAATCAATTCTAAAACTCGATAGGGACGAAGCTTGGCTAAATCTTGTTCTAGCTCTTGCTGTAAATGAGGAAATAGGCTTTTTTGCTGAAGTAGATCGATCCCTAACTGACTAGACAGTGCTGCATTTTCATACTCTCGCCTATGCCACTGTTCTCTACCCAACTCCATATACGCCAGGGTCAAAGATAAAATCAAATCTTCTTGAGTCGGATCTAAATCTAAGGAAACTTCTTCTTCAGGTATTGACTCCTGGGCTAATTCTCGTTCGTTAAAAGCATCAATACCGATATTTAACACCGATTCATATTCCCCTAGCTCATGAAGAATTAATAAGCCGCCGACGATGTGGTCTGGGGAAATTTCAATGGTAGGATTTGCCACAAGCGGATTGACTGCTTCCTCCTCCGCTACAGCCTCCAGCTCTGGATCTGCTTCCTCTTCATCCAACAGCACTTCAGGAATTTCCAAAGGCTGCATGGTTAACAAAAATTGAGCATCATAATCAGCTCTCTGCTGGGGAACGGACAATAATTGATAAGAATATTGAATTAGCTGTCGGCGGGCTGCGATCGCGCGATCGCTATATTCACGGCGAGGCTGCTGCAAGAGACGGTCGTTATATGCCTGTTCCAACTGTGCCGTGGTAGCTTTGACAGGAACGCTTAAAATACGGTAATAGTCGAGGGGGATTCGCACGATGATAAATTCCTCTGGACGGCTTTAACGTCCTGGTAAGTGACAAGTAAACGCAAGAACAGACAATAGCTTAACCGACTCTTTCATAGGGAAGTGAAGAAAATTGCTGCACTCGATTAGCTCATATTGCGCTTTTTGCCAGCATTGTAACTCAACATTTTAAAAACCACCGCAAACATTTAGATTTGTTTGAAAAAAATATCCACTATCGCCAAATTTTGTAAAAAAACATGAATAAAATACAGCCAAAAATCATTGTGATTGATGATGACCCCACAGGCTCACAGACGGTACATAGCTGTTTGCTATTAATGAAGTGGGACGTTGATACTTTGACTGAAGGTTTGCAAGATAGTGTGCCGATTTTCTTTATTCTCAGCAACACTAGAGCCATGAATCCCGACCGTGCTGCTGCTGTAACGCGAGAAATCTGTCACAATCTCAAGCTGGCGATCGCCCAAGCAGAAATTACCAACTTTTTGGTAGTTAGTCGTTCCGACTCCACTCTACGGGGTCACTATCCGATCGAAACTGATGTAATTGCCCAAGAGTTAGGCGGTTTTGATGCCCATTTTCTGACTCCTGCTTTCTTTGAGGGAGGTCGAATTACCGTCGATAGTACTCACTATTTGCTCGTAGATGGAGTAAGAACTCCCGTAGCCGAAACAGAATTTGCTCGCGACTCCGTATTTAGCTATAGCTATAGCTACCTTCCCGATTATGTTGCCGAAAAAACTCAGGGTCAAATTGCAGCAGATCGGGTGGTCAAATTAACTTTAGCCGACCTGCGGGGGAAAGAACTTCAGCCTCATTTACTAAAGCTTGAAGATAATCAGTGTGTGGCAGTTGATGGGGAATCACAGTCAGATTTCGATCGGTTAGCCAAATCAATTTTGGCGACTACAGCCCAAGGAAAACGCTTTCTCTTTCGTTCTGCTGCTAGTTTACTAACTTCTTTGGCTCAGTTAGGAAAACAGCCGATTCCCCCAGAGGATATGGCAAGCTATAGACCTACAGATAAGCCTGGAGTGGTTTTGGTTGGTTCTCATGTGCAGAAAACTACCCAACAGCTTGCCGAGCTACTCAAGCAAGATCGGGTGGTGGGAATTGAAGTCGATGTTGCCCAGCTACGGGACGCTCCAGAATCAAAAAATCAAATACTGCGATCGACCTTAGCTGCTGTAGAAGAAGCTTTTAGCCGAGGAAAAACTGCCGTAGTCTATACTAGTCGGGCAGAATTAAGCTTTGCTGATGTGCAGCAAAGGTTACAGTTCGGCATCGTCGTTTCAGCTTTGCTAATGGAGGTAGTCCAGGGTCTACCCGACTCAATTGGTTTTCTAATTAGTAAGGGTGGTATTACTTCCAATGATGTACTTAGTACTGGCTTAAATTTGACTCAAGCTAGACTTCTCGGACAAATCTTACCAGGATGCTCTGTAATTCAGACAGAAGCTAGCCATACTCAATTTCCCAATTTACCAGTAGTTTTGTTTCCAGGTAATGTAGGCGCTCAGGACGGTTTAGTCGCTGCTTGGCATCGCTTAACAATTTCGTAATCTTTCATTCAAAGAAACTTACGTTAGTATGTGAAGCGTAAAAACAGAATTACCTAGAAACTAGATATACGTAGATATACGTACGATCGGGACGGTTGCATGATTAATGAACCTACTATCTCTTTAGACAAAAATGACGATCTACCTGATTCGTCTCCTCTCGTCAGTCGCTACTCGCAAATTTATTTGAAGCACGATGACGAGAAAATGCTGCTGATATTGCCCAGTCAAGCAGAAATAAATTCTGATTTACCTTGGTCAGAAACTTGGCAAGAACTAAAACATCTGTTAAAAACCAAGGAGCAGTCTTGGCAGGTAGGAACAAACGTGTGCTTAGTTGCTAAAGATCGGCTGCTTGATGCCAGACAATTACAAACCATCGCCGAAACTCTAGATGACGTAAAACTTTCTCTGTCCACCGTGAGTACTAATCGACGACAAACTGCGGTTGCTGCTGCTACTAGCGGTTACTCCGTCGAGCAAAAAGCCATTGCTCAGCCGTTGATTACAGTTCCTACTGACTCAGAAGAAATTGCCCTGCCTCCAGCAGAGCCTCTGTATCTCCAAAGCACCGTTCGCTCTGGAGTTGAGATACGTCACCCAGGCACGATTGTCATCTTTGGTGACTTAAATCCTGGTGGCAAAGCGATCGCTGCTGGGGATATTTTGGTTTGGGGTCGTTTGCGAGGTATTGCCCACGCGGGAGCGCAGGGTAATGCTCAATGCCGAATTGCGGCATTGCAAATGGAGTTTACTCAGTTGCGAATTGCTAATGCTGTGGCTAGAGCGCCTAAATTAAGACCGAGACGCTTATCTCCAGAGTTGGCTTTCATGACCACAGAGGGAATTCGTTTAGCCAAAACTTCAGAGTTTGCCAAACGCTATATATTTTCGTCGCCTAGCAAGGCATGGATAGATCGAAATCAAGCAAAATAACTACAGCTACACAAATCGTAAACAAGCAATATGAGTCGTATAATTGTTGTTACTTCTGGAAAAGGGGGAGTAGGTAAAACCACTACTACCTCAAACTTAGGAGCTGCATTAGCCAAACAGAATCGTTCTGTCGCTCTAATCGATGCTGACTTTGGACTGAGAAATCTAGATTTGTTACTAGGTTTAGAAGAGCGAGTAGTGTACACCGCTATTGACGTTCTGGCAGGAGAATGCCGTTTAGCCCAGGCTCTTGTTAAAGATAAACGCCTTAAGGGCTTGGTGTTGCTTCCCGCAGCTCAAAATCGCAATAAAGAATCCGTTCAGCCCGAACAGATGAAGAAGATCGCTACCGCTTTAGCCAAGGGCTACGACTATATTTTAATCGACTGTCCTGCAGGTATCGAACTTGGTTTTAGGAACGCTATTTCTGCTGCTAAAGAAGCTTTGATCGTCACCACGCCTGAAGTTGCTGCAGTTAGAGACGCCGATCGCGTCATTGGTTTACTCGAAGCTGAAGGGGTCAACAAAATTAACCTGATTGTCAATCGGGTTAAGCCTTGGATGGTTGAAGAAAACAAAATGATGAGCGTGGAAGACGTACTAGAATTATTGGGTGTACCCCTAATCGGTGTTGTGCCTGATGATGAAAAGGTAATTGTCGCCACTAACCGAGGTGAGCCTTTAGTATTGGGAGAACATGATTCGATTCCTGCCCAAGCATATACTAATATTGCTCGGCGTTTGGAAGGCGAAAAAGTTCCTTTCCTAGACTTGATGGCAAATCAAGGCAATCTTCTGTCTCGCCTACGTCGAATGTTTGGTGGTTAGCCAAAGCGACTAGAAATGCGAACAAACATATAAAATCGAAATCTCCTTCTCTTAGTACTTCGGTAAATAAGACCACACACAGCGTCTATTTTGACTCATGCCGACAATCCCAAACATGATTAAAAGGTTTCTGGAAATGATTTTTCCCTGGAATAATAACAACGACAGTCGAAATCACGCCAAGAGCCGTTTGAAGCTGATTATCGCTCACGATCGCGCCAGCATTAACCCCGATATGATGGAGGCAATGCGGAAAGAAATCTTAGAAGTAGTTGCCCGTTATGTCGAGGTCGATCGCGAGGAAATGAAGTTTACCCTTTCAAACGACCAGCGCATGACTTCCTTGACCGCCAACCTGCCAATTCGTCAAATTAAACGTATTGGTGACCTCCAAGAACAGCTAAAAGAAAACAAGTCGCTGGACTTGCAGCATCTGGAGGTTACCGAGATCGATCGCGAAGAGGAGGCTAACGCCAAATCTAATTCATAGTCGATCGCAGCAGATACAGTTCAAATCTTAGTTCTAGTAATTTTTGGTTTTGTTCTGCTCGATAATAGCTGGTAAGACGATCGGTAATGCCGACATTAGTTGCTAGTAACAATAGTCTTAAGATTATTATGAATATTGATATTCGATCGCTTTAATTTTGCTAAATATTATGTTTCCCTGAAGTCATTTGGAACATAGTTTAGTAAACAATTTTTTAGTTAAACTGATAGATATAGTTCGTCTTCATTCACCTAAATTATTTTGGGTATCTGTAAGACGATTTTTTTTGTAGATAGGTCGCTCGTTCTTGGAGACGCTATTTCTCCGCCGAGATAAAAGCCAAATGATATACTAGTAGACCTTTAGAAAGTCAGATAATCTCTAGCATGGCGGAAAAAACAGCAGGTATCAAAATAATTAGCGATAATCGTCAGGCTCGTTATCTTTATGAAATCCTGGAAACCTATGAAGCAGGCATAGAATTACTCGGCACAGAGGTAAAATCAATTCGAGCAGGCAAAGTCAACCTTAGAGATGGCTATGCCTTTATTAAAAACGGAGAAGCTTGGTTGAGCAACGTCCATATTTCTCCCTATCAAGCAGGAGGAAGTCATTTTAACCACGAACCTCTACGAATTCGCAAGTTATTGTTACACCGTAAAGAAATAAATAAGCTGATCGGACAGACAGAACAAAAGGGTTTAACTCTCGTCCCCCTCAAAATGTATTTCAAAGGAGGAAGAGTTAAGATCGCTATTGGTTTAGGGAAGGGTAAGAAAATCCACGATAAGCGCGAAACTTCTAAAAAGCGTGATGACCAGCGAGCAATGGCAAGAGCCATGAAACGAGATTAGATAGTTCACAAAACTTTCCACGACTCTGCGCCTTTGCGACTCTGCGCGAACACAATCTAATACTTCAAATTAGACTTGCCACTCCATTACTCTGGAATAAAGTTGCTTCGATCGCCTAAATTGTTCTCTTCAGTTCCGAGATCGTCATAAAAGCTGGCGATGATAGCCAATATTAGCCACCAAACGACATTAATTTGGGGACGATACCAAACAGTATCAACGAGACCGTGAAATGCCAAGCTAGCCGTAGCTGCGATCGCGGCAAGAAGATAAATGCCTCTTTTGTTTTTACTTTGGCGCAGATAGTTGAGCTGACGTACCCCATGATTAATCGTCACGATAATTAGCCAGAGAAAACAGCTAAAGCCAAGGTATCCCATCTCGACAATATGCTCTAGATAGACGGAATAGGCGCTTAAGGCAGGATAGCGGGGATTCATATAGCGGGGATAGATCTGATTGAAGGCATCATTCCCCGGTCCAATCCCGATTAAGGGATAATCCTTTACGATTTTGAAACAGGCTTCCCAGACGTTAATCCGAAAGTTATTGCTGCTGTCTTCTCTACCTGCAAAGATACTCATCAATCGAATACGTAAAGGCTCTAGAGAAATAAACGCCATCAGTAACAATCCTGCTAAAGAACCAAATACTAGGGGTAACAGCCAAACTTGCCAAAATCGGGGCAGATATTCGCGCCACCAGGCGTAAAATAGCAGCAACAATACGCCGACTAAGACTGCCATTGCCAGCCAAGCACCACGACTATCGGTGAAATACAAACAGGCAGAATTTACCCCCGTCATAATTACGGCTAAAGTTTTTTGCACCCAGCCTTGCCAGACAAAAACCACAGCCAAACTAAGAGCGATCGCTGGTAATAAGTAACCACCTAATAAATTGGGATTGCCAAGATAGCTATAAACCCGCGTGTCGTTGGCTAGAGCAGAGTTGGGATCGTTCCAGGTTGCTAGCTGCTCTACGCCAAAAAATTCTTGGCGCACCCCATAGGCACTGACAATTAATGCCGTTAAGAGGTAGCTAGTGATAATCCAGTTACAAAGCTTGGGCGATCGCAATATTTGAGCAGCTAAGGCAAATAAAATCAAATATAGGGTCAGATTAACCCAGCCAGTCAGAGCAGCAGATTTGACTGGCGAAAAAGCGGTAGCTACCGTTGCAATACACCAGTAGAAGAAAACGAGAACGTGTACGGGAGTAATCACCGTTCTTCGGGGTGCAGTAATACTAACTAGCAGCCAGAAAGCCGCTACGGCAATTAGCAAAACCCCAATCAAGGTCGTTGAAACATAGGGAGCAAGCAGAAAGACAAGGCTAATTAAGCCAGCAGCAATCGCTTCTGACCACTGAAATAACCAACTACCCTGTCGCCAGCCAGACAGCCAGCCCGAAAATCGATGCAGATAGCTTCCCTTTTGCCACTGATTTAACCGAGGCTTTGAGAGCATGAGAGTTGACCAGGCCGATTTCATGGAGCAGATAATTAAGTTCCAAATTAAACATTCATATCCTAAACCACGTTCTCAAACATTCTAAAATTTAGTCAGCCTGCTTGGCTCTGATTAGTTCGACACTATCTCAAACAACAAATCTATTTTTAAGCAGATTTGGTTGGGGGAATTTGCAATAAATAACGATATCCAGAGCGAGGAGAACCTTGAATAACGATTCTACCTCCATGTATTTCTGTTAGATGACAGCAAAACAACAGACCCAAAATATCACGGGGAATCTTGTTGGTATTTTTCTCTGAGGAACTAGCATCGTCAATAACCATCATTAAAGCCGAGGAAGTTAATACCTGGTGGTTGCGAGCCGTCAGGTTGCCAGATTCAATAGTTGCACGGTCGCCTTGAGAGTGTCGATCGAGACTGAGTGCTTGAGTAACAGCATGGGAATTGAGTTTTGATTCGCTAAAATCATTCCCTAGCCAAGGATGGGATGTTCCTACAGCAATGTTCAAAGCTCGATCTCGTTGGGAAACATGAATTTTTACTTCTCCTCCAGATTCCGACATTTCTAAAACGCTGGCAATTAAATAATACAGACCTTGGCGAATTTTTTCCTTGTCCAAAGTCCAAATTCGATTACCTGGCTCGATTGAAAGACTCAATCCCTGTTGATACTGCTTGGACAGATCCGCCAGACTATTAACTACCTGCTGACACAGCATTTCAATATCTACTTTCGTCTGCTCTATCTCCGAACCGCGATCGCTTAAAACTCCAAGACTAACAATTTCATCAACTAGAGAAATTAAGTTCTGACCACTATCATGAATAATTTCTAAGTACTCTCGCTGTTTGATAGTCAACGGTCCATATACTTCTCGATGCAACACGCTCGCCATGCCGATTACCGAGGTCAAAGGTGTTTTTAGCTCTTGGGTTAGCTGCGAAAGCAACTTGAGCTTAATTGGGCTAGTTTTAGCGGGGTCGAAGTCTTTAACGATCGATGCTTCTTTTGCCGATAGCTGAGATTTCGCTCCTTCCGAATCAACGTTGCGCTCTAGCGATCGAACAGATTTATGACTGCCAAACTTGGGCTTGAGCATTTGCTGGCGTTCGTATTCTCCCAGACACCAACGAGCAAGCAGGCCCAAATGATCTATATCTCGGTCATCAAAATCCCTAGCTGTCCAATCCATTACCTCTAAAGTTCCAATACATACCCCATTAGAGGTAATTAAGGGAACTCCTAGATAAGCTTTGATGCCATAGTGCTGAATCAAAACACTATCAGCAAAAACGTTGTTGTTCATGGCATTGGCAATAGACAAAGGCTGTTGACTATCAACAACATAAGTACTAAAAGATTCCTCAAGAGCAATCTTTCTTTGATGGGCAAGCTGATTTGTTAAGTCAATCGTGGACAAACCTACTGCCGATTTGAACCAAAGTTCATCCGCCACCGCTAATCCCAAAATACTAATTGGCGCGCCCGAAAAATTTGCGGCTCTTTGGGTCGCTTCTTCTAAAATCGGTGCTGCTTCAGAAGCCATCAAACCTAGCTCCTGAAGAGAGATAGCTCTTTGTTCTTTTCTAGCGATCGGGGTAAGACCATCTAAACGGCAAAAAAGCTGGTTTTTTGGTTTAGTCACGCTGTTAACTGACAACCCTAAATCTACTGCTTGCACTGGAATCACTATTTTTTTAAATAAAAGTTATTGTTTATTGGTGCAGTGGCTAATTCTGCATATATCAATTGCTATGCAGGGTCGCGCAGTATATTGATTTGTTTAAACTTTAGATAATACAGAAGAGAGTCTGCGCTTTTTTAGTCTGCTAAGTTTAAAGTTCCCGAAAAATTGACCGAACAAACATTTCTGCGATAAATCCTCGGATTTATTCGATTGATTTGCTCTATTTGAGCTGTTGTAAACAGCCAATTCGATCTGTTCGATCGGCTTTTGTTTGGCTATAGTAAAAAACTTGCTACGGCAATAGGTCATTACCAAACAAGTTTAGAAATGATTGGCTTTAAAACGGTTAGCAAGCTAAACCTGTCGCCTGAATTTTCTGGCTGACGATCGCCAGAGAAACTTTTAGAAGCCTTCAAATTTGGCGATTACCTACACAGCGCGATCGCTGCTTTAATTTTCCTTTGTCCAGGCAGGATGAGCAAAAATAGCGTCAATGACTCTTACTCCTCGGAGTTGGTTGGAGAGAGGCAGATGACCTTTTGGTGCGGATAAATCCCAGGTAAACTCTTGAGGGTAACGTGTCCAAGCATTGCCAGATTTCCAGTCAATAGCCGTCCACAATTTAGTGAAATCTTTGCCGAGAGATAGCCAGATGCGTCGCTGTACTGAAAAGCCAAACTTGCCTTCAGAAGACATTAGCCAAAGTCGATCTAGGGTTCTCAGGTCGACGACGGGGAGATTGGTAACTTCTGTAAAGTAAATCCACTTGCGCTCGATCGCCGAAGCTCCAGCCAGTTCGCACATTTTTTGTAGAGTCAGCACGTCAGACTTTTGAAAATCTTGCTGGGTCAGTAGCTGCTGTAGTGGCTGATAATCAATTCCTCGTGCAGATTCGAGGGGAACAACTCCTGAAGGAAAATTATGAGCTAAAAACTCTTTAACTTTCAAGTCAGAATGGTGATATAAAGCCTGATACGCTTTTCCCAAAGCTAGATTATCGGACCGATCTTTGACTGAAACCATCCAGTCCATCAGGATCTCTAAACCTGAATCGTGATCTTGTAATAATTGCTCGACACTCTTCAACTGATTTTTTTCAGATTCCGAATATATCGAGTGGTTAATGCTGCTAATATCCTGCATGTAATCCTTATCCTGAGAGCGAAGTTCTTGCTGATAAACAAGCTTCAAGTTTATGAGTGAACTTTGCATCAATCGCTGAGCCAAACTAGCCAAACCAACTGAGTGTTTGTACTTAGCCTGATTATTATGCAAATAGTATCATGATTTTGTGTTCGAGACTGGGTAAAATTTAGATTTAAATTAGGATTCTATTTCTGTCGATCGCGAGGCATCAAAGAGCGATCGCATATCAGCCGAAAATCACACCTTTTCATAGCCTTGTTCGTAAGCAAAACGAACTAATTGAGTGCGGTTACTCAAGTTGAGCTTGCTCAAAATATTACTCAAATGGGTTTGCACCGTTCTAGGACTAATAAACAGCCGTTCGCTAATCTGTTTGTTAGTGTAGCCCTGGATTGTTTCCCAAAAAACTCTTTCTTCTGCGGGAGTGAGGGGCAGTGGCTTTGGAGGCGAAGCTGAGGCAGGACTGGCGCTAACGTTTGAATTAGGTTGAATTTCCCATGAATTGTTGTTTTTAATCTGAGGATCTTGAAGTTGAAGACCGGCTAACTGTTCGATTAAATGGATAATTTCTGCATGAACCCGACGAGAACGCTCGATTAAAGCCTCAATATTCGCCAGCAGCTCTTTCATTTCAAACGGCTTACTTAAGTAGCTGTCTGCGCCAATGGTGTGACCCTGAACGCGGTCATTAAGCTCATTTTTAGCCGAAAGAAAAATAAAAGGAATTAACTTTCCCGATGGCTGCGATCGCAGTTGCCGACAAAATTCAAATCCATCCATTTCGGGCATAGAAACATCTGAGATAATAATGTCTGGTACGTCTTGACTAAACTTAGCTAAAGCATCTTTGCCCGAACCTACCGAAATTACCTGATACCCTCTCTGCTCCAAGGAATTCTGCAAAACTTTTCGTAGAGTTAAATCGTCGTCTACTACTAATATCTTTTTCATTGGGTATTATCAAAGTAATTGAATTTAAGCTATTTCAAAGGCTTTTCATTACACTTATTATTCTGCCATCAGATAGGTTACTAAGCTCGATTTAAAATCTTTTTTGAACTCTACACAAAAAAAACAGGCTCTTTTCAAAGATTCAGTCGAGAATTTGAATCTTGATTTTGCTGCAGAAAATATAGAAAAAAATATTTTGGTACTGTAAATTTGAGGCGACTTGATTGTACTGTAGCTATATCCAGTTTGTTCTCGATTAGAGTTTTATGTACGAAAAACTTACTCCCCCCACTATTGGCTCGAAGATCGCTTTTGAAAATGGCAAACCTCTTGTTCCTAACGATCCGATCGTTCCTTTTATTCGCGGTGACGGTACGGGGGTTGATATTTGGCCCGCGACAGAAGCGGTGATTAATGCGGCAGTAAAGGCAGCTTATGGAGGACAGCGCCAGATAAACTGGTTCAAAGTGTACGCAGGAGATGAGGCCTGTGATAAATATGGTGTCTATCAATATTTGCCCCAAGACACCATCGATGCGATTAAAGACTACGGAATTGCTATAAAGGGTCCTCTCACTACTCCAGTAGGAGGAGGAATTCGCTCTCTTAACGTGGCCTTGCGCCAAATGTTTCAGCTTTATGCCTGTGTTCGACCCTGTCGCTACTATCAAGGAACGCCTTCTCCCCACAGATATCCTGAAAAATTGGAGGTCATCGTCTATCGAGAAAATACCGAAGATATTTATCTAGGAATCGAATGGAAAGCAGGAGATGAGATTGGTCTGAAGCTGATCGATTTGTTGAACAATGAGTTAATTCCTGCGACCCCCGAACACGGCACCAAGCAAATTCCTCTAGATGCGGGAATTGGCATTAAACCTATCAGTAAAACTGGTTCTCAGCGTTTAATTAGAAAAGCAATTCAGCACGCTCTTACCTTACCGACCGAGAAACAGCAGGTAACCTTAGTGCATAAAGGCAACATCATGAAATACACTGAAGGTGCGTTTCGGGACTGGGGTTATGAACTGGTAAAGAGCGAATTTCGTGCAGAGTGCATCATCGAGAGAGAATCTTGGATTCTCAGCAACAAAGAGGCCAATGCTCAATTAACGACGGAAGATAACGCGCGCCAGATCGACCCAGGTTATGATTCTCTGACTCCAGAGAAACAGTCAAAGATTTGTCAAGAAGTTGAGAAGGTCTTGAGCGAAATATGGGGGACTCACGGGGATGGCAAGTGGAAAACAAAAGTAATGGTCAACGATCGCATTGCGGACAGTATTTTCCAACAAATCCAGACTCGACCAGATGAATATTCGATTTTGGCGACCATGAACCTCAACGGCGACTATCTTTCTGATGCTGCTGCTGCAATTGTTGGCGGGTTAGGAATGAGTCCTGGGGCAAATATCGGCGATACCTGCGCTATTTTTGAGGCAACCCACGGTACAGCACCAAAACACGCGGGATTAGATCGCATTAATCCTGGTTCGGTCATTCTTTCTGGAGTAATGATGCTAGAGTTCATGGGCTGGCAAGAAGCTGCAGATTTGATTCAAACAGGTTTGGCAAAGGCGATCGCCAATCGAGAGGTTACCTACGATCTAGCTCGTTTAATGAACCCGCCTGTAGATCCACCTTTAAAATGTTCGGAGTTTGCCAGCACGATTATCAAATATTTTGCCTCAAGCTCTAACAGCGAGGAGAACAGTTAATTTGATAACATCCTCTATCCCTAGGATATGGATAAGATAAGAGCAGGAAACGTTTTCTCCAGCAACGCTACTTTTTGGCAATGGTCAATAGAACGTTCGGACTCCTGCTGGAGAAAATAAGTTCGAGCAAGCAGCTAATTTGAGTTTAAATTTAGTTGTTTGCTCAAAATTCCTGCAATTTTAGCCAAAGTCTCGATCTACTCTTGCCTTCTGTGCCAACTAAGTTAATATTTGTTTGAAGTACGATCTTGCTCATCAAGCAAATTTGCTTTAAGCTAGCAAACTTAAATTGAATCTTATTTTCTGAAAATCCTTTGATATATTCTTGTATATCAGTTCTTGACGATCAAAAGGGTAGGAAGTTTATTTTTTAACGATTAATATTTGCTAAAATTCTGCTTCTAGCCAATATTTTACTGTCTTAATGCTAGAAACAATTAAAGAAGGCAAGACAACTTGACCCTATGACCATCTGACTGCTGGTTAAACTTACTTTATTCTCAAATCTTATGTCTGATGAGCTAATAGGAGGGCGCTATCGGGTTATCGATTGCCTGAGAACGACAGGTTTTTGCGAAACTTATGTAGCAGAAGATACTCATCTTCCAGGAGATCCCCCTCCCCGTTGCGTAGTCAAAAAACTACAGCCTCAATCCAACGAAGAATTTGTCTTGGAAACTGCCAGGAGACTGTTCGACAATGAAGCAAAAGTACTTTACAAGTTAAATGGTCATCGACAAATTCCTCGCCTATTAGCTCACCTGGAAGTAGAAAAAGAATTTTATCTAGTTCAAGAATATATTGAAGGTAAAGATCTCAGCCATACAGAGATTGTGCCTGGCAAGGTCTGGCAAGAAGCAAAAGTAAAAAGACTTTTAATTGATGTACTGAAGATCCTCTCTTTCGTACACCAAAATAATGTAATCCATCGCGACATTAAGCCTTCAAACTTGATTCGTCGCGAAAGCGATGGCAAAATATTTTTAATTGATTTTGGGGCAGTCAAAGAAATTACCAACATGACCCTGACAGAAGGACAGGGAAATGTTTTAACCGTAGCTATTGGCACTCCAGGATATATGGCAAGCGAACAGCAAAGAGGAGATCCTCGCTTCAATAGCGATATTTATGCTCTAGGCATGACTGCGGTTCAGGCTATTACTGGCTCTCATCCAGATCAGCTACCTCGCGATCGCGATACCGGAGAAATTAAATGGCGTGACTATGCTCCAGACTGTAGCGAAGACCTAGCGAGAGTTTTGGACAAGATGGTGCGAAACGACTTTGTTCGGCGCTATAAAAACGCCAGCGAAGCTTTGGAAGATCTTCGCAATCCCCACGACCGTAGGGATGAAAGCTCAGATGAGCTAAAACCTCTTCCCGCACCCGATTATTCCGCTCACAAAAAACCATCTTCCTCAAGACGCTTACTCTTGCTGGTAGTCTTCCCCCTGAGTTTGGGTCTATTATTATTAACTCCCAAAATTTGGAAAGCCGTTCAGGCTCTAAAATTCTATAACGAAGGTAATGCCCTGATTGAAGCAGGAGAATACGAAACCGCAATTGCATCCTTTGATAAGGCACTCTCTAATCGTAGTGACTTTGCCCAAGCCTGGACAAACCGAGGTTTTGCTCAAGGTAAGCTGGGTCGTCACCTAGAAAAATTTTCTTCTTGCGTTCAGGCAACAGACGTTGCTCCTGATTTTGCCGAAGCCTGGAACTGTAGAGGGCTGGCAAGATTCGACCTAAAGCAGTACGAACAAGCTTTAGAAGAGTACAACAAGGCGATCGCCGTTGATGCAGATTTTTATCGCGGTTGGTTCAATAAGGGGCAGGTGTTGTTAAAGCTAGGTCAGCCCAGGGAAGCAGAAAATGCTACTCAAGAAGTGCTGGGAATCAAGCCAGACTACTTTTTAGCCTGGACTCAGCTTTGCCGAGCCTTATACGATCAAAAGCGCTATCAAGATGCTAAGGCGCACTGTGTGGAGTCGCGTAAAATAAATCCAGACTATCCTCCAACTTCTACTCTGTTAGAAAAGGTCGAGCAAAAATTAAAGTAAGAGTCTGGGCTGTTTGAGATTCTAGTGCAATTTAAAGCTTTAGAATTAATACTTATTAGAAAACTTTAGTCCTAGTAAACTCCAAAAATCAACTTGATAGGAAATTGACTGTACTCCGCGAGTTCTCATAACAGTTTTCTGAGGCTCTAAATTCTTGTCCAAGATAGCATCGACTACATTGGCTGCCACAACCGAAGCTTTTTCATCGGTTTTGTTGAGACTAAATAAGACCTTGCTACATTGAGCTCCGCCACTGTTAGCGCAGATAGTGGGAATATTGCCATCAGGAATAATAGTTGTGCCAATAAAGCTGACGTTGGACAGCTCATAATCTGCGGAGAGATCTGCTAACTTCTGGGCGACATCGTTGCAAAGCTCTTTAGGAGTATCAGAGGTTCTATTTGCTAAAACTTCTGGCTTCCAATGAAAAATTGGGATCTGAACTTCTCCTGCAGTTGATTGGGCGACAGTGGTATCCACGCCGTCAATCGTTTGGCAAGAAAAATTTAGTTCGGCCGTGTCGGCATCGGCGGAATCAGCGATAGATGGAGTTGATAGAACGGCAACGCCTGTAGCTAATAATAAGGAGAAAAATTTGGTTTTCATTTGAGCGATAGACCTCTCTTGAGTAAAAAAAACTTCTGGCAACCTGTAGGCTAATGTCTTGCATATATATTATATATGTCTATAGTTCGGGAAATATGTAATATTATTTGCCTCAGATAAAAGGTTGGGTTGGTTTAAAGATATTGATAAAAGCATTTATGAAAAACAGCAAAACAAGTTCACAGTCACCTGTGAGACTCATGAATTTCAGCTTGAATACAGTATAGAAAATAGCCTGCATCAACGCCAATCAGATATGCTACAAAATCAGCAAGTTCACACAAGATTTACATTTGCTACTCTTAGAGGGCAAATTTCCTTTATAAAAGTAGCAGAGACGGTGGGAAGAGAAAAATCATGCAGACAAATCTCCTCGAAGTTAAAAATGTTCATGCAGGATACGTTAAAGATCTCAATATTTTACAGGGCATAAATTTTCACATTGCGCCTGGAGAATTAGTTGCGGTGATCGGTCCTAACGGAGCTGGAAAATCCACTCTCGCTAAAGCTATTTTTGGCTTGCTTACTCCTCAACAGGGACAAATTATCTTCAAGGGGAAAAATATCGCTGGACTAAAATCAGATAAAATCGTGCGTCAGGGTATGTGCTACGTTCCCCAGATTGCGAATGTCTTTGCGACCCTATCAATTGAAGAAAACCTAGAAATGGGTGCTTTTATTCGTAGTGGTTCTCTAGATGGCCTCAAGCAGAAAATATATACGATGTTTCCCAAGTTAGGTTCGCGTCGTCGCCAGAAAGCAGGGACTCTATCTGGAGGAGAAAGACAGATGTTGGCAATGGGCAAAGCCCTGATGCTAGAACCTGACCTGCTGCTGCTAGACGAGCCTTCGGCTGCCCTTTCGCCAATCTTAGTTAAGTCCGTGTTGGAACAGGTCAAGGCGATTAATAAAAACGGTACGGCGATCGTTCTGGTCGAACAAAATGCCAAAAAAGCCTTGGCGATGGCAGATCGCGGTTATGTCTTAGAAAATGGTCGCGATCGCTTTGAAGGCAGAGGCATCGATTTGCTCGAAGATCCCCAGGTTGGCGCACTATATCTTGGTGCTGCTTTTAAACCTGAGTAGACCACAGCAAACGGAAACGATTGAGTTTCGGGTCATATTAATTTAATATTGTTTTAAGTAACGTAATGAAAATCTATATATTTTTATATCGTTACTGAAAAACGGCAGATACTTCCCAGGTATCATAGATGATGGCTTGCGGGACACAGCCAATATTTTTATAGATTTGATTTAGATAAACTTTAGGAGAAAATATGGATTTTGTAACCAACATTTTTAGTGCTGTCGGCGGTATTAACTTCACCGTGATCTTCCAGCTAACCTGTGTAGCTTTGATCATGATTTCTGGTCCAGTTGTAATATTTTTGCTAGCCCTACGCGGTGGCGATCTCTAAAAGAATTTTTATTTTTATCTTCTTTGATTACTGCTCTTTTGAATCTACAAAAGAGCAGTTTTGCTATGGTAGATACCGATCGTCAACATCTAATTTTCTGGTTTTACAATGGAGATATACGGTTGAGCGAGATATTTATTTGCTACTTCCCGTACCTGTTCGGCTGTAATCGGCGGAATTTTGGCTTGAAAAGCGCGATCGAATTCGACTCCCAAGCCTAAAGTCTCATACCAGCCATAGGTCTGAGCAATTTCACCATTTGTTTGCTTCCCTAGAGCATATTGCCCCAGCAGCTTGTTTTTCGCCCCTTGAATCTCCGAATCGCTCAAAATTTCTCTGGTTAATCGCTCTACTTCCGTACTCAAACCTTCGATCGCAATTTCTGTATTAGTTGGTGCTGTACCCATGTAGGTAATAAATGGTGCGGAATCTAAGCGAGTGGGGAAAAATGCCGAAACATCATAAGCCAGACCGCGTTTTTCTCGCAGTTCTACAAACAGGCGGCTAGAAAGACCATTCCCCAAATAAGTACTAATTAACTTTAAAACAGGATATTCTTGCAGGTTAACCTTTGTACCTAAATAGCCCAGCATGACGATCGATTGTTGAGTATCTTGAATAATCTCTAGTTGAGAAGGGTTAGAAACAGGAGAAAGTAATTTTACTTGGGGTAGAGGTCGATCTGGTTTCTGCCAGCCACCAAAAACTCCAGAAATCAAATCGGTAGCCTGAGTTTGCGTAATCCTTCCTGAAAGGCTAATAACAAAATTATCGGGACGAAAATAGGTTTGATGGTACTGAGTAAGATCTTGGCGGGTTAAATCGCCAACGCTAGCTTCTGTACCCAGCACAGAAACGCCGTAGGGGTGGTTGGGATACATCTGCTGGCGAAGCTGGTTAAAAGCCACGTTAAAAGGCTGTTCTTTTTGAGAGCGAATGCCCTGAAGAGTTAGTTTTCGTTCTAGTTCTACTTCTGATTCTGGAAAAGTTGGCGATCGCACGATCTCCGAGAGCAAATTTAACATTGGTGGAAAATCGCTAGAGACAGTTTTAAGACTCAGAGAAAAATAATCTGTCGAAGCATCTGTTCCTAATCCCGCGCCAATAGACTCAATCTTTTCGGCAATTTCTAGGGCTGATAAATTTTCTGTTCCCTTGGTAATGACGGCTGAGACCAAATGAGCCAATCCCGCCTTGGCTGACTGTTCGACAATCGTTCCCGCACCTTTAAAAAAGAACCGCCCCGAAACAATATCTGCTGCTTGGTTTTCAACAACTATCAGAGTGATGCCATTGGCTAATACTGAGCGATGTAGGTTAGGAATAGCTATAGTGGGATTGGAAGACATGAATATGCTTTATGTGGATTTTTTAATCGTCAGTTGTTGGAACCGCCTCTATCTATCTAAGCAGCTTTTCCCCCAGTAGATAGAGCAATTAAGAAAAAAACCAGAAATAGCCGATTGCTCGATTGGCTAACAGATATTGTTTGTTCGTCAAAGTTGATGTTTTAAAAGCGTTCGTAGTCAGTAATCGGCTTTTATTAGAAATCCTGACCTGCATTTTCTGCGAAGCAAAATTTCAGATGACACGCTTTATCCTTCATCCCTCATTCTTCATCCCTTCACTATGTCTTCTTGGCGCGATATTGTTGGTTATTTTGGTAAATATAAAGCGATCGCCTTTTTTAGCATCGCTGCTTCTAGTCTGTTTGAAATTATCGATCTGGTTGTTCCTTACTGTATTGGGCAAATTCTCAATGTCTTGTCCAATCAGCCTTTGGATGCGCCGTTGACAGGCTTGATTAACTTCGTACAAGGTATTGGTAACTTTCCTTCAGGGAAATGGCTATCTCTGGGAGTGCTGTTGGGAATAGTCTTTATCGTGACGGTAGTGCGATCGCCTATTCAGCCTTGGATTGGGGTATGGTATCATTGGGCGATCGCTCTTGAAGCTAGACGAGATCACTTTAGTAAAGTGGTAGCCAAGATTCTGACTTTACCCTTGGGCTACTATGACGAGAATAATCCTGGGCGTATTGCAGGGAGAATAGCGCGGGGAATCGAAAATCATACCTGGACATATCCAGAGATTGCGGGACAATTGATACCCAAACTAGCGCGGATATTGGGTATCTTTGTGATGATTTTGTTTATCGAACCACCCATTGCGATCGCTTTTCTAATTTCTTTTGTTGTGATCCTCGGCTACAGCTTAAAACATCTGCGGGTCATTATTAAAAAGGAAGAGTTGCTCGAAAAGCACCAAGAAAATACCGAAAGCCGTACCTCCGAAATTATTACCAATATTAAAACCGTTAAGTCTTTTGCCACCGAAGCTCAAGAATATCATCGGCAAAAACAAAGATTTGAACGAGAATTCAAATACGTTAACCATCGTATCCATAGAGGCTATGTCAACCTGATCACCTGGTCGCGTACTGTAATTCAAACCTGTGTCTTTTTAGTGCTGCTCTTTACCCTAATCTCGACGGTAAAAGGCAATATTACTCTAGGACACTTTATCACTACCCTAACCATCTCTAGCATGGCTTATTCTGAGCTAGAACCCATTAGTCAGCTAGCAGAGATATTTGCTCGTCGCTATGCTTCGATGAGGAGGCTGCATGACTTTATGCAGCTAGAATCTGGCGTGGATGCAGCCAGCTTAACCTTGGAAATGGTAGCAGATAATCCTTACAAATTTACAGGGAAGGTAGAGTTTAATCATCTTACCTTTGGTTACGATAGAGATCGCCCGATTTTAGAAGATATTAACCTACTAGTAGAACCCTATCAAACCGTCGCCTTAGTTGGTCGTTCTGGTTCGGGGAAGTCCACTTTAGTTAAATTACTCTTCCGCTATTTTGAACCCCAGCAGGGAGAAATAAGAATTGATGGAGAAAATATTAATGCTTTGGATACGGCTCGTTATCGTCGTAGACTAGCGATCGTCCATCAAGATGTAGATATATTTAATGGTACGGTTTGGGACAACCTCACCTATGGTAATCCTGGAGTACCAAGGGAACAGGTACTCCAAGCCTGTCGTATTGCTAGAGTTGACGAATTTATCCATGAACTACCTAATGGTTATTTAACGGTAGTGGGAGAGCGAGGAGTTAGACTTTCTGGTGGGCAAAAACAGCGTTTGGGTATTGCTAGGGCTTTAGTAGTAGATCCCGATGTTTTGATTTTTGATGAAGCTACCTCTAGTTTAGATTATGAGTCAGAGCGATCGATTCAACTGGCAATGAAGTCCATTTTAGGTACGCGCACGACTCTTATTATTGCTCACCGTTTAAGTACTATTCGTGAAGCAGATAAAATCGTAGTTTTGGACTCAGGAAAAATCATCGAAACAGGTAACCACGAAGAATTGCTCAACCAAGGCGGTATTTACCAACGCTTACACTCTCTGCAAAAAACAGGAGAAATATTCAACTGAATCAAATCTGGTTAAAACCTTTGGTAGTAGCTAATTTACTATCAATTCACTTCTTCCTTGACATCAACATCCCGCAGAGAAGAAACACGGCAACCAAAAAGCCGAGGCATGACCCCAGCTTTTTGGATTTGCTTCGTCTCTATTTAACAGCCGTCTGGACCACAAAATTTGTGCGCGCTCAGTACCTCGGCGTTACAGATATAGGCGATACCTGAATAATCTTCAAAAAACTGCACTGCTACCTCATCTGAAATCTTCACTGCCATATCCCGATTATCGGTAAGCACCTCGATCTTTATATTCGAGGAAGTATCAGAAACGCTGGGCTGTCCAGATGAGCGGATGTTCCGACTGCCTTTACCACCAGCTTCTACTACTGTGTAGCCAGTTGCCCCAGCTTCATCTATGATTTTGGCGATCTTTTTTAGCAGCAACTTTTCCGTGACGATGACGAGCATACTTGCTGGCTTGGCCATATTAGGTTACCTCTTAATGTGTGTATTTACTAAACTATATAGAATCAGCTGCTTGCCAGAGCCTGAGCGAGTCCGATGAAAATCGGTATCCCCAATGCCAGCGCAACTGGCGTGCCGACGGCTGTGGACGATCCGATGTATGCCGAGGGATTAGCCGACGGGATACCAGCTCGCAAGGTGGGCGGCCCTGAGATGTCTGAACTGGAGGAGGCTATGACTGCCAGGATCACGACACCACCTAGACTGAATCCTGTGACGTAGTGGGCAATCATGCCAAGACCGAAAGCAATGAACCCATGTAGCAGCGGTCCCACAAAAGCATATACGGCGTACCATTGGGCTACCTTGCGCAGCTCTTTAATCCTGGCAGCGGCTTCCATACCCATTATCAGCATTAGTACCGAAAGCAAACCACGGAAGAGGGGATCGTAAAAGCTTTCATAGACACTTTCTGGCTTAGTCAGCAGACCTAGGGCAAGACCTAGCAGCAGTGCCGATAGGGCAGAACCCTGTAAACTTTCTTTGACGATGGGCCATACTCTAACCCGCTTGCTAGCAGCACCTCGCTTCTTGCCAGTATAAATGCCAGCTAGAACGATCGCAGTCACAAGTGCGGGGATGTCCATGAATGGGTAGAGTGCGGCAGCCCAAGGCTCATATATGATGTTCTGCGTTTCCAGTAGCGTCAGGGCAGCAGCGAGGGTAGAGCCACTCACCGCACCGAACAAGCCTGCAGTCGCAATGCCATCTTCGGTTCTAACCTTTGGCAGCTTGCACAACGTGTAACGCCCGATAAATACGATAAGTATTCCTGTTATTACGGCGAACGTCGCAGGCAACAGTATCTCCGCTAGATTGGAGTCGCGGATCGCCTGACCACCGGTCAGACCGACTTTGATTAGCAGCATGAAGACGATGAACTTATAGACTGGATCTGGAATTGATAGTCGGCTACCGAGGGAGGCAACGACCATACCACCAATCAGAAAGCCGAGTGTCGGGGACTGTAACTGCGCTATAAAGCGCATCAAAAAATCGGATAAGAAATCCATTTTGTAATTTTCCTCCTTAATTTAGGTCTTAGGGGTCAGGACGGCAGGTGAGCAGCAAGTTAACTTGTTATTCCATAAATCAGTCATACTGCTTGCTCGGAGCATCTTTGGCTAAAAGTTAAACCGCTGCCTGCCTTGATATTGCAGATTTATAAACAGAATATTAAAGCATTATGGTATCAGAAAGATACTGTCTCAAATGGATTGACTAAAGTAAATCATTAACCTGTTTTCCATTACCTAAACTCTATACCAGAAAGCTGCAACTTCAGAACGGATTTTTAAATCTGATTCATAAGCAAAACTTTTAATATACTTCTATAGTCATTAATTTTAGTTAATACAGTTAATAAAAATTAGACTGTCAGCTGCTTTTCTACGCCTGCACAAATAGATTCAGGCGATCGCCATCATAAATACGGACAACCTTCCCTTCATTAGCAGTGGGAGCAAGCTTTAAGTTTGTTATGGAGAGATTTCTCATCTTTGTGGAGATGTGAGAAAAATTTAATAGCGGCTGAGGCGATCGCTCTTGACAAATAATTAACTCAATTATTTTGCTTTTAAACTCCCCAGGTAGGATTTGAACCTACGACCAATCGATTAACAGTCGACCGCTCTGCCACTGAGCTACTGAGGATCACTTGACTTAACATATGTCATGATAACGAACGCCAGAACAATTAGCAAGTATTTTGTAAAACTATTTTTTAAATTTACGATCCCCTCGACATTAGAGGATATTCTAGAAATAAAGTGAGACTCATTTGCTCATGCTTATTAATCGCCATCAAACCGTCTATCTTTCCTTTATTTCAACAGATTTTCCCGTATGGAATGTGATTGAAGCAACTGCGTCTTTGTATCAAAAAGATCGAGACAGATTTCATTTATTGCTCAACCAGCAAAACTTACCCCATTCAGTCTCTCCTAACAATCAGGAAAAATGCGATCAAGGATTATTTTGGCTGGAAATTACTCCTCATAGAGTAATGTTAACCATGCAGAGCAATAACAGACTAAGTTATCGACACTTTTGGGAGAAAGGAATATACGGTATAAGTCGATATTGCCTAAATACTAATCCCGATGAGCCTAGCAAGTCTTTAAGATTTCGCAATTTTACCCGCCACCTAAAAGTAGAACAGGATACTTATCCCACAAGTGTCAGAATTGAATACGAAATGTGGTCAGAAAAAGCTCAATTAGGCTCTTATATTCTTCATCTGGATGTTAATTAGTAATTACTCTTCGGTTTCATGGATATCTATCAAGCCATCGGGAGGAGATATTTCTATTTTTTGATTGGGAATATCAACTATAGGTACTATTTCTCTAACAAAGGGAATAAATATAGTTAAAGGCTTTTTAGACTTAGGTCTATATTTTTTACGCTTAGTGCGACGACTAATTTTAGATAAATCTTTTTCTTCTTTTACTTCTGCTTCTGGCTGCTTATGTAGCTTGATTTCTAATAAATCATTTCCCGCAGAGTAGAGATCTACGACTACGCCAATGTTTTCTTTGGTTTCTTGATGAAAGACTTCCAAACCGACTAAATCAGACACGTGATATTCATCTTTCTTTAGTTTAGGGCGATCGCTTTTATCTACCAGCAGTTTATAGTCACGAAATTCTTCGGCTGCCTCGCGGCTTTCTACACCCTCTAACTTAATTACATATAAGTTTTTTCCCGCAACATATCTTCCTCCCTTCAGCTGCACCTCTTTTATCTCTAAATTTTTAGGATCTCGCATCCATCGTTTACCAGCTTGGGTAAATCGTTCGGGAAAATCAGAGTCGGGATATACCCGCAACTCTCCTTTCAAGCCTTGAGGCGAGGTGATCGTTCCCACTGCTAGCCATTCTATTTCTTCAGTATTCATTATTAATTTGTTAGTTGTTAGTTATCAATAGAGCGTACCAGTATTAGACAGTAACGGTTTGATATACTCTTTCAGCTACTTTTGCCAGGCGTTTCATTGCTTCGGCTATTTCAGATTCTGTTGCAGTAAGGCTAATCCGCAGACACTGTTGCTTGTGTTGCCAATCTTCTTTCAAACCAGGAAAAAAAGTGCTTCCAGGTACAGCAATTACTCCCACCTGTTTTAATTCTTGATAAAATTCCCAGTCAGTCATGGGTAAATCTTTAAGCCATAACCAACCAAAGATTGCCCCTTCTCCCTGATGTAAATACCAAGGAATATCTGCGGGCATTGCTGCATCTAAAGTATCTTCTAATATTTTGATTTTGCGTTGGTAGTGGGGACGAATAACATTTTCGGCAATATCTGCTAGTTTACCAGATGCGATCGCTCTGGCTGCGATCGCCTGTCCGTATCGGGAGGAATGAATACAGGCATTGGTTTGAAATGATTCTATAATCTCAATTAGTTGGGAGTCACCAATGGCAATACCAATTCTTTCTCCTGGTAATCCTGCTTTAGATAAGCTCATACAGTGGATGATATTTTTGCCAAACTGGGGACTCATCTCGGTAAAGTTTAGGGCAGGAAAAGGTGGCGCATAGGCTGAATCTACTAATACTGGTACATCATAATTAGCTGCAAGATTAGCTATTTTATTAACCTCTTCATCACTAATGACATTTCCTGTCGGGTTGGATGGACGAGAAAAAATCACACAGCCAGTTTGCTCATTGATTTGCAGCTGGCTAAAATCGGGACGATATTTGAAGCGATGCTTGTCTTCGTCAACATCTAAAGTAGGCTTGTAGGCCACCAAGGCTTCGGGAGTCAGACTTACTCCGCCATAGCCTGTATAGTCGGGACTAAGAGGCAATACTACCTGTCTTAATTCTCCTGATGAGGTATAGCCTCCAAAAGCATTAGCAGCATAAAGATATAGTGCCTGAGAGCCACCTGTAATTAGAATATTGCGATCGCTTAGATTCAAGTCATAACGAGTATTAAAGTCTTTAATTACAGCTTCAATTAAAGGTGCATAGCCTTGGGATGAGCCATAACGACAGACTACTTCGCCATATTCATCGCTATCTAATAGTTCTTGGGTGCAGTCGCGCCACAACTGTTCGACTTCGGGCAAAATAACAGGGTTACCCGCACTAAGATTAATATATTCTCTACCTGCACTGTTTCTCAAGGTTTCGATAATGTCTTTCATGATTGCTCTAACTCCCGTCAGCTGAGACATTTGCGAACCAAATTGAGATAAAGCAGGATTCATAAGTAGCTACCCAAAATTAATCAATAAAAAAGACTGTATCGCTCATTTTACCGTGAGTACGATGTTAAGATTTAGATCGCCTTTATTTTCTATAGATTCAAAATAAAGCCAGGCTATATTTTGTCTTCCTTCATCATTCATTCTTTATTCCTTGATAAATGCTTGACTCCAAAATTCCCGCTGGTAAACTTCAAGACAAATGGGATAACTATAAAGATCGCTGCAAATTAGTTAGTCCTGCAAACAAGAAGAAACATACTGTATTAATTGTGGGTACAGGTTTGGCGGGTGCTTCGGCTGCTGCAACCCTGGCAGAATTGGGTTACAACGTTAAGAGTTTCTGCATTCAAGATTCTCCCCGTCGCGCTCATAGTATCGCCGCCCAAGGGGGAATTAATGGAGCAAAAAATTATCCTAATGATGGGGATACTGTCTGGCGGTTATTCTACGACACGATTAAAGGTGGTGACTACCGCTCTCGCGAAGCAAATGTACATCGGCTGGCACAGATCAGCAATCAAATTATCGATCAGTGTGTAGCTCAGGGCGTACCTTTTGCCCGTGAATACGGCGGTTTATTAGCAAATCGCTCTTTTGGTGGAGCGCAGGTATCCCGTACCTTTTATGCTAAAGGACAGACGGGACAACAGCTATTGTTGGGAGCATATAGTGCCATGTCGCGCCAAATTTCCGCAGGGAAAATTGAAATATTTCCCCGTCGAGAAATGTTGGATTTGGTATTAATCGATGGCAAGGCGCGAGGAATTGTGGTTCGTAATCTGTTGACAGGAGAACTAGAGCGTTATGCAGGAGATGCAGTACTGCTTTGTACTGGGGGCTATAGTAATGTGTTTTATCTTTCGACTAATGCCCGCAACTCTAACGTGACTGCTGCTTGGCGATGTTATAAACGAGGAGCCTTGTTTGCCAACCCCTGCTACACTCAAATTCATCCTACCTGCATTCCTGTATCTGGGTCACATCAGTCCAAATTAACCTTGATGAGTGAAGGGTTACGTAATGATGGACGGGTATGGGTACCAAAACAGCCAGGGGATAAACGCCATCCCGAACAAATTCCCGAAGTAGAAAGGGATTACTATTTAGAAACTAGATACCCTAGCTTTGGTAATCTTGTTCCCCGTGATGTAGCTTCCCGCAACGCCAAACAAGTTACTGATGAAGGGAAGGGAGTGGGCGAAACTGGACTAGCTGTTTATCTAGATTTTAGAGATTCGATTAAAAAAGTCGGTCGGGATGTAATAAGCGATCGCTATGACAATCTATTTCAGATGTATGAGCGCATCACAGGGGAAAATCCTTATGAAGTGCCGATGCGAATTTATCCTGCAGTACACTACATCATGGGCGGCTTGTGGGTTGACTACAACCTTATGAGTACAATTCCTGGCCTCCATGTTTTGGGTGAGGCAAATTTCTCCGATCATGGCGCAAACCGTCTTGGCGCAAGTGCCTTGATGCAGGGACTATCTGACGGTTATTTTGTCATTCCTTACACCTTAGGTAACTATATTGCTACTGCTGACTTACCCCCAGTGGAAACCACCCATGATGCCTTTGCTGAAGTAGAAAACAGCGTTAACGAAAAGGTAAATAAGCTACTGAATATTAAAGGAAATAAAACCGTCAACGAGTTTCACCGCGAGTTAGGCAAGATTCTCTGGAATTATGTAGGAATGTCTCGCGATAAAGCTGGATTGACTAAAGCGATCGCTTTAATTGGCGAACTCAAACAGGAATTCTGGCAAAACGTAATTATTCCAGGAGATCCTCACACGTTTAATAAGAACCTCGAATTTGCGGGGAGAGTAGCTGATTTTATTGAGTTGGGCGAATTGATGGCGCGGGATGCTTTAGATCGAGAAGAGTCTTGTGGCGCACACTTTCGAGAAGAGTGTCAAACTTCCGAAGGAGAAGCTCAACGTAATGATGAGCATTATTCCTATGTCGCAGCCTGGCAATATCAAGGAGAACAAACCCCAGTTTTACATACAGAACAGTTGGAGTTTGACAATGTTGAACTAACACAAAGAAGCTATAAATAACGCTTGCTGTAAAATCCGTTTTAAAGGCAAGTAGAAATAGATATGTATGAAAAGCGAAGCGGTATTTCCAATAACATCTTGATAACTTACCTCGCCTCAAAGTGTTATGTCCGAATAGGGTTATAGTATAATTCGTTCTGTCATAATCAATTTGTGCTATTTTGAGCTAACTGTTTAATACTTGAGATCAGCGAGTAAATTTTAGAGTCAATTTTAATTTAGAGTCAATTAGTGTCAAAACATAAAAATGCCTCTTCACAGAATAAAGATCGAGACTACTTTAATACAGATCACTTAAAAGCAGACTTAAAGCAGCGATCTGTTCGCGGTGGAATAGTAACTATTGCTGCTCAAGCAAGTAAATTCAGCCTCAAGTTTGGTTCGACTATAGTATTAGCGCGTTTGCTAGCCCCTGAAGATTATGGTCTAATTGGCATGGCAACAGTAATAATTGGTTTTGTAGAATATTTCAAAGATTTGGGGTTATCTACTGCCACGATTCAACGCAAAGAAATTAATCATCGGCAAATCAGTACTTTGTTTTGGATTAATTTAGGAGTTGGCTGTTTGGTAACTTTAATTATTGCCGCTTTAGCTCCTGCGATCGCCTCTTTTTATCACGAACCTCGTCTAAAAGCCATTACTCTAGCCTTAGCTATTAATTTTGTTTTTGGTGGTTTGACAGTACAACATCAGGCATTATTAAGACGACAGATGCAGTTTACTAGCCTGGCAAAAATTGAAATTGCTGCCATGGCGACGGGGGTGACTACAGCCGTTATAGTTGCTTACTCTGGATTGGGTTATTGGGCATTAGTGTTGATGCTGAGTGTAACGGCAATAACTAACACTGTAGGTGTTTGGATTGCTTGTCGTTGGCGACCTGGATTGCCTCAAAAGGATTCAGAAATAGGCTCTATGCTGATTTATGGTGGTAATTTGACGGGTTTTGGTTTAGTCAATTACTTCTCTCGCAATTTGGACAATATTTTAATCGGTCGCCGTTGGGGTTCGCAACAGTTAGGGCTTTATGACCAAGCATATCGGTTATTACTGTTACCAATTCAGCAAATTAATAA
>ENA-ORXT01001102-ORXT01001102.1-marine-metagenome-genome-assembly--contig:-NODE-1102-length-38147-cov-46.969372_pt1 | contig 38147 bp, 30 predicted proteins | sample MGYA00237868_ERZ511482 | MGnify/ENA metagenome assembly ERZ511482 | reverse complement strand
TTAAAGTTGAGACCTTTGATTTCTAATATGTCATCATCACTTAAGTTATTAATTAATGAATCTCTAAATGCAATCCATTCAGGTTCTGTTTCTGCTTTATCATCAGAGCATTGGAACTTTATCGGGGTTAATTTTTTGATAGGCACGATCGATGAGATCGTTTGAGCTTCTTCTATGACTGCAGGTGCAGCAGGAACATCGCAACAAGCATTCTTACATTTCCAATAAAAAAACCCTAAAAGTAGCCACAATAAAATTATTAGAAAACGCATATTTTAGATTTATATAACGGAAATGAATCCAAATGATATATATAATACTGTTGTGATAAGTATATGCAGGTGAAAATAAGTAATTATTCTCTTTTAGTGAGAATCTTAACGTTTGTGGCTTACCCGATCAGACTAGATAATATAGACGCGTCTATAATTGCAATAACCTTATTGTCTATTTCTATAAGACCCTCAGATTTATAATCTGATGATGTACGTATCAGTGTCTCTTTGGCAGTTCCTGCTATTGCAGCTAGGTCTTCTCTGGTTACTTTGATATGATTAGTATTACTATCTAAGTCATTATAAGCAATTAATGCATTGGCAACTTTCTTTCTTACAGAACTGTAAGCCATTTCGATGAGTTGCTTTTCAGAGTTATCTGCTTTAATAGCGACAATCTTGATAAACTGTGCAGCAAAATCTCTATTGTTAAAAATGAGTAGGTGGAAATCTTCTTACGGAATTAGTAAAAATGTAAAATCTTCTACAATCGCAGTATAGTTACTGTAAGTAGTATCTGCTAATAATGGAAAATATCCGAAAAATTCTCCTTGTGTAAATAGACGAGTCGTTAGCTTTTTTCATATTCATTAGTTTGATATTCTTTTATTTGACCATCTATTATGAAGTATAACCAATGTGCTGATTCGCCTACATCATTGATGATATCTTTTTTCTAATATTTTCTTATTTCCCTATCCTTAGACAGTTTTTTTAAACTTATCATTAGCATAGAATTAATTCACCTTAATGATGTCTTCCTGATAGAAACTTATGATGCCTAATCCTTGAGGTACATTAGAATAGACAGGTGCAATAGAACTAAATGGGTTGTCTCCATTATCATTTTGCACTTTAAGAGTCTTACTATATCTGAAATAATCCTCGGTTACGTTACGCCATATGACATGTAATGTCCGATCTTGCTCGATGAACCTCCTTATTTTTAATTCGAGTGATTTTTCATCTCCGTCAAAAGATTCGTCAGATAGAAGTATGAAATCATCTTGAAATCCTTTAGACGCTGCAATATCAATTGTAGAAGCGTTGATCGTTTTATGTAATATATCATCTGGATTATAATCTAATAATACGCCGATTTCGTAAAAATTGTCTTCACCGGGAGGATCGGTAAAAGTAAGTTCTATAGAGATAGATTCGTTACCTTCTTCATCTATTCCACCTTCATATTCATAGGCAAAATTTACAAGCTCTACTTTAGCCGGAAATTCAAACTGTTCATTAATTTCAGGATATATACCATCATTATCTGTGATGTTGATTTCGTATATATCATTATCATTAAAAAAATTAGAATCTATTTCTTCGAAGTAATTAAAAGGTTGGTGTTCTAAAGGAATAGAATCTCTGTATGTTACATTAATACTGTTGCCAGAAGTGACATTGTCTATTGTCACTAAAGCATCTACAGCACCACGTTGCACACCTCTTTCGGCTAAGGAATAATTTTTATTAATCCAAAATGATACATAGTCTTGCTGAGGTTGTATGAAAGAACTAACGACCATCTTAGGGACAACCTCGGGTGGGTCAATATCTAAGGTCGTGGAAAAAAAATCTTCACATGACACCAAACATATTATCATCACAAAAGATAATATAGCCCAAGATTTTATTTTATAAATATTTGTTCTTTGATTCATAGCAATTCAATTTTTAAAATTCAAAACTATAATTGACAAATGGAATAATTGGAAATAGGGATTGTTGCTTTAGTACATAATTATCCTCTATAACATTTCCATTTTCGTCGATGGTATCATCTATATCAGAGGTGATGAAAAAGGGATTTTTATTATTGTACACATTGTAAGCACCTATAGACCATGTACGTTTGTATCTTTTCTTTTGTTTTACAAAGTTGATTCCGATATCACCTCTGTGATAAGATTTCATTCTGTAGTTATTTCTTGAGATTATATCATCTATAAATCTATTCGCATTAATAGGTTGGATGGATGCTGGATGGAAACTAACATACTGATTGTTCGCTAATGTTACTGCATTACCTGTACCATATACCCATGTTGCAGATATATTGACCTTAGGCCCCAGTTCATATTGTACAACTATCGAGATATCGTGTCTCCGATCATATTTAAATGGGAATGTCTCCCCAAAGTTAAGCTCGTCAAATTGTCGATCTGTATACGATAGGGTATAGCCGAGCCAGCCTGTCATACGACCTTCTTTTTTCTGCAAGAATACTTCTATACCCTTAGATGTCCCATCACCTTGCGTAATTCTATCTTGCCAGTCATTGAACTCGAATAGACCAGACCCTTCTTTATACGCTACCAAATTAGTCATATTCCTATAGTAAGCTTCGACAGTCAGATTGTAATCTTCTGATAATTTGAATGCATAACCTAATGCGGCTTGCCAGCTATCCTGAGGCTTGATTCTTTCTGTAGTAGGCAGCCATAGGTCTGTAGGTAATCCGATTCCTTCAAATGCCAACAGGTGTACATATTGCCGCATGGTGGCAAATGAAGCCTTAAGAGAACTTCCATCACTGAGTAGATATCTACCGCTAATCCGTGGTTGTAAGGAGTAATAAGATTTTCCTTGTACTACGAATGCTGAGCCGTGTAAGCCTGTGTTTATTTTTACCTTGTCATTAATCTTAAAGTCGTCCTCTATATAGAGATCTAATTCTTGAGAACTTATATCTTCTTGTCCCAGCGTTAGTTGGAACTCATTAGAATTTGTTATTTGCTTGAGATCAAATTTTCCTGGTTTGAAAGTATGGTGTATAGCGCTGAGTCCAAATTTGATAAAATGACTGGTATTTGGAACCCAATCAAAATCTATTTTTCCAGCTAGATCATTAATGCCTGATAGGTAACCTACAGAAATTTCTTCAATAGAATTTTCTCTTAGATCTTCAGTACCATATCCTACTCTTGTATCCAGGTCATAGTTGCTATACGTAAAGGTAAAATTAGAAAAGAGCTTAGGTTGCCACACATGATTCCACCTTAACGCAGATGTGATATTTCCCCACCCGATATCTGATTCTGTCTGGTCTCTCTCATCACCTGTCACCTCTCTTAGGTTAAAGTAGAATCGATCATCTCCAGAGTAGAAGCTGGCATACACTCTATCTCTATCACTGAGTATATGATTGATCTTAGCATTAAAATCATAGAAGTAATAACCTGTATCTCCTTCTTCATCATTGTCTCGAAATTCTTTTTTTATAAATGGCTTAGCGAGTAAGTCAATATAAGTTCTTCTTCCAGAAATGATAAAAGATGTTTTGTCCTTTATTATCGGTCCCTCTAAGGTCAGCTTAGAAGCAACGATACCGATGGACCCTGCACCATGGATTTCCTTCATGTTTCCCTCCTTCATGGTGATGTCTAATACAGATGACAATCTACCACCATATCTTGCTGGATAGCCACCTTTGATAAGTTTGACATCCTTGATAGCATCCGAATTAAATACAGAGAAAAAACCAAATAAGTGAGATACATTATATACTGGAGTACCGTCTAATAATATAAGATTTTGATCAGGACTACCACCCCTAACGTACAGGCCGCTTTGTCCCTCCCCACCTGACTGCACGCCCGGTAGCAATTGTAACGCTTTGAGTACATCTGTTTCTCCTAAGAATGCAGGAATCTTTTTGATCTGAGCGATAGGTATTTCTACGACACTCATCTGACTTTCTTCTGCGATATTTCTTTGCTTTTCTGCTACGATTTCTATTTCTTTGAGAGATACAGTCTGACTTAGGTTTATAATAATAATCGTATCCTTCTGTAGTTGGATACTTATTGTTTCGGTATTATATCCTATATAACTGACATTAATATCTACGTCTCCACTCGGTAGTGTAATGCTATAGTATCCGTATGTATTACTGACTGTGCCTTCATAGTTTTCTGCATTATAGATATTGGCTGAGATAAGTTTTTCAGCACTATCACTATCTTGGATATATCCACTAATGGTGTAAGTTTCCTGCGCAGATATGTAGGAAGAGGAGACAAAATAAAATAAGATTATAGAATACAGAAGTTTCATAGCGATAGAAAATTGATTAAGCTAAAGTATGAATCTACAAAGAGCAATAATCTTATAGATAAGTTAAGTAGCAGAGGGAAGGATAATTTAGGGGCAAAAAAAAAAGTCCCGATGGAAACATCGGGACTCGTATAATTTATATCTAATTGCCTCTTAATTAGTAGAAGCACTTTGGTTAGTATTGATGATTAGATGCTCTTTCTTTTCGAATCCTCTCACTGCATCTAAGTTACCTACATATTCCTCATCGAAAGTCTTTAGTTTTTCAGAAGCTGTTTCTTTGACAGTTTTACCAGCTTCTGATCTCATAAAGTCTGGTAACTCTCTATTTGCTATTTGCATCGTATTTAGGAATCTTTGTACAGCATCTTTTTTATTCTTCTTAAGAGACATTGTTAGAGATTTAACTCTTGACACGACCCTTTTCTTCTCGTTCATTACGACTTTCTCTTCTCCATCCTCTAAGCTCTTAGAGAAGTCCTCTATTAGTTTAGATACATCTTGTGTGTAATCCTCATCATAACTTGCAAGATCATCATCTAAATCTGCCGTTTCCTTTTCTAAGGTTTCGTCGTACTCAGCTTTGAGTTTTTCGTTTTCCTCAGTCAATTCTATATTGACAGTTTCTACATTCATTATATCTCCGATAAGCCCTTGCCCATGCAGGTTTCCCAGAAAGAATAATGCACTGATGATTATAATTAAATTCTTCATTTGTATTCCTATTTAAAAGTTTAACTGATTTACCTCTAAAGTACTGAAAAAAAATGCTTTCGCAGTCTACTTTATTCAAGCTATAAACTGCAAATAAATTTATTTAATTCATTAAGTCAAAAAGACTTAGCCAAATGTCCTTAATTTAACTGATTATTATGATAAGTTAACGCCAAATTAGATAAATCATTGTACAAATATCATGCTCAAAACAAATTTTGATCCCTTTCCTCAGTTAGAGACAAAACGGCTTGTATTACGGCGTATGACATACTCAGATGCCCATGATCTCTTTCTGCTAAGGTCTAATAAGGCGGTAATGAAGTATCAAGAGAGACCAATTGCCAGCAGTATAGACGAGATGTCTGAGAGAATCGCCAATCTTGATGCTGAAATCTATCAAGGCAAATCTATAGAATGGGCCGTTAGCACATATAATAATTCACGACTTATAGGGACAATTGGTATTTGGAAGATAATTAAGAAACACCATAGGGGAGAGGTTGGATTCATGTTGATTCCTGATTACTACAATAAAGGACTGATGACAGAAGCATTAGCCGCAGTCATAGACTATGGATTTAATGATATGTGCTTACATAGCTTAGAGGGACAAGTCACTCCTAAGAATATAGCTTCTATAAAGGTTTTGGAACGAAATGGATTTGTCAGAGAAGCTTACTACAAAGAGAATTATATGTTCGAAGGTGATTTTATTGATACTGCGGTATATTCATTATTAAAATCTAAAAGGAAGCAATGAGTAATGAGAATATTAAAATGAAATCTGTGGATATCCTGTCAGATAATTGGTATACGCTAAGGAAATATACCTATGATTATCTCAATGCTAAAGGAGAATACGAAACTCAAGAAAGAGAAGCCTATGACAGGGGTAATGGAGCAGCGATATTGTTATATAATAAGCAGAATCATACAGTTGTCCTCACAAGACAATTCCGATTACCGAGTTATGTCAATGGAAATCCATCAGGAATGCTGATAGAATCCTGCGCAGGATTGTTAGACAATGATAATCCAGAGGTTTGTATCAGGAAAGAATCAGAAGAGGAGACGGGGTATAAATTACAGTTTGTACAGAAGATTATGGAAGCGTATATGTCTCCAGGGGCTGTGACAGAAATTCTACATTATTTTGTTGCCGAATATAATGAAGGAATGAAAGTGAGTGACGGTGGTGGTCTCGAAGAAGAACAAGAGAATATTGAAGTATTGGAATTAGACTTTGATGTAGCTTATAATATGATTGCAACAGGAGAAATAAGAGATGGAAAGACTATTATTTTGTTACAATATGCAAAACTTAATAATCTTCTATCTAATGATTAAGTCCTCTTTACTGTAAATACTTGAGATACTTCTTCCAAATATCGTACATGGGTACTGCTTACAGTGGATGGCAACGACAGATCACAGCCATATCAGTACAGCAAGTCATAGAAGAAGCACTGGCTAAGTTGTTTTCTAATTCGATATATATAGTAGGATGTGGCAGAACAGATACTGGCGTACATGCAAGGAAATATTACTTCCATGTGGATATAAAACAACTACCAGAATACGATCTGCAATGGAGACTTAATAAGATGTTGCCGAGTGACATCGCCATACATAATATTATACAAGTTGCAGATAATGCTTCAGTCAGATTCGATGCCATATCGAGGCAGTACAAGTACCATTTTCATACTGAAAAAGATCCGTTTATTGCAGAAGGAAGTGTCCTTATAGACGCAGAAGATATAGACTTAGATAAGATGAATGCTGCTTTAGATATAGTAACACAACAATCAGATTTCTCTGCATTTTGTAAGACTCCAGATCATCACAATACTTGTATATGTCATATAGATATAGCAGAGGTTTCTGCTGATAATAAGTCTAATAATTATACAATAACAATCAGAGGTAATCGATTCCTAAGAGCTATGATTAGAATCATTGCACATCGAGTCATACTAGTGGGTACAGCCCAGTTGTCGTTAGAGGATTTCAAAGCTTATTTCTCTGAAGGTAATCGAGGAGAGCAGATAGTTCTGATGCCTCCACAGGGATTATACTTGGATGAGATCAGGTACCCATATGAGTTGTAGGAATATAAATATTAAAAAAAATAGAAACTTAGAAGCTAACAGCTACAGATATCCTAATTCCCAGGCTGCGAACTAAAATTAGTCACTCCGATTAATCTATCATACTCAGCACCAAATGGACGGTAGTATACAAGAATCAAATAATCATTCTCCGTTTCAAAAAAACTACCCTCTATACTGTCGATATCCAAAAAACCATCTTCCTGTAACTCCGCAAACATATAGTCATAATACCCTTGCTTAAATGGGGCCTCGCCAAGATAAAGATTCCTCGTCGAGTCGTATTCTAATCTGTATGCTTCCTTCGCTTGCCAGTCGCAGAATGCACCGACAATGTATACTTCTCCATCATATTTTCTATCTGATTGTAAATTAAATATGACATTACAATACTCGCTGGAAACCATGCCATTTCTGGCATCAGCATTGTCTAATACGAAGAAGCCGTTAGCGTCTTCTTCATGAAGGAAGTTTCTATTAAGTCTCTTCTTATTGAGGTCTATAAGCACATTGGTTTCTTGATCATTTCGATCTATACTATTGACAAATTCTGTTGCATAATCTAAAGTTCTGATATCGAAACTTCTAAATTCTTTGAGTGCAGGAAAGACGATGTAATCGTACTGATTAAAATTAAGCATATCTCCTACAGTGAAGTTACCTTGGAGATTATTAAGAGCAGAATTAAAATTTCCATTCTGTACTACCGAAATATATAATTCCTCTCTTGGACGAGAAATATTGAAATTTTCGTAATTTATTTTGAGTCCGATCTCTTGATGTGTATTCATGTACTGCACATTTCGAGGTTTCATCAGTTCGTATCCGATCCCAACTTGATTCTCAGCTACCATAAATCGTCTTGTCAACACTGGTACATCATAATCATCATCTGTAATCGTAAGTAGGTAGTTACCAGATATTGTCCACCTCAGATCATCATTCGGTAAGGTGAGACTATAATGAGTATACTCTGAATAAGGATTAGAAGAGAATGCAAAATCTTGCACCTCCTCTCCATTAAATCCTTCTAAATATTCTATCTCTTGAAGATCAGAAGGATACCAATCTTTGTCGCAATGGACTATGCTGTAGGTGTAATTTTTAAATTCTCCCTCGACATCATCAAAATCTAACCTCAACCGACCCTGATACCTGCTATCCAAATCTATGATAGGAAGTGTAGTCGATAAGCTATTATGAGCAAATGTTACCGACTGGATATAAGGGACATATATCATGTTATCATAGATGATATCCTGCTGGCCATCAGCGGCACTGGGTAATAATCCAGATAGAATCGTAGAGATTAATATTATAAATAGCTTCATAATCACCAAAATAACGATATGTATATGATAATTGATTCATAATGAGTGGGTTTTTAACCTAACTTTTAGTCTTATGAGAATATCTGTGCTGACTATAGTACAGGAAATATATTAGCGGCACCTAGTATAGAATGAATATTACACGATCATTCCTTTTTTTCATCTTGAGCGCAGCCGAAAGATCTTCGGATAGATTAACCCCTTCCTTTAAGAAATATTATGGTTAAAATATCTGAAGATTTCTCCGCTTCACTTCGTTCCGGTCGAAAAGAAAAAGAGGTTTATATATTTAGAATTTGAAATAGAATTTTTATCTAGGAATAAGATATGTTTTCCCTATCCTTTTCATCTTGAGCGCAGTCGAAAGAACTTCGGATAGATTAACTCCTTTCATTAAGAAATACTATGATTAATATATCTGATGATTTCTCCGCTTCACTTCGTTCCGGTCGAAAAGAAAAAACGACGGTTTTTAGGGCTTTAGTGATTAGACATAGAATTTCACCAAGGAAAATTTTTATTTTTTCTATATTTTCATCTTGAGCGCAGTCGAAAGATCTTCGGATAGATTAACTCCTTTAACTAAGAAATACTATGATTAATATATCTGAAGATTTCTCCGCTTCACTTCGTTCCGGTCGAAAAGAAAAAGAGGTTTAAATATTTAGAATTTGAAATAGAATATTTATCTAGGAATAAGATATGTTTTTCCCTATCCTTTTCATCTTGAGCGTAGCCGAAAGATCTTCAGCAGCATAATCATCTTTCAATAGGAAAACTGTAGTTAATAATCCTGAAGATTTCTCCACTCCACTTCGTTCCGGTCGAAAAGAAATAGAGGTTTAAATATTTAGAATTTGAAATAGGATTTTTAATTAGGAATAAGATATGTTTTTCCCTATCCTTTTCATCTTGAGCGTAGCCGAAAGACCTTCGGATAGATTAACTCCTTTCATTAAGAAATACTATGATTTATAATTCTGAAGATTTCTCCGCTTCACTTCGTTCCGGTCGAAAGGAAAAGCGATGGTTATAGGGCTTAGGTGATTGAATGTAGGATTTCAGTCAAGGAAAAAATTTTCTATATTTTCATCTTGAGCGCAGTCGAAAGATCTTCGGAAAGATTAATCCCCTTTATTAATAAATACAATGGTTATTATATCTGAAGAATTCTCCGCTTCACTGTGTTCCGGTCGATAGGAAAAGGTAAGAGTTCAAACTCAGGCTTTCAAGTATACCATTGCAATATGAGGTATGCCATCTTCGAGATATTCCTCGCCTACTTCTATAAATCCTAACTTAGTATAGAAGCCCTTTATATAACATTGAGAAGATATCTTAATGTCATGATTAGGGTGCAATTGTAAGCACTCGTCGATACTATGCTGCATCAGTTGTGTACCGATGCCACTGATCCTTTGGTCTGTACGAGTGACAACCCTACCTATAGAGCTATGTTCTGAGTAAGTGATAGCGGGAGGGACGATACGTGTATATGCGATAAGTGCATCGTTGTGATATATGGAGATATGATGACTACTTAGATCTACACCATCTGCATCTAAGTAAGGACAATCTTGTTCTACGATAAATATCTCCTGACGCAATCTCATAATGGCATATAATGCTTCGGTTGTAAGCTCATCGAATGATTGAGTTATGAGGCGGCAAGACTTATCGCTGATATTAATTACTGTCTCTTTCAAATCCAGTTTTTCTTTGGCTCCTAAGATTAGAAGTGATCTGATAGGTGCCTGTGATTCCGATATGATTCTGATAGCTATCTAATAGTTCGTCAAATTGTACACACTCTAGATCATCAGAATAGAAGATGTGGTCATATGGATTGACTGCGCTGAGAGCAGTGCTTCTTCTACTATTATTCAGTAATGTACTATTACGGAACTGTATGAGCTCTAGTTGCCAATACACTTTGTTATAATCACCCATTGCAATCACAGGATTGTCGCGTCCTTTGATCGCTGTGGTGATTTCTTGTAGATGTTCTTCTCTATTCATTTTTGGTTGTGGATAGAAAAGTGGTATATAAGATGAGACTATATCTATATCCTGCAATTCATTGTCGATAGTCAATATAAGATTGGGGATACCTTTGTAATAGAAAGTTTTGATTTCTTTAAATGGCTTAGAAGAAAATACAGCCATTCCAAAAGGATCTACTCGCGTCATCTTATGGACATGCGGATAAGAAAAACGAAGCATAGAAGCAATAGGAATGTCCCAATCTGGTGTGAATTCCTGTAAGCAAATGACATCCGCTTGTACTTCTTTAAGAAGCTTATCCAATTCTGGGTTTTCTTTGTTGAATGTACTGAGATTAAAGTAGGCCACTTTTAGTTTAGGTAGTGTATTTTGCTCAGGTAATACGAGATTGTCATTTCCAGAAATCTTGAGGAAAAAAGCGATAAATGCAGTCGCCATCATTCCTATAAACATTAATCTTCTTTGATTAAATATCAAGAATATAAAACTAATAAATAGCATCCCAAACATTAATATAGGAGCATACTCAGAGGTCCTTTCTAATATGCCTATATGAGGGGGATAGATAATGATATATGCTGATAGCAGTATGATTATAGTTGTTATAATCTGTGTGATCTTATGACTGAGTATAGACTGCACTTATTGCTATTAACTTTGCTTGATTATCATATTATGATTATCAAAGATATGAATTCTAAGGGTCAATTTAGATTCTGTGCCAGTACACACACTTTCTTACCCTCTATTACATCTCCATCGCTATGGTATAGCTCATAATATATGATATACATTCCGATAGGTGCAGGTCGGTTATCTACATCCATGCCATTCCATCTGAGAAACCCCTGAGTGGGTAATAGCAGGTTCTCTGCCATATATGTTTGTATTCTACCCTGATCATCATAGACGCTTACATTAGCTATGTAGCCTGACTTATCTAATTTGTAATTAAGGATCATATTATCTTTCCGACCATCACTATTCGGGGAGAACACTTTATGCTCTAAGCTGATCATTTCATCTGAAGTAGATCCTGGATTGATCCGAGCTGAGTTACTGTATCCAGGTGTAGCAAATAGATTAGCTTCTGATGATGATGTCCAATTGTCAACGTTATTAGTATCTGAAATGAGCGAAAGCCTCTCCAGACTGACACCCTCTACATCTGATAGAATGCTGAGGTGTTGCGTGTCGTCATAATCGTAACTGTCTATGATTCTGTCTAATCCACCCATCTGACGGCTAAGCAATGTAGCATTTCCAGAAGTATTATTAAATGCGGGTATATCATGCATATAAAGTCGTGCTGTGTCAGGTGGATTATAAGTGTCGATTATATTATTAATATCAGAAGATATAGCTAAGATCTCGTTAGGCAACAATTCTATTGTTTCTGTAATGATATTCTCATCCTGATTATCTGTATTTCTAATAATTAATTCTTTTAGATTGATAAATTTATCTGATGCATTAATAATCTCCAGGAAGTCCTCACCACCAGAGTATGGATCGAATAATATTTCATTGATTAGAAGGTCACCTGCATCAGGCGATTCCAGTAATCTAAGATCGAAGCTTTGCGAGGTAATGCTATTGCCTGCAATATCTGATATGCCAGATACTGTTAATGTAAAGGTAGATCCGCTGGGTAGAGAAGATGTTGTGTACAAATTGATAACGTTAGGTACTGATGGATCTATTTCTACTCGATCTATTTCTGTCTGTGGTGTTATGGTGTAGTTGCTGACTACAGAGCTAACGATATCATCTACAGCTTCGTCTAATATCAGTCGTAGTTGCTGATCATTTATTACTTCGACAGCATTAATAACTGGAGAAGTAAGATCCGCTTGTAGCTCCTCTACAATGATATTGTCAAAGAAAAACTTGTCAGATCGTGTAGACGTATAATCACAATAGAGGCCAAAAGTTGTAAGTGTTGCAAAATCTATTGAAGCGAAGTAGCTAACAGCAAACTCTTCTTCATTCAGAACTGAATTCATTTCTGAAGTCCTTAACCTCCATATTCCATCTGCATCATAGGTGATATCTATTGTGAGCTCAAAAGCCTCAGATACCTGACCCAATGTACCCGAAGCAATCATAGCAGGAGCACCATTAATAAGTTCTATAAGATGTATCGCATCATCACTTCCATTCTCACCGATTTCGATCATGTATCCATTAGCGATAGAAATATCTGAATTGTCAGCGGCGAGTAGGATACTTAATCGGTTAGAGGCTGATGGGGTAAATGCCATTGCCACATCCAATGACCAATGTATGCTATCTGGAAAAGTAGAGATTGTATAAATAGCAGAATTACCAGCTTCTGTATCATTTAATTGTAGTTGATTATCCGTATTTACAACGAAGTTGCTGATATTTCCACTCCATATAGAAAGGTCTTGCGAACTAAAATCTTCATTGATCTGACAGCTAATAGACACACAATAAATGATGCAGAACAAAATGAGGTATAATCTATGCATATATAAATATAGTATTAAGGTGACTTTCGTCAATATTTATATCTAAATAATAGTATATGAATGTGTTATTTTTGTATCGAGAGTACCAGTAATTAATTAAGATAAGGAATAATGAAATTAGCATTAGTAGGAGCTACTGGCTTAGTAGGTCAGGAAATGATAGAAGTTTTAGAGGAGCAGAAGATAGCTTTCGATACGTTTATCCCAGTGGCAAGTCAGAGATCGGTAGGCAAGGAAATTATTATAAATGGTGAGTCACATAAGGTAGTATCTATGGAAGATGCTATTGCAATGGCTCCTGATTATGCATTATTCTCAGCTGGAGGTGGTACTTCTACGACTTATGCTCCATTATTCAAAGCAGCAGGTACGACAGTGATAGATAATTCTTCTGCATGGAGAATGGATGACGCTGTGAAGCTCGTGGTACCGGAAGTCAATGGTAATCTTCTGACGAAAGAGGATAAGATCATAGCCAATCCTAATTGCAGTACGATACAGCTTGTCGTAGCACTAAATCCAATACATAAGAAATATGGCATTAAGCGACTTGTAATATCTACATACCAGTCTTATACAGGTACAGGTGCAAGTGCTGTGAGGCAATATGATGCAGAAAGCAAAGGAGAATCATTATCCTCAGATGAGATGGCGTATCACTATCCGATCTATGAGAATTGTATTCCTCATTGTGATATTTTTCTAGACAATGATTACACTAAGGAAGAAATGAAGCTGGTACATGAGACACGTAAGATCATGCAGGCTCCCGATATAAAAATTACAGCAACGGCAGTAAGAGTGCCGGTACATGGCGGACATTCGGAATCCGTCAATATTGAATTACATAATGACTACGATATTAATGATGTCAAAAAAATGATGTCAGAAGAAGCTGGCATTGTATTACAAGATGATCCCTCTCAGAACGTATATCCCATGCCGAAGTATGCCCGTAAGAAGGATGAGGTATTCGTCGGAAGACTTAGAAGGGATGAGTCAGTGGAGAATGGTCTTAATATGTGGGTTGTCTCAGATAATCTGCGTAAAGGGGCAGCTAGTAATGCCGTACAAATATTACAACATCTCACATCATAATAATATATATTTGTAGAAGAAATTATGAGTAAAAGATGCCATGGGTGCATCATATGAAAGAATAATTACAGCACAGATTTTTAGAAAAATTTATTACAGTATCAGAAGAATAATTACAAGATGAAAAAGAAAATTGTACTCTGGGGAAATGACGAAGCGGACAAAAAGATCCTAATCGCTATCGAACTAAAAGCGGAAGAAAACAAAGTAAACATCCACACTTTCAATGAGCTCATAGCCACGGAAGAATTTTATAACAAAATGATGGATGACTGGAGAGCAAACAAAGAAGTGGAGTTCCCAGAAGGTCATGTGACACTTGATAGACCATTATCTGTTACAGATGATTTATTGCCGGAGACAATTAAGGTGCAGAGAACTGATCTGATCACAAGAGCTAAGACAGAGTGGCACTTTGCGGTATTATCTTCTAAGTTATATGAGATGTACCATTCAGAAGTAGAAGATCTAAAAGATAAGGTTGATAAATTAACAGATTTTGACACAGGGATATGGAATGAGTTGCAAGGATTCTGGAACAAATTGAATGAGCAAATTAGAGAACGTAATCTATTCAGAGAACAAGCGAACACTCTTAGAGACTCCTCTAATGCATTATTCACACAACTGAAAGAATTACGATCTAAAGCCAATGCGGAATTTTCAAAAGTATCAGCTGCTAAGTTAGAAGAGTATAAAGCAAAGCTCAATACGATCAACGAAAAAGTAGAGAAAGGGTTAGGCCTCAAGCCCATTTTCGAAGAGCTAAAAGATATACAAAATCAATTTAAAGACGAGCGATTCACTAAAGGTGATCGTAATAAGCTTTGGAAAAACATAGATATACTATTCAAGAAGGTAAAGGAGAAGAAATATGGAAAAGTCCAAGATACTGGCACACAAGTATCAAGGATGGATCGAAGATACAATGGTCTATTATCTGCCATTGGAAAGATGCAACAATCTATAGATAGAGATCAGAGAGATATAGATTTCCAGAACAAGAGAGTAGGAGAGACGGATGGACAATTAGAAGCACAGATACGGCAAGCTAAGATCAAAATGATAGAAGGTCGTATTGATTCTAAGAATGAGAAGTTGCAAGAGATGCTTGCAACTAAGGTGGACTTAGAAAAGAAAGTGGAGAAAGAAAAGAAAAGAGAAGAAGCGAACAAAGTCAAAAGAGAAATACAACAGAAGAAGAAAGAAGTCAAAGAAAAAATTGCTTCTGAAATAGAGCAAAAATCTAAAGAAGTCGATGCTCAAAAATTAGAAGCTGCAGCCAATGCCATCAAATCAGGAAAGAAGAAGGCTCCTAAAAAGGAAGATAGTTTACTCGGTGCAATTGCTGCAGTAGCTTCTGAGACATTCGAAGATGTCGTGGATACTGTCAAAGCAGTAGGAGAGGTAGTCGGTGATAAAATAGAGGATGGCATAGATGCAGTAAAAGAAAAAGTAGAGGATATATCCGAAGATATTTCTGACGCAGTCTCTAAAGGTAAGAATGAAGAAGGAGAAGAAAATGCAGATAGTCCTGAGAAAAATGATGAAAGTATTATAGCTAAAGGTGCAGGTATAGTAGGTGCTGCGGCTGCAGCCGGAGGACTATTAGCTAAAAAAGCTATCGACTCTGCTAAAGATGCCAAAGAAAATATCTCTGACAAAGTAGAATCTGTTAAAGATGTTGTAACTGATAAAGTCAGTGATGTCAAGGAAGCTGCTTCTGAGAAAGTGGATGCAGCAAAAGAAACTGCAGCTAAAAGAACTGATGAGGTAACAGAAACTGTTTCGGATAAAGTAGAAGCTATAAAAGAAACGGTAAGTGACAAAGTGGAATCTGCTAAAGAGGTAGTAATTTCTGATCTTACACCAGATGAGTCTATAGATGAAGTCGCAGCAAGATTAGGATCGAGCGAAGAAGAGTAACTATCAGATAAACAAATAAGAAAAAGGGAAGGTGATATAGATTTCACCTTCCCTTTTTTGTTTCTTTTTTTTCATCTCGAACGCAGTTGAGAGATCTTCAGCCACAATATCATCGTTTATTTAGAATACCTGTGGTTAATGATTCTGAAGATTTCTCCGCTCCACTTCGTTTCGGTCGGAAAGAAAAGTAGGTTTTTAATACTTGAAAAACGGAATTTAATATTGGAGTCAATCAAAAAAATGTCATTACTTTTTCATCTCGAACGCAGTTGAGAGATCTTCAGCCACAATTTCATAGTTCATTTAGGAAACCTACAAATATCGATTCTGAAGATTTCTCCGCTCCACTTCGCTCCGGTCGAAAAGAAAAGTAGGTTTTTAATGCTTGGAAAACGGAATTTAGAATTTGAGTCAAGCATAAAATGTTATTCCTTTTTTCATCTTGAGCGTAGCCGAAAGATCTTCAGCTACAATATCATTGTTCATTTAGTAAACCTGTGGTTAATGATTCTGAAGATTTCTCCGCTCCACTTCGTTTCGGTCGAAATGAAAAGTTGTTTTTAATGCTTGGAATGCCTGCAATTTGGATTTAGAATTTCAGTCAATCAAAAAAATGTCATTCCCTTTTCATCTCGAACGCAGTTGAGAGATCTTCAGCCACAATATCATTGTTCCATTAGACACCTAAAATTATCGATTCTGAAGATTTCTCCGCTCCACTTCGTTCGGTCAAAAGGAAAAGTGGGTTTTAATATTTGAATATTGGATATACAATTTCAGTCAAGCAAAAAATTTCATTCCTTTTTTCATCTTGAGCGCAGTTGAGTGGTCTTCAGCTACAATATCATTGTTCCATTAGAAACCCATAAATATCGATTCTGAAGATTTCTCCGCTCCACTTCGCTCCGGTCGAAATGAAAAGTAGGTTCTTTATTGCTTGGAAATTGGGACTCAGAATTTCAGTCAAGCAAAAAAATGTCATTCCTTTTTTTTCATCTTGAGCGTAGCCGAAAGATCTTCAGCTACAATATCATCGTTCATTTAGAATACCTAAAATTATCGATCTGAAGATTTCTCCGCTCCACTTCGTTTCGGTCGGAAAGAAAAGTAGGTTCTTTATTGCTTGGAAATTGGGACTCAGAATTTCAGCCAATCAAAAAAATGTCATTCTTTTTTTCATCATTAACGCTTAGACAAATACATGATCGGATAAGCTAAGGTCTGATCATCCTTTGTAACTTTTATAATATACTGCCCAGAAGCAAGCTGACCATTCTGTAATTGCGGTACCCATTGCAAAGTATGATCTCCAGCTGAGAGATTACCATCAACTATAGTTTTTACTATTTTACCAGTATTGTTATACACATTCATTCGTATGTATTGTTGTCGATCTAAGTGTAGTGAAAAACTGATCAGCTCATAAAATGGATTAGGGTAAGCACTAAAAGGTGATTCGCTCTCTATAACTTCAAGATTAGTAATGACATTAGAATTAAAGCCTGAGAAACTGGGTTCCATATGAGTGAATGGTCCTGTGCCATTAGGGAATCTTCCATAGCTAATATCAGGTGTCTGCTCTGGATATGCAATGATATCTATGACTTCGTTTTCATTATTGCTAAGGATGATAGACTCTCCATTCCTGGATAGTTTGAAGTTAGCATGCAAGCCAGCTTCTGCATCATTATCAGCCCAGACGATTAGATAATCGTTGGCTTCAATTATGGTGTCAGGGAAAGACCATTTTCTGATATTCAGTGAATCATCAGAAAGGTGATATCCGCTGAGATCGATTGGAGTATATGAGTTGTTGTATAATTCTATCCAATCATCATAGCTTCCATTTTGATCTTCTTGTATGGTTTGGTTGGACGCTAATAGTTCGTTGATAACTAAGTCTTCTGGTACGACTTCTATGACTGAGCGATAAATGTAAAATTCATACTCTGCTCTTTCTGGACTTAATATAAGAGCATCATCATTTTCTGCTTTTATATAGTATTTGATATCCATATTTTGTTCAGTATGAGGTAGAATACAAGAGAATATACCATCTCCTGATACAGCATCTCCATCTATCCCATTATCATTCATAATATGCTCTACAAAAAATGAATTGTATGGACTTGTTGTCACCATTAAATTTGCGGTTGTTGCATTTTCTATTTTACAATTTATGATGACGTCAGATTGTTCCAGTGACTCTTGTACTTCAGAAATCTGTGGAGGCATTTTTTGTAATTCTGGATTTTCATTAAAGTATTCAATTCTTGCTTCTACTGATGATAAGATTCCCGCTATGGAAAAGAAAAATGGGATCCCTAATGTGGAGCTTACGTTAGATCTAAAAGCTTGATTTGAGAATATTCTATTTGGATCTTGGAAGACATCCTCTGAGATTTGGTCTTGTATCGTATCTATTGTGTTTCTAAGTTGAGATGCATTTAATTGTTCTTTGATAATGGTTCTGAGATGTGCTGTATATATTTTCCCATATTCAGACTCTGGGTCACTAGTCAGCCGAGAGACCAGTGGTGTCCAGAATGATCCATAGCCTGCATAAGCATCATAATTATTGAGTTGATCCACATTAGGATTGAAGTTGATAATAGCTCCTATATAGCTTTCTGATAGATCCCAAGGAATCATCTGGAAGAGGCTGTCCTCTGTAAGGTAGAGGTAGTAATTGTGGAGTACCAGACCATTGTAAGTATCTAAGTTAGAGATCACCATATTAGTGGCAAAAGCCCAGAGCACTCGATCTATATTTAGTATAGTCGGTAGTTTTTCTGGATCGTTATTTAGTATATCTATTAGTTCCATCAGTTCTTTCCATCCATCGTCAGATTTCAGTTGGTAATGCTTATAATATTCTGTGCTATCTGTTCCGAGCCATAGTAGGTCGGAGCTGCCTTCTTCAGAATTATTTTGTCCGAATTGCTGTATCGGATCACATTTAAATAGGACACCATCATTTTCTCCAAAATGTTTATCTAAGAATTGTTTGTTAACGGATTCTGTGTTTATATACAGTCCTAAGTATTGACTATCTATATATACTTTTATATAATTAGCTTCGGATGAGGGCAGGTATTTTTGGTATATATCATATGCTGTGACTTCTCTACAAAATGTAGGATCGAGATATGCATTGGCTAATTTTAATTTCTTATAACCAAATAGAGTGGCACTCTCATCATAAGTATCAATATCTATGTTAAGCGGCAACTTTGGATTATTAGCGTCTCTTGCTAATGAGTAGGTTGAGTTGCCCTTATACCTGATTCCTACACTATCTATAGTAACGCCATTGGAGAAAGAAATCTTTGCTGGTAATCTAAGGCCCGTAGAATTGCGCCAATTCTCATCTAAAATCTCGTCATAATCATTGTCATAAAAATCGATACGAATCTCACGAATAGAATCTACATCAAAAAGTCCAGAGGGATCATCATAATTCTCTTGAGGATCGAATATCACCTGAGCGTTACTAATGCTAATTGCGATAAGAAATAATAAAGTCGTCGTATAGCAGTGCATAGAAAATTTATTGTCCATAAGGAAGGTATCTAAATTATTCAATGAGTTATAAATAAAATGTTGCTTTATGAATTATTTAAGTGGTGTCCTAATAGCGAGGAATGGCAAAGCCAGTGTAGACTTTGCCTTTCTTATTCCAATTATTTATTTTCTGTTTCATTTAATTTATACCAATTGACATTTCGGGTGAAGTACATCGTCAATGCTAATATGACAGCCAGCCCGACACTACCCATGAGTAATGCATACTCCGTTAATTGCATGGTCGTAAATATAAATCCATAGACAGCACTCAGTATCGCCATGAGCATAATACTCAGTTTGTTTTTCTTAAATACTGTCATAGAATATAAGGTAATCATTCCGATCACAGCTATACTCGATATAATATAGGCTTTGTTGAAATTAAGGTGCTCTGAAATAGATATCAGTAATATATAGAAAAGTAGTAATGCAAATCCTACAAGCGTATATTGGAATGGGTGGATCTTACGCTTATGCAATATTTCTATGATGAAAAACATGAGGAATGTCAATGCTATTGTCATCACACCATACTTTGCAGATCGCATAGATTTCTGATAATCATTGACAGGTAAGAGTAAGTCTATTCCAAACGAAGACTCTCGAATATTCAGATTATAATCATTACCTAACCAAAACTGAGGATAGTTTCTATTGAGCTGTAGGACTTGCCATTGCGCAGAGAATCCACTCTCGCTGACATCTCTTTCGTCAGGTAGAAAGGCTCCATTGAAACTGGGAGATGGCCATTCTGACGTCATAGTTATGTCCGTAGTTTTTCCTAAAGGAACAAAGGATATATTCTGGCTGCCTTGCAAGTCTACCTTCATCTGAAAATTAAATTGATTCTCAATCATATCGCTGAGGTCAGGTAACAATACAGTGATGCCAGAACTTATGAGTTCTGGAACCTTAGAGCCTGGCTCTACCTCTAATTCTTGACTACTCCATTTAACTGTAATTTGATTTTTTATACCTCTCAGATCAGAGATTCCTACAGTCATGAATGCTTGGTCATAGTGTATCTTCTTAAGGTTATTCTTATCCATCGGTTTATTAATGGTGAATGCACCAGAGATATCCAGATCTGATTCGTACACAACGACCTCGTACATACTTCTTCTAAGTCTTGTAGGATCTATTTGTCCATTGATAGATAAATCATCAGGCAGTATCTGGAAGTACTTAATGTATTCCTTTACTTTTTCATTGTCATCATCATCGGTATATCTTTCTTCATAAGTGATCGGTATCGTCAGAATAGGACCATTAATAGATTGTCTATTCGCCCACTTCTGACTGACCTCAGCTATTGTCTGACGACGAAGTGACTGACGCTCTGATATGATCGATTGTATCATACTTGCTGGGATTAGCATTAGTAGCATGAGAAAAGTAATCGTTACCAGTTTGAGAGATAGCGAGTTCTTAAGCCAGTTATTGACCTTGTCTAAGAATGTAGTTTGACTGTTCATGAGATATAGTTTTTATTTTACTTCGAAATGTAAAAAGGATTCATTTTAACTTATCAATTTCTCTATTGCTCTAATATGTTTTTTGAATTCTGCTTTACCCAGCTTTGTCGCAGCATATTGTGTACGTGGTTTTCTACCGACAAATTCTTTGTGTACAGATATGTATTCTCTTTTCTCTAAGGCTTTCAGATGACTAGCAAGATTTCCATCTGTGACATCTAATAAGTCCTTCAGTGTATTGAAGTCGATCTTACGATTAACGACAAGCGCAGACATAATTCCAAGTCTGATCTTATTCTCAAATGCTTTATTTATATCATTAAGGATATGCTTCACGACCCATATTTATAGTGCATGACGATCCCATATATTATATGCATGACACCAAATCCGATTGCCCAAAAAATCAATCCATAACCTACAAAGCAAACAGCTATAAGACCTAATATTATTTCTATGATACCTAAGCTTCTGATATCTGAAATAGAATGATTACTGGCATTGACAAGACCTAAGCCGTAGAAGATTAATGTGAGTGGTGCAACCAGACTCACATAACCTCTGAGTAGTAAGGCTAAGCAAAGTAAGCCTCCAGTAATTAGCGGAATTAGTAAATTAATGTAGAACCTTCTGGCTTGAGGATCCCACATTTTCTGACCACTTTTCTTCGCTTTTTTTGATGTGAAAAATATACCTAATAGGATAGCTAAGAATTTCGTAGCGATTGCAACCAATAAAAGTTGTATCAGTGTCTTGTAATTAATAACAGCAATTCTATCTACAAGATAATTCTGATCAAAGTAGACTAATCGATAAGCGATATAACTTGCAATCAATGCTAATATGCCCGCAGATATTCCTGATAGTCCACTCAGTGATATAAACTTTGTAGATCTGTCCATGATGTTCTTGATGTCTTTGATATCATCAAGGTATTTTTGCTTGTTCATTGAAAGTACTTTGAAATACAAAGTAAGTATACTTAATTCATATATGCAAATGTTTTCATAGAAATAAATAGTGGATTGGTCTACAAATCAGAAGACGATGTAGTGTGTATGTGTGATTTGAGGAATCCTTTAACGCTTGGTTGGTAGGAGATGACTTTATAAGGAATTGTAAACTAAAGAATTATCCTGTCCATAAAACTTCCATTGATTTCACAAGCCTCTGGAGAGCTATCGAATATTCGCTTACGATATTTCGCTATGATCCGATAGATGGCATCTCTGATCGGTCGAGGTATAATTCCAAAATACTGTATTATTGAATATGGCCATCTTAACGATTTAGATATTTCTATAGCCGCAGTACTATCAATGTATACATTAGAAGTGTCGACAAATATGATGGAATCTGGAACTTCGTGAGAGAAGTGTTCTTCAGTTATAGACATAGCATAATCACTATGCATAGGTGTGAATCGAAGGCTGTCATTCTTCTCGTGCTTAAGAATAAACTGGACAAAACTCGAACACATACCACATGATCCATCATAGATAACAATGGGGTCCTTACTAATATGTAGCTGAGTGTTAGACATTAGTTAGATAACACAAGATACGTGGAATTAGTTATAAATAGTTATGAGTATTTATAAGTTAATTCACAATAGAGGTGATGGTCAATGAAGAGGTCTAATGAGTACCAAAGTTGGTTTCATGAAGTTGGGGAAAGTTGTTCGCCTAATCACATTTTAGATTAGACGAACAAACTTATGAAAAGCGTCTATTCTATAACTAACTGGCTAATGATCTTTTTCTAATTCTATATATTTCGATCTCATTATTGACTGCAATGATACTGTCAGGTGCTTCCATTGGGAGATAGCCTAACTCGTAAGCTCGACGTATTAGTCCAGCAGAGTTTCTGACATCTAATTTAAAAAGCAAATTTTTTCTATGTGAATCTATTGTGCATGTAGATAAGAAGAGAATCTCAGCGATCTCCCTATTCTTAAACTCATGAGCAATGAGGTACAGTGTTTCTTTCTCTCTGGCTGATAAATTAGGAGAGTAGCCAATTCGTTGTAAATTTAGGGTAGTTGACATTGATTGGTTGGTTTGGTGTTGTTACTTAATTGTTGTTCTATTACTAAGTGTAACTTTATTTGTTTTTGTAACCCCTCTGAGGGATTTTTTTTAGAAAAAAATAATTATAGATTGTTTTACTCGAGAAAAGGTATACCAAAAAATTTAATTTTTCAGAATTAAATGACGATCGGTAGATATTTCGGATTAACGGTCAGATTTTCTGTTTTACGACTCTTACAATCGACTTGTTCATCCTACTTTGGCTGTAGTTTATACTATGACCTTACATATTATACCATTTAAACATTAGAATGTCGGAAATATTATAATAGAATTAGCCAATCTCTGCGTTAAAAATACTCTCCATTACCTGTGCCGCCCACGGCGGTAGCTACCGCTATGACTCAGCCCACCCACTTTCGTGGTTTACTCTTTTCGAGTATTGTCATACTCGATTCGTCTGCGACGAAATCATTCGTGCATGCCTTAATCTTAACTAATTCTATTCTATAATCTTAATCGACATCTTAAAATTTAAATGGTATTAATCATTGCCATCTTAGGTAGACTAAAATGATAGTCAGCCTTATATCAATAGAATAATAGGTAAGCTGAATAATGACAATTCACTCATATTCATATTGCATTTTCAGACCACAAAATCAGTTTATAACTTTACGAACTTGGTGATGGACTGCCTTCCTTTATCATTGATACTTAAGAAATAGACACTTGGATCGAGAAATCTAATATCTACGGAATACTCCTTCTGATTAAGATATTCCAATGATTCTTGATACAGAGTATTTCCATTGACATCTATAATAGATAATTCGATATCATTAGATACGTCGCTTAAGAATGTTAGAGTCAGCTTATCACTAACTGGATTAGGAGCAATTAAGACTTGGTTTTGAGCAATGATTTCTTCCGTTGCACTTAATTGTAAGTTATAGGATCTGGAAGAGAATGGACATCCATCTTCTGCAAATCCATCTACTCTATATAGTCCTGACCCTTGATCTGGAATATAAAAATGCATGTTGGTGTTTGGTATTTCTACAATTGCAGACCCAAATGATTCTCTAAATATCCACTGGTAGATAGAAAATGTATCTACAACAAATAGTGTATCTAAATTAATCGTTATCGGAACAGAGAGGGCTCGGCTTCCTATAGAAAAATCAAATGTCGAACAATCTATTAAGTCATAAGAAATTATGAAAGCGTAATCACCTGAGAACAAATTACAATAATTAGAAGTATCGATTATAGTTCCATTCTCAGATTCTATTCGATAACTTGTCTTATCACTGAGTTTGGGAATATTTATTTCTACACAACCATCAGCATTCGATTCGCAAGTTGCAGGTGTCCTTCTGAATGATGGTTTGTATTCTTTTATTTCAAAAAACATCTTTTGGGGACACATCGCATCTCGATTTTCGACGACTATAGTATAATGACCTTCCATTAGGTTACAGTAATCTGATTCTTCTACGATTTGATCCGAAGGATCCAGTATGGTTACGGATTCTATATTTTCGTTGTCTGGGATATCAAGTTCTATGCAGCCATCTTCTGCAACAATACAGCTCATTGTAGTGATATCAAAGCGAGGCATATTACACCTAAAGTCAATTAGAAAAATAATTCCTGTTCTGTAATCTACTGCATACAGTTCGCCATTCACATCCTGTCCTATTGCTGATGGATTTATAAGTTCTGGGGGAGTAATTATTGATTCAGAAACAAAGGCGTCTTCTTGTTTATATAATGCAGTTATTGTACCTCTAACATAATCACCATATATATATGCATTTAGTTCATTGAGTTCTTGAGATAGCCCGCGATACACATAACCTCCAGAAATCGAGGCAGCATCTAATGTGTCACTATGTGCATACATAGCACTTGGAAGATGGTGGTTAGGTAGATCGCAATTTATATCTTCTATTTCTGTGTTAGCTTCATAACATGGCCAACCAAAGTTTTTGCCTGAAGTCTCTCCAGCTGAAATATAATTTATCTCTTCCCATTCTTTGAATCCCACGTCAGTTATCCACATATCTCCAGATACTTTATCAAAAGAAAACTTCCATGGATTTCTTAATCCATATGCCCATATTTCATCCCTAAAAGTTTCGTCATTAACGAATGGATTGTCGATAGGTATACTGTATGGTTCTCCATTGTCGACATCTATACGTAATATCTTACCCAATAGACTGCGGCCATCTTGTGATATAGCCAGATCTATGTCTACTACTGCATCTCCTGTAGATATATAGAGGTATCCATCTGGTCCGAACTGTAGACAACCTCCTATATGAAAATTAGAATCTTCAATGTCAACGCTGAGGATGTTCTGCTCAGAATCTAACAACGCAACATTGGGATCATCTGGACTGACTAAAAAACTAGAAACTTGAGTTTCCCCATTCTGATTATTATAACAGACATAGAACAGCTTGTTGTCTTTAAAGTTAGGATGGAATGCCATACTCAACAATCCTCTTTCTCCAAATCCAAAAATTTCAGATCTTAAATCTAAAAAAGGTGTTTCCATAACATTTTGATCTGCCTCGATTATCTTAATCAGACCAAATTGCTCACAGACAAAAAGCCTCTCATCTCCAGCATGAGTAAGATGTGTAGGCCCTAAGAACCCATTCGCAATATTTATAAAATTTGCTTCTATTGGAAGTTTGCTCTGACAGAATATAGAGGAGCTCAAGCAAAGTAAGAATATGGATATGTACTTCATGATAATGATTTATACCATTTAAATATTAGAATGTCGGTTATAGTTTATTATATAGTTTCTTTTAGATTCTAAAATGTCGTGTAAATATTCTGAATTAAATTTGTTAAGATCATAAAAATAAAAGCCCCAACAAATCGTCGGGGCTTCTAAATATATACATTATAGAACTAAATTTCTATGGCTTATCTTTTTTATTCTACTATAACTTTTCTGGTGATAATTCTATCTCCACTTCTTAATTGTGCCACATAGAATCCTGACACAAGTTGAGAAGTATTAGTCGTCACCACATTTTCTGATGTAGTGATGTTCACTGCTCTCTGTGATACCATCTTTCCATCCATACCATACAGTGATAAGTAACCATCAAAGCTGTGATCAGAAGTGATTTTCATAGTAAAGTAATCTGCAGCAGGATTAGGGAATAACTCTACCTCTACACCTTCTATTTGAAGATCATCTAAGCTTGATACTACTTCGGTATTAATAATTGTAGTAGCGAATGGTGTACATGCATTATCCGTGACACTGCTGACACATGCCTGAGAATCTGCATTGACAAGATCTATAAGATCTAAGTCATCTATAAACCATCCAGCATCAGCACTAAATTGATCGGTCACGTCAGGGTCTCCATCATTCGTACCGAATCTAAATCTCACTGAGATCGTCTCACCTTTATATTCACTCAGATCTATCCATGAGTCCATATATTCATCATTACTACCTGAGAATGCAAAGTGACCAGGTATGGCAAATGTGGTATACTGTAGTGGACAATCATAACCATTTCTGATGAACTTGTCTTTAGCATCAAACCATATAACGTTGTCTTTAGAAATTTCTACAAATCCACCATTTCTTGCAAACTCTGTATTGATTCTGTGCCAGAATCTTAATACTGGTATTGCACCGTTGACTTCGAAGTTAGGGAAGTTAATAGTTTGTTGTGTATTTTCATCCACTTCTTGTACGAACCATGCAAGCTCACCAGAGTATGTAGGGAATATACTGCTATTGATATTCTGCCAGATATTAGTACCCTCTCCGATTTCTCTTTGCCACTGTGCTAGATCTTGAGAAGTCTCTACAGCGTTACTAGAGAGTATCTGTGATCTTGTAGATCCAGTTGCGATTACATTGTAAGTAATCGTTGCAACTGCTTCGCTTGCAAATGTATCGAACTCAAATATGATCTGATCACCCATCACATTAGCTTCCATACTTGCAGATCCTTCGACATATGATAGTCCTGCTGGTATAAAGTCAGTAACAACCATATTAGTTTGATCTTCATCTTTGTCATTAGATATATCGAGAGTTACAGTGATTTCTTCTCCAGCTTCTATGATTGCTGCGATGTCTTTTCTGATCTTAAGAGTCTTAGTACATGCGGGTAACAATTCGAAGTTTTCTTTACCATCATTTCTATTGTCAGTGCTTCCACCATCTGCATAGAAGCCTAAGCCTCTTCTTGCGAATGCATTCCATATTCTACACTGATTATCTCCATTATTGTTAGCTCTATCTGCTGCTAATATGGCATTTCTACCTGTGATGAATCCGACATCACAACCCATCATTTTCATACCATCCATTACCAGTTTTGCTGCAATATGATTTCCTGATTCTGTATTACTCCAGTCTGCATCATATCCATATTCTCCGACTATAGACCAGTACATATCCCAAAGCATATCATTCCATACCTCACCGAGTGGATGAGGAGCTGTTGTCGCTTTGATATCTTTGTAAGTTTGTGGATTTATTGACATATCTGTAGAATAGGGATATCTTCTGATGCCTCTCCCTGTGACGCCTCTACCATCTACGTAGTTACCGATAGCTTTTGGAGCTGCACCATCATCTGTAGGTCTCACTGTTGTGATAAGTGCAAAGAAATCAGACCATCCTTCTCCCATCTGCTCGTCTGTGCCACTGACGCATACTGTCGATGGTCCACCGACTAATCTGCCACTGATTCCATGACCATACTCATGAGCTATGACACCGTTATCAAATCCTGAACTGACTTGCGCAACGCCTTGTGCCTCAGAAGGCTTGAGAATTGCTGTCACAGGGAATCCAGCGTCTATAGAAGCTTTGATTTCATTACAATCTTGGAAACCTAAAGCTATCGTTGGAATAGTCACCTCTGCGCCGACTGTGCCACCGCCCATCCCATTAGAGATCGGATCGCTTCCGTCACTTGTAGGATCTCCACCAGCACCAGGTACATTACAGATTATGACAGCAATGGCACCAGCATTCTGAGCATTAAGAGCTTTTCTTCCGAACTCACAGATACCTCTGTATATAAGGGCAATCTTACCATCTATTTCTGATGTATTCACGATATCACCACATCCGTTCTGAGGAAACTGTGGATCACTATCTAATGCAAATGCCATTTCTCCTTGTAGATCTACATCAGCGTAGGTTGGGTCAAAACCCCAACCGGCACCAGCCTCACCATTTGGATAGAATCCTTCTAATGGCTCCGGTGATGCGATAGAGAAAAGTCCAGCTGTAGGTTGGTCCCATCGGAACATATTCATGTTACCATTATTACCGTCTCCAGTCAGACTGAAGTTTGCATTATTAGTACCCGATCCGTCTAATGCATGTGCTACGACGTGATCGCCATCTGTTCCACCATTATTATAATTGTTAGATTGAAAATTACCAGCTGCCTCATCGAATCCTATTAAGTATGTCAGATCGTGCATCATATTATTCATGTAGAATAGATTTGTCACATCTGCTAATTCATTTACATCAGGTTCTGCATCCGTATCATGGACAAAATCAAATACGAGGTCAGCACCACCATCGGGTTCGTTATTAGAACTCGCTTGATCGTCATCAACATCTTCGTAAGCATGAACATTATTACCTCTTGTAATCGTAAATTCTGCACCTTCCACACCATCTAAATCATGCCACCCATAAGGAGAAGCTGCCGGAATATGTGGATCAGTGATAAGCTCTTGAGTCCCATGTATCGGACTCTCTGCTGGTAATGGATACACTCTGTAACTTGCTCCCATCATCATAGAGTTAGCACTCTGAGTAGATGCAATACTACTTTTAGATTTGTGATTGCCTGTACAGTTCTCTGTGTGTTTATGATATTTTCCAGGAGAATGAGAACAGTATACTGTTCTATTCTCATGATGGATAACCTCACCTGTGATCGCATCGACTCTACTGCTCCATGTATCATCATTACGAGCATCTGATAAGTAGATGTCCCATACAAGTCTCACCTCGCCATCATCTGCAGCAAAGTATTTTTTCTGTACCGTAATCTCTCCATCTGTATAATCTGTCTTATTATAAGTGTAGATGCCTGCTGATGTTTTCTTAGCTAAGACTAATTCTTCTGATTCTACTACGCCCATTTTTTGAGCCAGTGATATCACTGATGCTTCCGCTGTGATTTCCGCTTTTGTAGTATTCACTTTAGATTCCAGATCAGAAACGAAAGTAGAATTGTGGAATAGGATATCATTATCTTTTGTGATGTTGACATTTAGGATCGCATTATGCACTGGTATATCAGCATACTGCTGTACATAATAGATGTGTGTTACACCATTATGCTTTGTCATATACATGTCTTGGACTTTGATATTTGTTATATCAGATTCTACCAAATTTAATTGGTCGATATTCTGCTGTACAAATTGGAGTCCTACATTTAGTTTACTGGCCTGACCAGATAAGAAAAACGGTAGTGCTAAGATTAAGCACGATAGTGTAAATTTTAATTTCATAAGTTAAAAATTGATTTAAATGCCTTGACTGATAATTAGCTAAGGAAATTGACCTTTCCTGAGTATCATAATTATATATGTCGTAGACGTTACATGTAAAGAATATTAAACTGATTACTTTTTAATTATCGTGAATATATCAATTTTGATCAGCATTAACGGTCAGTGATATAGGATAGTAAAGACATTTGTGGCTAATAAGTTTTTCTTCAAGATAAGGTAAGATGACATATATGCTTAGGATAAAATCCAAATAATATAATTATTTAATATGTTAGTAATTGATAGTCAGTAATATATGATCTGATATTTAGATATCCATCCACTTTTATTATTTATGAATGTCGTATTCATAATTAGCTATACATTTGGGAATAAATAATTATTCTGAAAGACACATTCCTCATAGGCCGTAAGCCAGTAATGGATGCACTGCAAGGCACTGGATTCATAGAGAAAGTATGGATAGATAAGTCCATCACTGGAGAAGTGGAGAAAGAAACCCGAGCCATCTGTCGAGAAAGGCAGATTCCACTGCAATATGTACCGAAAGAAAAGCTCAACAGCCTCACCTCCAGAGCCACCCATCAGGGGCTAGTAGCTCAGGTGGGAATAGTAGAATACATAAGCATACAGCAAGTATTGCCGCATATCTACGAGACTGGTAAGACACCATTTGTATTAGTATTAGATGGGGTAGAAGATGTCAGGAATATCGGAGCACTTGCAAGAAGTGCTGTATGGTTTGGCGTAGATGCAATCGTTGTTTCTATGAAAAAAACTGCTCGACTTAATAGTTTTGCCATGAAGGCTTCTGCTGGGGCACTTAAGGATATCCACTTCTGTAGAGAGAAGACACTAGGAGAAGCATTAGATTATCTGAAGAACTCTGGACTCAAAATAGTGGTATCAGACACGTCTGTAGAAGGTAAGTCAGGTATCGTCGATTATGATGAACCTATTGCACTCGTACTTGGTTCTGAATACAGTGGTGTCTCTTCTAATATAGTTTCCATGGCAGATAGCATTATGACTATTCCTGGGACTGACAAAGTAGAATCATTAAATGTATCTACTGCGGGCGCCATCTTAATGTATGAGATTTATAAAAACAAAAACAGATAACAAACATGTATAAGCATATACATAAGCTGATAGTATTTTCATTATTGGTATCACTGACTGGTATTATATCTTGTAAGAGTACTAAGGATATTTCGGTAAATAAAGACAAGACACCTACCTATGCAAATAGCTTGCTATGGCAAATAGAGGGCAATGGACTGAAAGAGCCTTCTTACCTATTCGGTACCATACACATGATCGATAAAGATAGATTCTTCTGGCCTCAAGGTGCATTGTCAGCATTGGATAAGTCTAAGGATGTGGTATTTGAGATTGACTTAGATGACATGTTTGATATGGGATCTATGATGGGATTATTGACTAAGGCCTACATGAAAGATGGTGCTACGCTTAAGGACTTCTACTCAGAAGAAGATTATAAGTTTGTCAAGGACCACTTCGATGGTATGGGAATACCTATGATGATGATGCAGAGATTAAAGCCGATGTTCTTAACTGTATTTGCAAGTGGAGATGTACAACCAGGTCAGGGCCTGCAAGGTGATGGTAATATTAAGTCTTACGAGATGGAATTATATACCATCGCTCAGGAGTCTAAGAAAGATGTTTCTGGATTAGAAAGTATGGAATATCAGCTATCTGTATTTGATTCTATTCCTTACCAAGAACAAGCTAATATGCTTCTCGAGACTATTAAGTCAAGCGATACAGAGGATGATTCATTTAAGGTAATGATGGATATGTATGTCAATCAGCAAATCAATACGATGGTGTCTTCTATGAGTGAGGAAGAAGGTATCAGCGGATATGAAGATATACTTCTATATAATAGAAATAAGAACTGGATCCCTATCATGTCTACTAAAATGAAGACGGCAAAAACTTTTTTTGCCGTAGGTGCAGGCCACTTGGCTGGCAGAGACGGTGTCTTAGATTTACTAAGCAGAGAAGGGTATAAGTTGACACCTCTTAGTGAGAATAAAGGTTAAGCCTCTATAACTTTGCCACCGCTTATCATTCCATATAACGGGAAGAGCCCTCAGATCCATGACTCAGCATGGTTAGCGGATAACGCTACCCTTACAGGTGATGTATCGATAGGAGAGAATAGTAGCATCTGGTACCAAGTCGTCATCCGAGGTGATGTCAATAAGATTGTCATAGGAGATAATTGTAATATCCAAGATCTATCGATGGTCCATGGTACTCATGGGAGAGGAGATACGATCTTAGGTAATTTTGTCAGTGTCGGTCACAGAGCCATCATACATGGTTGTCAGATACAAGATAATGTACTGATAGGCATGGGAGCGATAGTACTCGACGATGTCATCATACCCTCTAATACGATCATCGCAGCAGGGGCACTTGTGACATCAGGTATGCAATTAGAATCGGGCTATGTATACGCAGGGGTGCCTGCTAAGAAGTTGAAGCCGATCGATCCAGCTATGGCTAAGATTTATATCGAGGGGACTTCTGCCGCTTATGTCGGATACTCTCAGAATTATAAAAAGGGTTGATATAGTAATGTTCAGAGATAGTACAACTTTCTTGCTTTCAGTGATATATAATTAAAATGATCATATTCAATACTCGGTCATGGATGGTACTTGCATTATAACGAGGTAATCTACCTCCTCAATTTGTCATAATTTTTGGTCAAAAATTTCGCCAAATTACTTCCACACCATTATTCTACCCAGAACTTGCGTTCTGGGCTATATAGGTTTGGCACCTACGGAACTATAGCCTTAATGATTAATATGCAGATATAATAAGCCTTATGATTCTAATCAGAAAACTTTTGGCACAAAAATTACACTTGCGACAACCACACTCACAATAGCCGCTATTAATACTGCTCCAGCGGCAAGGTCTTTTATTTGCATGATTTGCCGATTGTTTTTTGTCGTGATCAGATTGCATAGTTTCTCCACGGCAGTATTCACCATCTCCATAGAAATGACAAATCCGATACATAAGACAATAGCAATCCACTCAGAGTAGGAGACTTGGTAGATATAAGCTAAGCTGATAACCATCATAGTCGCTGCTGCATGTAGCCATGCATTATGCTCTGAACGAAATAATATTTTGATACCATTAATGGCATATTTGAAGCTTTTGATTCTTCCGATAAGTGAAAATTTATTGGAGGTCATAGGGTTGCTTTTTTTAGACTTATATACAAAGGGATGTTTAGAAGTAACCTAATTTGCTTAGATTCAGTTTATTGCGATATTATAAATAAATCCATTACTCAGTATATGGTCAAATACAGCCAATAAGGGTGACACTATCAGATTTGTCATGATTTTTGTTCAGCTCCCCACCTCCAAAGGTTTTTGGAGTTCCATCATTACAAAATGACTTTGGTCATTTTGTTGGTTAGCACCACCACTCTGTCCTGCCAAATCCCCCTAAGACTTTATATCCTAATCCCTGCAATTCTTGCAGGGCTGAACATAATGTAATCCCTCTGGGATTATAACTTCTTATTTCTGAATATCCCTACAAAGAATATAAGCATGAACTTAATCATTTCGCATAAAAAAACCGAAGTCACTCTAAGCGACTTCGGCATTTATAATTAATTTTTAGATCTTCCCCTTACACCATTCGCATTCTAATTCGTAAATGGTATTATACAGCAGGTATACGTAATGTCTGACCTGGGTGGATGATATTCGGATCTTTGAGCATCGGCTGATTAGCTTCGAAGATCAGATTGTATTTCATAGGATCGCCGTAGAATTCTTTTGCAATTTTAGATAATGAATCTCCGCTTTGTACCTGATACATTTTTGCTTCTGGCTTAGCTGGTTCTGTATTGACAACTGATATTCTGTCATCTATGGCAGCGACACCATCCATATTACCTAAGATTAGAATCGCCTTTTCTCTATTAGCTTGTGAGTCAGCTTCTCCAAAGACTTTCACTACATCTCCCTCGATTTCTACATCGATATTTTTAATTCCTACATCAGCACTGTATAATATGCCTTCTAATAATCCCTCCTGTCTCTCTTTAGCAGCTTCTGCCGATCTTGCTTTTTCTTCATTTTTAGCTGAAGCACTTTTTAATACTTTTGAACCACTGTTTTTTAAAAAAGAAAATAAACCCATTGATATTAATTGTTTTGTGAGTTGATAAATAAAAATGTGATTGGTATAATCACAACATTATCAACTGCATTACAGGGATAATAATTCATCAGAAAGGGACAATTTTATAAATTATAGAAAGAGATATTGTCAGAATCCCCTATAATATCTACCTTTGCACAGATTATATGAGAACAATATCTATAATACTCTATTTTCTATTCCTAACTAATGGCTACGGCGGTGAGGTAGAATTGTCTATAGATAGTTGTGAGGCACCAGAGCGTAATAGTCAAGAAGCTATAGTAGAACACGCAGGAACACAGTTCGCTAAGTTCTCTAAGCGAATCCTCAAGAAATCCAATAAGCAGAATAAGAACCAATCTTTTGGTGATTTCTATACCCTTAAGGGTGATCCATTTGCCAGTACGTATATCACATACTCTAATGGACTCAATAGTCATGATGGTCTACCTAAGATCAATGCATCTCTTAAGAAACATACATTCTACAATACATTGTTCTTTCCTCCGGATGATACTGAGGTAGCATAAGCTATCAAGTTACGACATCGCTCATTAAGTATATCTACTTGATGACGCTTATTCATTTACAACATACAGATTATCTGATTTTTATATATTATAAATAACGCTGATATATAAAACTCTAATTTTCTCTTAATAAACTTATATTTGCGGAGTTTTTCGCAATCTTAAATATTAAAATAATGCAAGGAAAAGGACTTATAAAATTATTTCTGGTACTCCTTATCATAGTGAGTATCCTTCAGTTATTCTACATGTTTCCTACTCAGAAAGTAGAGAGAGAAGCGCAAGAATATGCTGATGATATTGCTGCACAATACACTGGAGATAAAGCATACACAGAAGGCAAGACTGCTAGGATGAACTTCTTAGATTCTATATCAAGTGAGGAGATCATGTCGATTCCATTGATTGGATCATTTACATATGAAGATCTTAAGCAACGTCAGTTAGCATTAGGTCTGGATCTTAAAGGTGGTATGAGTGCCGTCTTACAGGTAGATCTAAAGGAGCTACTGGGCAGATTATCGAGAAAGAGTAAAGATGTACACTTCAATGCAGCACTCGATGCAGCAGAGAAAGGGCTGGAAAGCTCTCAGCAAGACTTTATTACGATATTCAGAGATGAGTACGCCAAGATAAAAGCTGCTGATAAGAAGCCATTGTCATCTATATTTAAAAGAGATGCCTCTATGAGTGAACTCATTAATATAGACATGAATGACACAGAAGTCATCAGAATATTAAGAGAGAAAGCGACTGAGACAGTTAACCTGACATTCGGAAGACTTAAGCAAAGAATAGATAAGCTCGGAGTAGTACAACCTAACGTTTCTCTGGATAAAGCAAGGGATCTTATACTCGTAGAAATGCCAGGTATAGAGAATCCTGAGAGAGCTAGAAACTTCTTGCAAGCAAGTGCTGCATTAGAATTCTGGCATTCATACAGAAACACTGATCCTACCGTACAAGGTAAGTTATTACAAGCAGACAGAATACTTAAGAATCTCAGAGCTGGTGAGTCTATAGAAGAATCAAATGTGGTACAATATGATACGATCTATACTCCAGTAGCAGATAGCTTAGGTAATACGATCGATTCTACGATGACTATCCAAGAAAGAGCTGATGACCCATTCGCTAATCAAGGACCATTATTGTCACTCTTGACACTTAACACTGGAGCTGGCGACTTTGCATATGGTCCAGTTGTTTTTGGATTTGCTGAGAAGAATAAGAGAAAGCCAGTCATGGAAATGCTTAACAATCCGCAAGTCAAAAACTTATTCCCATCTGACTCGAAGTTCTTATGGTCTAAGTCGCCCTTCCAGAGGGCGGATGGAGAATCCACAGACGAATACATGTTATACCTTATCAGAACACAAGGGACATCAGATAAGCCTCTAATAGAAGGTGATGTAATCACAAGAACAGGAAGTGGTCCTAACCCGACAGGTCAGATTGCGGTGACACTTTCTATGAATAATAAAGGAGCTCAGAGATGGGCAGAGATGACGACGGAGGCATTTAATAATGGCGGGAGAGAGATTGCGATTTGTATAGATAACGAAGTTGTATCAGCGCCAGGTGTTAATAATGGAGCGATTACAGGTGGAAGTACAGAGATCACAGGTAACTTCTCGATCCAAGAAGCACAAGATTTTGCCAATATATTAGAGGTCGGAAAATTACCTGCGAAGCTTAAGATTATACAATCTGAGACAGTAGGTCCATCATTAGGAGCTAAGAACATTAATAGTTCTATCAAGGCATTGATTATAGGTTTCTGCTTGGTATTACTATTCATGGTATTCTACTACGCAGGTGGTGGTATCGTATCGATATTATGTCTATTACTTAATTTGTTTTTCATATTTGGAGCATTGGCTTCATTTGGTACTGTATTGACATTACCAGGTATTGCAGGTATCGTACTGACCATCGGTATGGCCGTCGATGCTAACGTAATCATTTTTGAGAGAATAAGAGAGGAACTCAGAGCTGGCAAGACAACCCTGGCTTCCATTAACGATGGGTTCCGACATTCTTACTCTGCCATTATAGATGCTAACGTGACCACGATACTCGTTGCATTAGTATTATTCTACTTTGGATTAGGACCTATTAAGGGTTTCGCTACTGTATTGATAATCGGTGTATTGACATCATTATTTACAGCAGTACTGATCGGTAAGATGATTATCGACTGGTACTCTAAGGGAGACCGTGAGATAAGTTTCTGGACTGGCATCTCTAAGAACTTTTTTGCTAATCTTAAGATAGACTGGATGGGTAAGAGAAAGATGGCTTATGTTCTATCATCAGTGATTATCGTACTCGGAATAGGAAGTATGTTTGTCAGAGGATTTGACTTAGGCGTAGACTTTAAAGGAGGGTATTCTTACAATATTCAGTTCGATGGAGGTTCAGATGTCAGTGCAGAAGCACTTAGGTCAGGACTGACAGATTACTTCGGTGCTGAGCCAGTTGTGAAAGCAGTGGATACAAGAAATACATTCAATGTAGTAACATCATACTTAATTAATGATAACAGTGAGGGTGCTGCAGAATCAGCTTTAATGAAGTTACACGAAGGGGTAGCTGCGATCAGTGGTTCATCAGTATCATTCGAGAATTTCAAAAGTATCGATGCTCCAGGAGATGTACATATTACAAGCTCCAGTAAGGTAGGACCGACGATTGCAGATGATATTAAGACCAGTTCATTATATGCAGGATTATTTGCATTGCTATTGATCTTCTTATACATCTTCATCCGATTTAACAGATGGCAATACAGTCTTGGAGCCGTGGCGGCATTATTCCATGATTCACTGATATTATTAGGTGTATTCTCATTACTATGGAATGTACTTCCTATATCATTAGAACTTAACCAAGCCTTCATAGCAGCATTGCTGACAGTGATCGGTTACTCTATTAATGATACCGTGGTAGTATTCGATAGGATCAGAGAGTACTTAGGCATCTATACTCAGAAGTCGACAGATGAGATATTAAATCTTGCCATTAATAGTACATTCAGTAGAACGATCATTACATCACTAACAACAATGGTTATGTTATTACCATTATTCATATTTGGTGGTGGTAGTATTAGAGGTTTTGCATTTGCTATATTGATAGGTATTGTAGTCGGTACATACTCTTCTATTTTCGTGGCAACACCGATAGTAAGAGATTTATCTAAAGATCTGAAAGCCAGAAAATCTGCAGCAACTAATGTCAGAAAGAGCTTCTCTCAAGCAGCTCAATCTGCAAAGTAATACCAGCAAGGTATTGTAGATTTTTTTAGTATAAAATATATAAATGAGGCTGTACGAAAGTGCAGCCTCATTTTTTGTATTTATTTGTCAATCCCAAGTCAAGCTTTTTAATCTTGAACGAAGTGAAAGATCTATTAAATAAATAAGAAGAGCAGTTATTGAAATTTGATAGATGTCTCGCAATGCTCGACATGAAAAAAAAGGTTTGAGATAGATATTGTAGTTACAGTCTAAAGTCTCATATACATTATATTGATCTTAACTTGGCGATTGTAATTGCGATTGTAATTGCGATTGAGATTGAGATTGAGATTGAGATTGCCATTGTAATTGCCATTGATATTGTAATTGATATTGATATTGATATTGACATTGTAATTGCAATTGACATTGAAATTGCCATTATTGATATTGTATTCCATCTAATTATCTTTACACCATGAGAAAGTCCAGTTTCCAGAAGCACATTAATCAACTCAAT
>ENA-ORXT01001100-ORXT01001100.1-marine-metagenome-genome-assembly--contig:-NODE-1100-length-38180-cov-40.507545_pt1 | contig 38180 bp, 29 predicted proteins | sample MGYA00237868_ERZ511482 | MGnify/ENA metagenome assembly ERZ511482 | reverse complement strand
TACTACAAGACCTTCATGTTCCCGAAGTCGCGTTGGGAGACCTACGAGCGCTTCATCCGCAAGGCCGCCGGACTCGGCCGGGCCCCGACGGCCGTCGACCCCGACGCCTACGATCACGTGAACGCGCATGCCGACGTGCTCGTCGTCGGTGCGGGCCCGGCGGGACTCGCCGCGGCGCTCGCCGCCTCGAAGGGCGGAGCACGGGTCATGCTGGCCGACGAGCGCGAGGAGTTCGGAGGTTCGCTGCTGCACGGCGACGAGTTCGTCGACGGGCAGGGCGCGATGGACTGGGTGTCCGGCGTGGTCGCCGAGCTCGAGGCCGACCCGAACGTGACGCTGCTGCGTCGCTCGACCGTCAACGGCTATCACGATCACGGTTTCCTGACGATTCGCGAACGCCTCACCGATCACCTGCCGGTGCGCGGCGGGCAGACGGCCGGGGAGTACCGCCAGCGCCTGCACCGGGTGCGGGCCGCGGCGGTCGTCCTCGCGAGCGGGGCGCACGAGCGTCCGCTGGTGTTCGCGAACAACGACGTTCCGGGCTGCATGACGGCGTCGTCCGTCTCGCACTACATCCGTCGCTTCGCGGTGGTGCCGGGCCAGCGGCTGGTCGTCGCCACGGCCAACGACGGCGGCTACCGGGCGGCGTTCGACTGGCTCGAGGCGGGTCGCGACGTCGCCGCCGTGGTGGACGCGCGGCGCGAACCGGACGGCACCGCCTTCGAGGAAGCGCAGCGGCGGGGCATCCGGGTGATGACGGGCTGCGTGGTGGTCGAGGCCAGGAGCGGCAGGTGGGGCGGCAATCGGGTCAGCGGCGCGCTGGTCGCGCCGGTGGACGCGGCCGCCGCCTTCGTCATCGGTGATACCTCGCTGCTCGCCTGCGACACGATCGCGTCGAGCGGTGGCTGGAGTCCGGCGGTACATCTGTCCTGCCACACGGGCAGCCGACCGGTGTGGAACGCCGCGGCGCTGGGCTTCGTGCCGGGAGAGACGATCGAGAACTGCTTCCCGGGCGGCAGCGTCGTCGGCGAGCACGCGCTCGGCGGCTGTCTGGCCAGCGGCATCCGGGCGGCAGGCGACGCGCTCCTCGCGGCGGGCGTCGGCGGCGAGGGATCGGTGACGGCGCTACCGGACAGTCCGCCGACCTCCTCCGACAACGAGACCGTCGCACCCCCGATGGCCCTGTTTCTCGCGCCGCATCCGAAACCCGCGAGCCGGGCGCCCAAGCAGTTCGTCGACTTCCAGAACGACGTGACGGCCGGCGCGATCGAGATGACGGTGCGCGAGGGCTTCGAGTCCATCGAGCACGTGAAGCGCTACACCGCGCTCGGCTTCGGAACCGATCAGGGCAAGACCGCCAACGTCAACGGGCTGGCCATCGTCGCACGCGCGCTCGGTCGGGACATCCCCGAGGTGGGCACGACGGTGTTTCGACCGAACTACACGCCGGTATCCTTCGGCGTGGTCGCCGGCCCGCACGTGCGCGAGCTGTTCGACCCCGAGCGGCACACGCCGATGCAGGCCTGGCACGAGGCGGCGGGGGCGACGTTCGAGAACGTGGGTCAGTGGAAGCGGCCCTGGTTCTACCCGCGCAAGGGTGGCAGCGGTCCGGACGGGTTCGAGACGATGGCCGAGGCGATCGCGCGAGAGCAGCTCGCGACCCGCAACGGCGTCGGCATCCTCGATGCGTCCACGCTCGGCAAGATCGACGTGCAGGGGCCGGATTCGCGCGAGTTCCTCGATCGCGTGTACACCAATGCGTGGTCGAAGCTCGCGCCGGGGCGCTGCCGCTACGGCCTGATGTGCACCGAGGACGGCATGGTCTTCGACGACGGCGTCACCGCGTGCCTGGCAGAGCATCATTTCCACATGACCACGACCTCCGGAGGGGCGGCCCGCGTGCTCGGCTGGCTCGAGCTGTGGCTCGAGACCGAGTGGCCCGACCTGGACGTGCGGGTGACGAGCGTCACCGACCAGTGGGCCACCATGGCCGTCGCGGGACCGAAGGCGCGAGAGCTGCTCGCGCCGCTGACCGACATCGATCTCTCGGCAGAGGCCTTCCGCTTCATGGACTGGAAGTCGGGCACGGTCGCCGGCGTGCCGGCGCGTGTGTTCCGGATCTCCTTCACCGGCGACCTGAGCTACGAAGTGAACGTGCCGGCTCACTACGGGGCGCACGTGTGGCGCGCGCTGTTTGCCGAAGGCGAGCAGCACGATCTCACCCCCTATGGCACGGAGACCATGCATGTGCTGCGCGCGGAGAAGGGTTTCGTGATCGTCGGGCAGGACACGGACGGCTCGCTGACGCCCCACGACATGGCTCACGGCTGGGCGGTGTCGGAAAACAAGCCCTTCAGCTTTCTCGGACACCGCGGCATGCAGCGTGCCGACTGCCTGCGTTCGGGGCGCAAGCAGCTCGTCGGGCTCGAGACCGTGGACCCGACGGTCGTCCTTCCCGAAGGGGCGCAGGCGGTCGCGGATCCCGAGCAGGCGATCCCCATGACGATGATCGGACACGTGACCTCGAGCTACCACTCGGCCTTCCTCGGACGCTCGATCGCGATGGGCGTGATCCGCGACGGCGTTTCCCGGCAGGGCGATCGGGTGTTCTTTCCGCTCGCCGACGGGCGCACCGTCGAGGCGACGATCCGCGCCACCGTGTGGCTCGATCCGGACAACGCGAGGCAGGGCGCATGAGCGACGCAGGCGTGGTGTTCGTCGAGCCGCAGTGGGTCGCGGCGGCGGCGAAGGGACCGGTCGTCGAGCCGCCGCTGTCGGCGGCACGCGTCCGGGCGCTCGACACGAGCGACCGGGTGCCCGACCCCGGCCTGATCCTCGCGGTGCCGGGCGTGGTGGGCCTGCTCACCCTTCGCGGGGGCGCGCCGCAGGCCCCGCTGGGGAACGCCGTCTCGTCGGTGCTCGGACTGGAGCCGCCCACGCGTCTGGCGTACACGGAAGCGGACGGTCGGCGGCTTCGCTGGATGTCACCCGACGAGTGGCTCCTGTCGTGCGCGCCGGCGGAGACGACCGACATCGAGGCGCGGCTCCGGGCCGAACTCGGCGAGGCGCCGCGCGTGTCCATCACCGAGGTGAGCGCGGCCTGGTGCGTGCTGGAGCTGGGGGGCCGGGACGTGCGGGCGGTACTGTCGCGCGGCGTCCCCATCGACGTCGACCCGGCGGTCTTCCCGCCGGGTCGCACCGCGAGCACGGTGTTCGCCAAGGCCGGGGCGACGATCTCCAACCTCGGCGAGGAGCGTTACGAAGTGATCTGCCGCCGAAGCCTCGCGGACTACATCGCGCGCTGGATCGCGTCGGCCGCGCGCGGTCACGGCCTGCGCGTGCAGGCCGGGACCGACTGAAGGCGGCGCTCTTCGGGGAAGATCGGGGTCAAGATCGCGTCGGGCGGGTCGCTACGGCCTGAAGGCCGACCGGCGGGAGGCGAACGCCGCGTCGGCGATCGCGTTTGCCGCCCCGCCGGACAGCGTCGGGCGGGAAGCGCCGCGTCGATCCGGAGTCCCCATGCGCATCAGCAGAAAGCTCGTCCTGTTCGCCCTGGCGTGTTCGATCCTGCCCTTGATGACCGCCTTCTGGTTGTCGTTCCATGCGGCCCGCACCTCCCTCCACGCGACGTTCGAGGAGACGCTGTCGGAGCAGGCGAGCGAGGAGATGTCGATCATCCAGCGACGTCTGGCGTCGGCCAAGCAGGATCTTTCGATGCTCAGCCGCATGAGCGTCATGCAGAACGTCAGGTTCAAGGACTGGGGTGGCGTCCTGCAGACCGATCTCGATCGCTTCGTCGCCGCCTCGCCCGATTTCGTGGACGTGCTGGTCACCGATCGCCACGGTCTCACGGTCGCCGCGACCAACCCGGGTGCCATCGGGTCGGACCTGGGCAACAGCTGGGAGTTCGCGGCGCCGCGACTGGGCATCGAACTGGACGGCGTCGTGTCCGGGTCCTATCGACTCGACGAGACGATCGCCACCCAGGCCATGCCGATCCAGGTCGAGGACGGGGCGAACCGTGAGCCGACGTTCCTCGGCGCGGTCATCGGATCGATTTCCTGGACGAAGTTCACCGATGCCCTCCGAGACCGACGGCTGTTCGGCGCCGCGCAGGGGCCCGGTCGTCAGATCGTCCTTCAGTCGACGATCGACGACAGCATCCTCTACTCGACGGCCGGCGCGACGATTCCCGAGGTGCTGCGCGATCCGATCGAGGGGGGCAAGGCGTTCCGCGATCTGCAGGTGGACGGGCGCGCCATGCTGGCCGCCTCCGTCGATTCGATGGCCATGGCGCCGTTTCGCGATCCGCAGTGGCGGTTGCACGTCCTGCTGGACGAGCACATCGCCTACGCCAGCATCCACAGCCTGCGCGATTGGTTCACGGTGGTCGGCGCCGGCGTGCTGGTGCTCGCCTCGCTGCTCGCCATCCTGCTGTCTCGCTCGATCACGCAGCCGGTGCGCACCCTCGTTCACGCGGCCGGACAATTGGCCGCCGGCGAGAACGACAAGCCGGTACCCGTCAGCGGCCGCGACGAGATCGGACGATTGTCGCGGAGCTTCGAGCTGATGCGCCGGGCCGTCCACGAGAACGAGCGCGAGCTGATCCTGAAGACCGAGCAGTCCGAGGCGGCGGCGCGACTGAAAGGCGAGTTTCTCGCCAACATGAGTCACGAGGTACGCACGCCCATCAACGGAGTGCTCGGGATGACCGAGCTGTTGCTCGCCACGGACCTCGACGCGACCCAGGGGCGCTACGCCGAGACCATCTACCGATCCGGCCAGTCGCTGTTGAGCGTCATCAACGACATCCTCGACTTCTCCAAGATCGAAGCCGGCAAGCTCGAGCTACAGCACGTCGCCTTCGACCTGCGCGAACTCATCGAGGACATCGTCGACATGGTGGCCGAGAGCGCGCATCGCAAGGGTCTCGAGTTGGCGCTGGACATGCCGCCCGACTGTCACGTGGCGTATCGGGGAGACTCGAACCGCATTCGGCAGGTGCTGTTGAACCTGATGAGCAACGCGATCAAGTTCACCGAGCGCGGCGAGGTGCACCTGCAGGTCCGGCCCTGCGCACTCGAGGACGGTCGTGGCGTGCTTTCGCTGAAGGTCAGCGACACCGGTATCGGCATCTCGCCGTCGGCCGTCAGCAGCGTCTTCGAGTCCTTCGTGCAGGCCGACGGGTCGACCACGCGACGCTTCGGGGGCACCGGCCTCGGACTCGCGATCTCGAGCCGGCTCGCGCGGCTCATGGGCGGCAGCATCGACGTCGACAGCGTCGTCGGTCGAGGCTCGTGCTTCGACCTGCGGGTGCCGCTCGAGGCGCTGCCGGCGAGCGTCACCGATGTCTGGCGCGACCCCGACGCGCTGCGCGGACGTCGCGTGCTGGTCGTCGACGACAACGAGAACAACCGCGAGATCCTCGAGACCCAGCTTCGCTACTGGGGTGCGGCACCGACGATGGCCGTCGATGGACCGGCATGCGTCGAGACGATGATCGCGACCAGCGAGGGGCAATTCCGCTTCGACCTGATCGTGCTCGACATGCACATGCCCGGGATGAACGGCCTGGAGCTGTGCCAGGTCCTGCAGCGTGCGGAACAGCTCACCGACGTGCCGGTCGTGCTGCTCAGCTCGGTCTGCGATCAGCTCGATCCGGACGCCTGCACCGCGGCCGGCATTCGGTCGGTCATCACCAAGCCGGTGCGCCAGCCCGAACTCTACCGCTGCCTGACGGCGCTGCTCGGCGGAGACGCCGAGGTCGCGCCGACGCGCCGGCGGGTGCTGGCCGCACGCAAGCTCGCCGGACGCGTCCTGCTGACCGAAGACAACCCGACCAACCAGTTCATGCTGACCGAGATGCTCGGCCAGATCGGTCTGGACGTGGTCGTGGCCGATCATGGGTGGGCAGCGATCGAACGGCTCGAGGACGGCGGCTACGCGGACGGCGGGTTCGACGTGGTGTTGATGGACTGTCAGATGCCGGTGCTCGACGGCTTCGCCGCGAGTCGGGAGATTCGCGAGCGGGAGCGATGTTCGCTCGGGCGGCGTCGCATGCCGATCATCGCGCTGACCGCGAATGCGCTTGCGGGCGATCGTGAGGCCTGCCTCGAGGCCGGCATGGACGAGTACCTTTGCAAGCCGGTATCGGCCGGGCGTCTGATCGAGCAGCTCTCGGTCTGGATACCGGACGCGGACGCATCCGAAGATGTCACGGGTACTACGGGTACTACGGGTGCTACGGGTACTACGGGTGCTACGGGTACCACGGGTACCACGGGTACCACGGGTACCACGGGTACCGCGGGTGCCGTGAGCGATGCGTCGGCTCGGGACGATGCGATCGAGGAGCCGCTGGCGCCGGTGCTGGATCGCGCCGTCTACGACGACGTCCTCGAGATGGCCCGGGGGGCGCCCGACGGGTTTCTCGCCCGGTTGCTGGCCAGCTACCGCACGAGCGCGGCGGAGGACGTGATCGGCATCGATCGAGGACTCGAGACCGGCGACGCCGCGCTCGTCGCTTCCCGGGCACACCGGCTCAAGTCGAGCAGTGCGAACTGGGGTGCGTCCCGGTTGGCGGGTCATTGCTCGGCGGCCGAGACAGCGGCACGGGCGGGCGACCTGCCCACCGCCGCCGTCGCGGCAGCGTTCATCTCGCCGGCGCTGGCCGAACTGCTCGACGACATCGATCCGCCGTCGCAACGCCAGGCGGCTTGAGCGGCCAGCGCGGCCAGCGCAGCCCGAGCGACTCGGGCACCTTCTCGATCGCTGCAGGCAAGTGACGGCGGCGGCTTGACGCGACCATCGTCGAGCCTTCCGGTCGCCGTCCCGGGCGCTCCGGAGGCGCATGCTTCTCCGTGTGGTCGACGGTGACCACGGCAAGTGGCCAGCGAGCCGCGGGGGAAGCGGAACCATGCGCGAGTGCGATCTGATCATGAAGGGCGGGGTGACGTCCGGTGTGGCCTATCCCGGGGCCGTCGCCGGACTCGCGACGTCGTACCGACTCAAGAACATCGGCGGTACCTCGGCGGGCGCGATGGCCGCCGTGCTGGCCGCCGCCGCCGAGTACCGACGTCAGCGGGTCCTCGCCGGCAACCCGACGGCGAGTGACGAGACCGCGCGCGCCGGTTTCACGGAACTGGCCGCGCTCGCCGCCGAACTCGGTCGCGACCTCGCCTCGCTGTTCGAGCCGGTGCCGGTGTTGCGTCCGCTTTACTGCACCTTGCTGGGCGTCGCGCAGGCCGCGCCCGATAGACGGGGGCTCGCCCTGATCAGGGGAGCGGCGACAGCGTTCGGCGGTCTGCTCGCGATCGCGGCCCTGCCCGGGTTCTTCGTGATAGTGGGCGGGTACCGCGGGGTGAACGACGGTTGGCAGATCCTCTTGGGCGTGTTGCTGCTGCTCGTCCTGCCGATCGTCGCACTGGGGGTTCGCGTCGGCTGGCTGGTGCTGACGGTCCTGCCTCGTCACGACTTCGGCCTCTGTACCGGGCTGACGTCGTCGGAGCGGCGACAGGACGGCCGGCTCGCCTTCACCGACTGGCTGCACGCGCGCATCGAGTCCATCGCCGGGGAGCGGGACCCCGACCGCGACGCGAGCGCGCCGATGACCGTCGGCGACCTCAGCCCGCACGGCATCCGGGTGGCGAGCATGACCACGGACCTGTCCTCGCGCCGGCCGTGGCAGCTGCCGTTGCGAGCGGGCGTTCACCTGTTCAGTCGCCGGGACTTCGACGCGCTGTTCCCCGCCGACGTGGTCGAGTGGATGGTCGCCGAGGGTGGGGCGGCATCCGTCGTGGCCGCGCCGCGCGCGGATGGCTCGGTGCCGGACGATCTGCATCACCTGCCGGACGGCCAGCGCTTGCCGCTGCTGGTGCTCGCGCGGCTGAGCCTGAGCTTTCCCGGCCTGGTCAGTGCCGTGCCGCTCTACCGCGAAGACCCCGACCTGCGCGGCGAGCCGGGCGCGCCGCCGCGCGTGCAACGCTGCCTGTTTTCGGACGGCGGCATCTCGAGCAATTTCCCGGTGCACTTCTTCGACGGCTTCCTGCCGTCCCGTCCGACCTTCGGGATCGGCTTCGCCCCGCTCGATCCAGCGAGACACGGGAGCGACGAGGGCGCTCGGGTGCATCTGCCAGACCCCCGCACCGGCGACGCGCTCGGCGGGGTCTACCCGGTAACGGGCGTGCAGGGATTCCTCGGTGCCATCGTCAACACCGCGAAGGACTGGCAGGACACCCTGCAGAGTCGTCTGCCGGGCTACGCGGAACGGATCGTCGAGATCCGGCTGAAGGCGGAGAGCGAGGGCGGGCTGCACGTGGAGATGAGCGAGGAGACCGTGGCCGGGCTGGTCGATCTGGGCGAGCGAGCGGCAAGGCGCTTCGCAGAGGACTTCGACTTCCAGACCCACCGCTGGCTGAGGGCGCTCGTGTTGCTGCCGACGCTCGAGGAGCAACTGGCTCGTCTGGCGGAGGTCTGGCAGGCGAGCGGTGCGGAGGGCGAGCCGGACTACGAGGCCGTGCTGCGAACGGTGGCCCATTCGGTGTTCCCGCTCGACGACAGCTACCGGGAGGCACCGCTGGCGCGATTCGCACAGGCGTTGATCGCGCTCGGGGACGACGCGAACGTGCAACGTGGCGACGTGTCGAAGGTCGCGTTGTCGCAGGGGCCGCGGCCGAGCCGCGACGCGGAACTGCGTCTCGTGGCCAGTCCGGCCGCTTCGCCGCCAACAGATTGACTCCACGGCTGCCGCCATGAGGAAGACGGCGGCCTGTCAGGCGTGGCGGCACGGCCGTTGCGTCCTCGTCTTGCTGCCTCGTCGATGCCGCAGACGGTCGTCCGTCACATCGCGTGACCTTCTTGCAGTGCAAAACGAGACGCGGCAGTCCACAATGAGGACAGGCGCGCGATGGGCGTGCGTCGGCCCGATGGCGGAGCGATCGAATGAATACGCTGGATACCTCGATGTCGCTCGCGCCGCTGCTCGAGCGTGCCGGCACCCGGCATGCCACCCGGGCGCAGGCAACCGAACGCGAGCGTCGCGACGCTCGCATGGCCGACGCGCAACGCATCGCCGACACGTTCTCCGGTGGCGGTCCCCTGGATCTGATGCTGGCTTTCCAGGGCTGGGCCGTCGACGCCCGCCAGCGCCAGATCCTGTTCCTCGACGCGCTCAGGAAGCGGGGCGACGACTTCTTCGAGCACGAGGCGGCCGGCGCGCCGCCCGTGCTGATCTACGACTACGAGTTGATGCTCGACGGCGCCACGCTGCAGCGGCCCTGCAACTACATCCTGTTGCGCATCCTCGCCCCCGAGGGCGTGGAGATCGACGACAGCAAGCGTCCCTTCGTCATCATCGACCCACGTGCCGGGCACGGTGCGGGCATCGGCGGCTTCAAGCCCGATAGCCAGGTGGGCGTCGCGCTCAAGAGCGGTCAGCCGGTCTACTTCGTCGCCTTTCGCCCGGAGCCGGAACCCGGGCAGACCATCGCGGCGGTCACCGACGCCGAAGCGGCTTTCGTCCGGCTCGTTCGCGAACGCCATCCGGACTCCCCCAAGCCCGTCGTGATCGGCAACTGCCAGGGTGGCTGGGCGGCCGCCATCCTCGCCGCCACGCACCCCGAGCTCACCGGGCCGATCGTGCTCTCCGGCGCACCCATGGCGTACTGGTCCGGCACCGTCGGGCAGGATCCGATGCGCTACGGCGGCGGGCTTGGCGGCGGTGTGCTGCCGGCGCTGCTGTTGTCGGACCTGGGGGGCGGCCGTTTCGACGGCGCGCACCTGGTGCAGAACTTCGAGGGTCTTTCGCCCGGCAACACCCAGTTCCGCAAGTACTTCGATCTCTACCAGAACATCGACACCGGCGAGAAGCGCTTCCTCGACTTCGAGCGGTGGTGGGGCGGGCTGCATCTGATGGACGGCGAGGAGATGCGCTGGATCGTCGAGAACCTGTTCGTCGGCAATCGTCTGGCGGCCGGTAACGCCGAACTCGAGCCGGGCCGACCGATCGACCTCCGGGCCATTCGCGCACCGATCATCGTCTTCGCCTCGCGCGGCGACAACATCACGCCTCCGCCGCAGGCGCTCAACTGGATCGTCGACACCTACACCGACGAGAGCGAGATCGAGATCCGTGGCCAGCGCATCGTGTACACCGTGCACGAGGAGGTCGGTCACCTGGGCATCTTCGTCTCCTCCTCGATCGCCACGCGCGAGCACACCGAGATCGCCTCCATTCTCGGCACCATCGAAGCGCTGCCGCCCGGTCTGTACGAGCTCATCATCGAGGACGTGGTCGGCGAGGGTGACGGCAAGCGCTTCAGCGTGAGCTTTGCCCGCCGCACGGTGGCCGACATCGCCGCGCTCGATGACGATCGATCGGACGAGCGGGCCTTCGCGGCCGTCGCTCGTGCCTCGGAGGGTCTCGCCGAACTCTACGAGAGCACGGCCCGCCCGCTGGTACAGGCCATGGTGACCGAACCGGTGGCGGCCGCCGGTCGTGCCCTGCATCCCCTGCGCTCGCAGCGTTCGGCGCTCTCGAGCAAGAATCCCTGGCTCGCCTGGCTGCCCGAGGCGGCCGAGCAGGTCAGGTCCGAGAGGAAGCCGGTCGACGCGAGCAATCCCTTCCTGCTCGCCGAGCGCGCCTGGGCGGACGCCGTGGAGGCGGGCTTCGATCGGCTGCGCGACGCGAAGGAGGCCTCGCTCGAGACGGCCTTCTTCCTCGGCTGGGCCAACCCGCTGGCCGCGTGGTACGCGGCACCGCGGGTGCGTGAGCGCACGCGCGTTCCGGTGGAGGCGCTCGCCGGATTGCCGGAGGTGAGGGCCGCTCTCGAGCGGATCGGCACCGGTGGTTTCCCCGAAGCGCTCGTGCGCATGCTCGTGCTGATGGCGGCCACTCGGGAAAGCGGCGTGCGCCGTTCACGACTGGAGCGCTCGTTCACACTGCTCACGACGCACGAGCCGTTCGCGTCGATGGACACCGGCGCCCGCGCGCGGCTGATCCACGAGCAGAGCCTGATCGTCCGTTTCGCGCCCGACCGAGCGTTCGAGAGCCTGCCTTCGCTCGTCACGACGAAACGCGATCGCAAGCGAGCGCTCGCCGATGTCGCCTGGGTCATCGGCGAGGAGGCCGAGATGGAGGCGTCCACGCGCGGCCGGCTCGCCGAACTCGAGGCGCTGCTGCGGCAGTAGCCGCGACCGCTCGGGGCCCCGGGGACGGATGGTCCGGGGCTTGCATCATCACCTCCGTGAACGGGACAGAATCCTGTTCGCTGTCTGCGTGTGTGTATCCGAGCTGCGGCGCGACCGAAGGGGCGCGCCGCTTTTTTCGTGCCGGGCGGTGAAGTGGGGTCTTGCTCGGCAAGGCGGGTCGTCCATCCGACGCATTCGGGTATCGGGGTCGTCAGGTGGGTCTTCCGCGCCCATGTGTCGGCCCCGATATGATCGACGTGCGCTCGAGTGGGGATCCTGTACGGGCGTGCTCGGTTCGGCCGCGACAGCGCGACCGCCGGACCCGTTCTCAGGGCACGGTCGGGCCGAGATCGAACCCCTGCCGATCCAGATAGACCAGACGCGCCGGAATGGTCTCCTCGACGAGGCGAACGGTGGTCGGGTCGACGCGGTCGCCGAGGTGGCGGGCCGCGAGCCAGGCGAGAAAGGTCTCGGCCAAGTCCTCGGTGTCCGGGTTCTCGCGCGCATGGGTCGAGATGAATCGCTCGTCGGCGCGCTGTGCCGCCAGCCAGCCGGCGGCGCGTTCATGGGTCGGGTCGAGCGACACATGAACCGACTCGTGCAGCAGGATTTCCTCGACGATACCCGCCGCTTCGTAGGTCTCCGTTCGTCCGACGTGGATCACCAGCGCCCTGTCGGCGCTCTGCCAGGCGACATCCCCGGCGTGGACCCAGACGGCATCGACATCCTGTCGAAGTGCCCGCGGCAGCGTACCGAAGCGGCGCGAGACGGCTTCGGCTTCGGCGCTCGCCGTCTCGGCGAGCTCCTCGTTGACCACGATCTCGAGGGTTCCGCCGCCGTCGAACGTCGCGGTGAATACGCGGGCATCGATATCGACGAAGCGCTTCGCACGGCCGTCGAACACGCGTCGGGACCCTTGCACCGGCCCGGTGACCGCGGCGAAGTCGCTCGGCGAGGCGTCCGTCAGCAGGTCGGGCTCGGGGAACACCGTGCCGGTGAACGGCTCGACCGAACCGACCGGGTTGAATCCGGACTCGCGGGCGGGTCCGTCGTCCGAGGCGTCACAGCCGACCAGCAGGCTGCTCACCACGGCGAGCAGAACGAAGGGACGGTGGGGCGCCTCGGTGAGCGACCGGGGAAGGGCGAGTTCCAGCATGGCGAATTCGTGGCGTCGGACGAGGGGAAGGGCGAGGCCTCCGCCGCGGGTCTCGCAAGTAGCGGGCCGCGTGGCTCACGCCTCCCGGTCGTGAGACCGGCGGGCGCCCGAACGATCACGGCGCTGCCCTGCAAGGGGCATCCCCGCCCAGGTGGGCGACGTGCCCGAAGGCGCAGCGCGATGTTACTCGGGGCGGCCCGAGCGGCCCTCGTCGAGCGCAAGCTTCGATGAACGCGCGACCCGACAAGCCGGGCCTGCCGACATCGCGCCGAGCCTGACTGGATCGAGACATGACGGAAGCAACGGAAATCGCCACGGAAGCGGCGGTCGCACGGCCGCCGATCGCCCCGCTCGCCGCGCCGGACGATCCGGTGCCGGACGGCGGCTACCGCTGGTGGTACCTGGACGCCACCAGCGACGACGGTCGGCACGCGCTGACAGCCATCGTCTTCATCGGGAGCGTGTTCTCGCCCTGGTACACCTTCGCCCGTCGCCGCCGCGGTGCCGTGCCGGCGCTGGAGCACTGTGCCGTCAACGTCGCGCTGTACGGGCCGTCCGCACGCTGGGCGATGACCGAACGCGCCGCCTCGTCCGTGCGTGCCGACGCGACCAGCCTCTCGATCGGCCGAAGCCGACTCGATCTCGCCACCGATGTCTGGCGGCTCGACGTGGACGAGCGCGCGGCCCCCTCGGGCAGGCGTCTGCGCGGGACCATCGAGGTGGACGCCGGTCGTCCGCGGGTTCCGGCGATGACGCTGGACGCCGCCGGACAGCATCATTGGCAGCCGGTCCGGCCGCAGACTCGCTTGCGTGTGCGAATGGAAGACCCGGCCTTGTCGTGGGAAGGCACCGCTTACGTCGACACCAATCGCGGCGACGTCCCGCTCGAGCACACCTTCGCCACCTGGCACTGGTCGCGTGCGCACGCGACGGACGGCTCCACACTGATCCGATACGACGTCGTCGAACGAAACAGTGGCGTGCCGGCGGCGTCGCGCACCCTGTCGATCGCCCCGGACGGCGCCTTGCGCGTGGCTCCCGACGGCGAACGGCACGAGCTCGCGCCGACCCGCTGGTTCCGCATGGCGAGACCGACCCGTCTTCGCGACGGGGCGCGGGCCGTGGATCTGTGCACCTTCGAGGACACGCCGTTCTACTCGCGCTCGCATTTCCACGAGTGCATCGGAGACGAGCGTCACTCGGTCGTGCACGAGAGCCTGGACATGCGCCGCTTCACCCACCCGGCAGTGCAGTGCCTGCTGCCGTTTCGAACACCACGCCGGAGCAGTCGCGTCACGTGAAAGACAACGTCACCATCGTCGGAGCCGGACCGGGCGGGCTCGCCAGCGCCATCTTGCTGGCATCGGCGGGTGCCAGGGTCACGGTGCTGGAGGCGCGCGAGCGCGTCGGGGGGCGGACCTCGAGTCACCTGGCCGAGGGCTTTCGCTTCGACACCGGTCCGACCTTCTTCCTGTACCCCGAAGTGCTCGAGTCGATCTTCGCCGCCGCCGGGCGGACGCTGCGTGACGAGATCGAGTTGCTGCCGGTCGATCCGCTCTATCGTCTGCACTTCGGCGGTGGGGAGACGCTCGACGCGACGGACGACATCGCCTTGCTGTCCAGACGGGTGGGAGCGCTTTCGCCGGTGGATGCCGAGGCCGTGCCTCGCTTCTTCTCCGACAACGAACGGAAGCTCGAAAGCTTTCTGCCGTTCCTGCAGAAGGCCTTCCTGAGTGGCAAGGACCTGCTCGATCCGAAGCTCGTGCGGCTCCTGCCGACGCTCGCGCCATGGCGACAGCTCGACAAGGAGCTCGAACGCTACTTCGTCGACCCGCGCGTGCGCATGGCGTTCTCCTTCCAGGCGCTGTACCTCGGCATGACGCCGGCCACGTGCCCGAGCCTGTTCTCCATCCTGCCGCTCATCGAGTACCGCTATGGGGTGTGGCACCCGCGGGGTGGCTGTGGCGCGATCATGGACACGATGGCACGCGTGGCGAGCGAGCTCGGCGTCGACATCCGGCTCGACACGCCGGTGCGCGGCCTGCATTTCGACGGCGCGCGCGTCACGGGGGTCGAGACGGACGACGAGCGGGTAGGCGCCGATGCGGTCGTGCTCAACGCCGACTTCGCCGACGCGATGCAGAAGCTGGTGCCGAATCGGTTGCGAAAGACATGGAACGACAAGCGTCTCGCGAAGCAGCGGTACTCCTGCTCGACGTTCATGCTGTATCTCGGACTGGAAGGGCGATTCGACGATCAGCCCCACCACTCGGTCTACATGCCGGACGACTACCAGCGCCATCTCGACGACATCGACGCGGCGAGCGACATGACGCCGGATCCCGCCTTCTACGTACAGAACGCATCCGTGACCGACGATTCGCTCGCCCCCGACGGGCACAGCACCCTGTACCTGCTGATGCCGGTCGCGCACCAGCGCGACGCGAGCCGCATCGACTGGTCGAAGCAGGCACCGGTACACCGCAGGCTCGCCATGAAGCAGCTCGCCAGGATCGGCTTCGACGACGTGGAGCGTCGCATCCGCTACGAACGTCACCTGACGCCGACGCAGTGGCGGGACGACTACCACATCCACCGCGGCGCCACGTTCAGCATGGCGCACAACTTCAGCCAGATGCTGCACCGGCGGCCGCGCAACCGCTTCGAGGATCTCGACGGGGTCTACCTGGTCGGCGGCGGCACGCACCCCGGCAGCGGACTGCCGACGATCTTCGAGTCGGCGCGCATCTCGACGGCGCTCCTGTGCGAGGATCTCGGGCTGCGTGCGCCGCTCGTACCGGCCGTCGCCGCGAGGGCGGCGGCGTCCTACGAGCGCTCGATGCCGCAAGCGCTGACCCGGCGCGGCGGCGTCGCCGGGACGTCGTCCACCGAGACGTCGCGCGTCTGACCGGCGCGCCCCCCGGCGCCGCGCACGCGTTCAATCACTGCCATCCGATCGATCAATGCACATGGACATGAAGGCAAGCATCTCACTGGACGTCGGTGTCGTCGGGGCCGGGCTCGGCGGGCTGGCCGCCGCCTGCACGCTCGCCGCGCGTGGTCATCGCGTGACGCTGCACGAACGGAACGGCTGGGTGGGTGGCAAGGCGGCCACGCTGGACGTCGAGGGCTACCACTTCGACATGGGGCCGACCATCCTGATCATGCCGTCGGTCCTGCGGCGTGTCTTCGCCGAGGCCGATCGCGATCTGGACGACTACCTCGACCTCGTTCCGCTCGAGCCGCAGTGGCGCTGCTTCTACGAGGACGGCTCGGTGCTCGATCTCGTCGCCGATGCCGCGGGCATGCGCGCGCGGCTCGAGGCCTTCGCGGCGGACGGCAGGACGGCGGACGGCTACGAGGCGTTCCTGGATACCTCCAGGCGCCTGCAACGGGTGTCGGAAGACTTCTTCCTGTGGCGCTCGGTGGGCTCCGTGCGCGACACGCTCGACCTGTCCGACACGTTCTCGCCGGCGGTGCTCGCGGACCTCGTCTCGATGCGCTTCGGGCGTAGCGTCGCCCAGACGGTGCGGTCGCACATTCCCGATGCCCGTGTCGCGCAGATGGTCGATCACTTCACGCAGTACGTCGGCTCGTCCCCGAGTGCCTCGCCGGCGGTGCTGTGCTCCATCGCGCACATGCAGGTCGGCGAGGGCGTCTGGTATCCGCGCGGCGGTACCGGCGCGATTCCGGCGGCGCTCCTGACGCTCGCCGAAGAGCTGGGCGTGACGATCTCCACCGGCTCGGCGATCGAGCGCATCGTCGTGGAGGACGGGGCGTGCCGCGGGATCGTGACCGCCGACGGGGAGCGTCGTCACGACGCCGTGGTCTCGAATGCCGACGCCGTGCGAACCTACACCGAACTGGTCGACACCGCCCCGAAGGCGGCCCGGCGACACGGTCGCGACAAGCACGAACCGGCGTGTTCCGGCGTCGTCATGTACCTCGGGCTCGATCGACGCTACGACCAGCTCGAGCACCACAACTTCGTGTTCAGCGAGGATCCCGAGGCAGAGTTTCGCCAGATCTACGCGGAAGGCAAGCCCGCCGACGACCCGACCGCCTACCTTTGCGCACCGTCGCGGACCGAGCCTTCGGTGGCGCCGGACGGTGGCGAGGCGCTCTATATCCTCGTCCACACGCCGTACCTTCGGCCCGGTCAGGACTGGAACGCGATGTACCCGGGCTACCGGCAGGTGATTCTCGACAAGCTCAAGCGCGTGGCCGGCATGGAGGACATCGAGGATCACATCGTCGTCGAGCGTCATCTCACCCCGCAGGACATCAACGACCGCTACTCGGTGCTGGACGGCGCGATCTACGGGCTGGCAAGTCACGGCAAGTGGATGGGCGCGTTCAAGCCGGCCAACCGAAGCGAGGATGTGCGTGCGCTATACCTCGCGGGCGGCGCGGCCCACCCCGGGCCGGGCATGCCGATGGCGCTGATGTCCGGCTGGATCGCGGCCGACGCGCTCGACACCGACAGCGTGTCGCTCGGCGCCGGCACGGAGGCCTCGGCGAGCGTCGCGTGATCGACCGCCGTCCGGTGCTGCCGCCGCGTACCCCGGGCTGGTTGCGAGACGGCTTCCTGCGCTACAACCGCCGCTTGCTGGGTCGGCAGTTCGCGGCCGTCAGGGCGGCCGGCGTCGAGCGGTTCCCGTCGAACGCCCCGGGTCCGGTGCTCGTCTACCTGAACCACCCGGCCTGGTGGGACCCGCTCGCGTGTGCCGCCCTGGTGGACGCCTGCTGCCGTCATCGGCGTCACGTCGCGCTGATCGACGAGGCGAGTCTGAGCCGCGTGCTGGAGCGACTGGGGTTCGTCGGCATCGAACCCGGCTCGGTCGCCGGGGCACGGCGGCTGATGCGCCTGGCGGACGAGGCCGCCGTGGTGCCCGACCTGACCGTGTGGCTGACGCCGCAGGGACGCTTTGCCGATCCGCGGGAGCGGCCGCTGGCGCTGGCCGGTGGGCTCGCCCGTCTGGCGCGACGCCTGCCGAATGCGCTGGTGGTGCCGATGGCGCTCGAATACCCCTTTCTCGGCGCGCGCAAGGCAGAGATGCGCATCTTCGTCGGCGAGCCCGTGCCGGCCACCGAGGTCGATCCATCGACGCTCGAGCGAGGTCTCGAGCGCGCGATGGACTGCCTGGCGCATCTTGTCGTCAGCGGTGACCGCGGACCGTTCCGCACGCTCATCGGTTCGCGCGCCCCCGGTGCATCGGACACGCGTGGCGGCTCATGACCATGCTCGCGCAGTGCGCCCTTGTGCTCGCACTGGTGTCCGCGGTGCTGGTGTTCCGGAATCTCGCGATCTATCGCTCCCCCGCGCGCCTCGCGCCGATGCGCGAGCGCTCGCCCGTGCCGACGAGACCGGTGTCGGTACTGATACCGGCGCGCGACGAGGAGCGCAGCATCGGTGCCGCGCTGGAGGCGGTCCTGTCGAGCGAGGGCATCGACCTCGAGGTGATCGTGCTCGACGACGCATCGAGCGATCGAACGGCGGAGATCGTCGAGAGGTTACGGCTCGGGGACGCGCGGGTACGGCTCGCACGCGCGAACCGTCTGCCGGACGGTTGGTGCGGCAAGCAGCACGCCTGCGCGCAGCTGGCGAGGCTGGCGACCCACCCGACACTGCTGTTCATCGACGCGGACGTGCGCCTGGCGCCCGCCGCGATTCGCGAGGCGGCGGGCGCACTGGATCGAACGGCGGCCGCGCTTCTCAGCGGCTTCCCGCGGCAGATCGTCGTCACGCCGCTCGAGCGGCTACTGATTCCGATGATGCATTTCCTGCTGCTCGCCTATCTGCCGATGGACGCGATGCGACGCACGCGCATGCCGGGGTTCGGCGCGGGTTGCGGGCAGTTCATGATGGTGCGGCGCGATGCCTACGAACGCGTCGGTGGACACGGGGCGATCCGCAGCAGTCTCCACGACGGCTTGCTGCTGCCCCGGGCGTTTCGCCGGGCGGGGCTTCGGACGGAACTCGTGGATCTGACCGCGCTCGTCGACTGCCGCATGTACGCGTCGGCCGGCGACGTCTGGCGAGGGCTGCGGAAGAACGCACTCGAGGGCCTCGCGGCTCCGGGCGTGCTCGGCGTCATGACGGTCCTGCTGCTGCTGGGTCAGGTCGTGCCGTTCGTGCTGCTGGCGGCGATGCCGGTGCTCGCTCACACCCACCTGCCCTGGGTGCTCGCGGCGTGCGCGCTGGCGATCGGTACCCGGCTCGCGCTGGCAAGGCGATTCCGCACGCCGCTGTCGAGTGCGCTCCTGCATCCGGTGGGCGTGTGCGTGCTGCTGTGGATCCAGTGGGAGGCGCGGCTGCGCGCCCATCGTGGACTCGGCGACTCGTGGAAGGGGCGTGCCTATGCGCCTCGCATCCCGCGGCCGAGCTCGGACGAGATCGATCCCGCCTGACGGTGTCGCCGTTCTCCCGCACACTGGCCGGCACACGAACGTGACGAGGAGGAAGGTGCGCTGGATGCCATCGACGAGCCACCGAGCCCGCTGTGGCTGCAGCGACTGCCGCGACTGCCGCGATCGACGCGGACGAGCGGCCGGCCGATCCGCGGACGCCTTTCGTCGCGCCGGTGGCCGAGCCCGTTCCCGGCCGCGCTGCTCGTGGTGGCGGCGACGGTCGCGAGCACCGCTTCGTCCGCGGGCGAGCTGATCATCCGTATCGGCGACGTGACATCGACGGACGGGGACGTACGCGTCGCGCTGTATGCGGACGAAGGTGGCTTCGACGAACGCAAGACCTACCGGGCAACCTCGCTTCCCGCCGCCGTTCCGGAGATCGAGGTCCGTTTACGCGACGTGCCGGCCGGGACCTATGCCGTGCTCGTGCACCACGACGTCAACGGTGACGGTCTGCTCGATCGTGGACGATTCGGGATTCCCACCGAACCTTGGACCGGGTCCACCGCCGGCACGCGTTTCCGCGCACCCGGTTGGCGTGCCTACCGCTTCGAGGTGCCGCCCGAAGGGCTGTCGATCTCGATGACGTTCTGATGGCCGGTCTCGATGAGGGTGTCGAGCCCGACGTGATCGTCGGGCACGGTCACTGACCGAGCGCCTCGACGAGCTCGTCCTTGTTCATCGACGAGCGACCCTCGATGTCCTGCTCGGCCGCCAGCTGGCGCAGTTCCGCCACCGTGTGATCTGCCAGTCGTTCGGAGAAGTCCTTGCCCTCCTCGCTCGCCAGGGCCTCGGCCTGGAGTCGGGCTTCCTGTTCACCGCGCCAGCGCAGATAGCTCCCCACCGCCTTCGTCAGGAACGTCGCGGCGAAGACCGCGACGCCCTTCTCGGACAGGCCGATGGCGGCAGCGTTGTCGCGGACATCGTCGAGTCGGGAACGGGGGGCAGGGCGGGGCAGATGATCCATCGCCCGATCGGCCTCGTCGCGCAGGCGCTCGGCGCCGTGACCGGCCGCCGTCGCGGCGCGATCGCCCAACGTCGTCGCACGCTCGCTCAACGCCTTCGCACCGTCCGCGACCTGATCGATCGTGCGGTCGAGCCGCCTCGTCGGCGCGGGGCTTCGGGAGACCGCGCGGGCGATCAGCATGCCGCCGACGATCCCCGCCAGCGCGACCACAGCCGCCGGATTCTCGGCTGCCTCCTTCTTCAGTCGTTCGATCACGCGGGAGCCTCTGGATGCAAGACGTCTGGGGCGCCGAGCATGAACCGCGCCGCGGGGAGCGTCACCTCGTCGGCGATATCGACAATGATGACCGAATCTCCGTGCCCGGCGCGACGAGGCCCCGTCCGACGGGGCGCCGGGCTCGGCACGCGGGTGCCCGTTCAGTCGCTCGCGGTTAGCAACACCAGCAGGTCCTTGGCGTCGATCTGGTCACCCGCTCGCACCAGCACTTCCTTGACCGTCCCCCCGCTCTCGCTGTGGACGGCGCTCTCCATCTTCATCGCCTCGATGGACAGCAGAACGTCGCCGGGCTCGATCGTCTGCCCGACCTCGACGGCGATACCCGAGACGACGCCCGGCATCGGCGCCCCGATCTGGCAGGCATCGTCCGGATCGGCCTTCGCCCGCAGCGTCGCGTCGGCGGCGCCGTGCACGCGATCGGGCACCGCGATGCTGCGCGGCTGACCGTTGAGTTCGAAGAAGACCCGGACCATGCCGCGATCGTTGGTCGCGCCGACCGCGAGGCAACGCACGACGAGAATCTTCCCGCGCTCGATCTCGACGAAGATCTCCTGCCCGGGATCGAGCCCGTAGAAGTAGACCGGCGTCGGTAGCGCGGACGTCGGCCCGTAGGTCCCCTGGGCACCGACGAAGTCGGTGAAGACCTTCGGGTACATGATCCACGAGGCGAGTTCGTTGTCGGTCACCTCGCGTCCGATCGTCGTCGCGAGCGCGGCCCGGTCGGCCTCCAGATCGCGCGGTGCCATCAGGGCGCCGGCCCGTCCGGCGACCGGCGTCTCGCCCTTCAGCACCTTGGCGCGAATCGTCTCCGGGAAACCGCCCGGGGGCTGACTGAGCTCGCCCCGCATCATCGACACCACCGATTCGGGGAACGCGATGTCGCGGTCGGGATCGGCCACCTCCTCGATGGTCAACTCCTGACTCAGCATCATCAGCGCCATGTCGCCGACCACCTTCGAGGACGGCGTGACCTTGACGATGTCGCCGAACAGGGCGTTGACGTCGGCGTAGGCGCGAGCGACCTCGTGCCAGCGCTCCTCCAGCCCGAGCGAACGGGCCTGCTCCTTGAGATTGGTGAACTGACCGCCGGGCATCTCGTGCAGGTAGACCTCGGAGGCCGGCGCCTTCACGTCACTCTCGAAGGCGGCGTACTGGTTGCGCACGGCCTCCCAGTAGAAGCTCAGCGACTCGATCGCGTTCCAGTCGAGGCCGGGGTCGCGCTCGGTGTTGGCGAGCGCCGCGACGATCGAGCCGAGGCAGGGCTGGGAGGTGCCACCCGAGAACGCATCCATGGCGGCATCCACGGCGTCCACGCCGGCGTCGATCGCCGCGAGCACCGTCGCGGCCGAAATGCCGGAGGTATCGTGGGTGTGGAAGTGGACCGGCAGCGACGTTTCGGCCCGCAGAGCGGTGAACAGCGTGCGCGCGGCGGCGGGTTTCATCAGCCCCGCCATGTCCTTGATGCAGAGGATGTGCGCGCCCGCACCCTCGAGTTCGCGGGCGAGGCCGAGGTAGTAGTCGAGGTCGTACTTCGGTCGCTTGGGGTCGTGCAGGTCGCCGGTGTAGCAGATCGCCGCTTCGCAGAGCTTCCCGGACTTCAGCACGGCGTCCATCGAGACGCGCATGTTGTCGGTCCAGTTGAAGCAGTCGAACACGCGGAACAGATCGACACCCTGGTCGGCCGCGCGTTCGATGAAGTATTCGACCGCGTTGTCCGGGTAGTTCTCGTAGCCGACGCCGTTCGCGCCGCGCACCAGTGCCTGCAGCAGCATGTTCGGCGCGCGATCACGGATCTGTGCGAGCCGCTCCCACGGGTCCTCCGTCAGGAAGCGCATCGCGACATCGAAGGTCGCGCCGCCCCAGCACTCGAGCGACAGCAGTTCCGGCAGCGCACGGGCGTAGGTGCCCGCGGCGCCCGCGACATCGATCGTGCGGACGCGGGTGGCGAGCAGGGACTGGTGCCCGTCCCGCATGGTGGTGTCGGTGACCAGGATCTGCTGCTGCGACCGCATCCACGCCGCGAACGCTGCCGGGCCGTCGCGTTCCAGACGCTGCCGGTGACCGTCGGGGACCGCGCCTTCGACGAACGGTGCCCGTGGGACGTTAGCGTCGCCGCGCGGACGCGGACGATCGCGCGTCTCCGGATGTCCGTTGACGGTCACGTCGGCGATGTACTGGAGCAACTTGGTCGCCCGGTCCTGCCTGGACACCTGCTCGAACAATGCAGGCGTGGTGTCGATGAATCGCGTCGTGTAGCTGCTGTCGAGAAAGTCGGGATGCCCGATGATGTTCTCGAGGAAGGTCAGGTTGGTCGCCACTCCGCGGATGCGAAACTCGCGCAGTGCGCGATCCATCCGCCGGATCGTCTCCTCCGGGGTGGGCGCCCAGGCCGTCACCTTCTCCAGCAGCGGGTCGTAGAACCGGTTGATCACCGCGCCCGAATAGGCCGTGCCGCCGTCGAGACGGATGCCGAATCCCGCGGCTCCGCGGTAGGCGGTGATGCGCCCGTAGTCCGGCACGAAGTTCTGCTCCGGATCCTCGGTGGTGATGCGGCACTGCATCGCGTGCCCGTTCAGACGAATCTCCGACTGTGGCGGCACTCCCGATTCCGGCGTGCCGATGACCGCACCGTCGACGAGATGGATCTGCGCCTTGATGATGTCGATGCCCGTCACCTCTTCGGTCACCGTGTGCTCGACCTGCACGCGCGGGTTGACCTCGATGAAGTAGAAGGACTCGGTGTCCATGTCCATCAGGAACTCGACCGTGCCGGCGCCGATGTAGCCGGTCGCGTTCGCGATCCTCAGTGCGTGGCCGGAGAGCTCGGTACGTTGCGCGTCGTTCAGGTAGGGCGCCGGAGCACGCTCGACGACCTTCTGGTTGCGCCGTTGCACCGTGCAGTCTCGCTCGAACAGGTGGACCGCATTGCCATGCGTGTCCCCGAGGATCTGCGCCTCGACATGGCGGGCGCGCTCGACCAGCTTCTCGAGGTAGATCTCGTCCTTGCCGAACGCCGCCCGCGCCTCACGTCGAGCCTCGTCCGCCTCGCGCTCGAGATCGTCTTCCGAGCGGATGGTGCGCATGCCGCGCCCCCCGCCGCCCCAGGACGCCTTCAGCATGATCGGGTAGCCGATGTCGGCCGCCATCTTCCTGATCGTCGGCAAGTCCTCCGGGAGCGGTTCGGTCGCCGGCACGACCGGCACGCCCGCCTCGACCGCGAGATTTCTGGCCGCCACCTTGTTGCCGAGCCGGCGCATGGTCTCGGCCTTCGGCCCGATGAAGGTGACGCCCGCCGCGTCGCAGGCGTCCACGAACTCGGGACTCTCGGACAGGAGGCCGTAGCCCGGGTGGATCGCGTCGGCCCCGGACAGTTCGGCGACGCGGAGGATCTCCTCGATGGAGAGATAGGCCTCGATCGGGCCCATGTCCTTCGCGAGGTGCGGTCCGCGACCGATCGGATAGGCCTCGTCCGCCTTGAAACGATGCAGGGCGAGCTTGTCCTCCTCGGACCAGACCGCAACGGTCGCGATACCGAGCTCGTTGGCGGCTCGGAACACCCGGATCGCGATCTCGGAGCGGTTGGCGACGAGGATCTTGGTGATCGGCATGGGAACGCTCTGGGCAGGTGACGGACGAATCGCGGCGGAGTCTACCAGCCACGCTTCTCCCGCCCGCTGCGCTACCGCGGTGCGCGTGCGCCGATTCGGTGCGCTGCCCGGGGCGCCGTGTTCCCGGCGCCGCGCGGGGCGGTCAGCCGGCCGGCGCGGCGATGTCGAAACGGAAGCGGATCAGCACGTCCCACCCGACGTACTCGTCGGTACCCTGACTGCCCATCCCGAGCTCGAAGGCCCGTCGATCGACGGTGAACTCCCCGCGCGCAACGCGCTCGCCTTCCTCGTCGGCGAGGGTCATCGGGAAGCTGACGTCGAGCGGCAGGCCCTTGATCGTCAGCGTTCCGTCCACTTCCAGCGTGCTGTCGTCCACCCGGCGCACGGCGCTCGAGACGAAGGTCGCCTCGGGGTGGGCGGCCGCGTCGAACCAGTCGGCGCTAGGCAGGGGGCCGGCCATCTGCAGGTTGTCGCTGGTCACGCCCGCGGTTTCCACACGCGCCTCGATGCTGCTCGACTCGGGCGAGGTCTCGTCGAGCGTCGCGGTGACCTCGCTGACCGGGAAGAAGCCGGGCGTCAGGTCGCCGGTGATGTCGGCGACGAAACTGACTTCGCTCGCGCCCGCGGCGAGGATCGCCGCCTCGTCGCCGGCGTCGGCATACAGGTAGAGGCCGGTGCCGGCGGCGGCCACCGCGACGCCGAAGGCGGCGAACTTGGCGTTCCAGGCGCGAGACCAGTCCGGCAGCATGCGGCGCAGCACCTGGTCGCGGTCGATGAAGTGATGCTTGAGCGCAGCGCCCGCATGCGCGAGCAGCAGTGCGATCATCAGGTTGCCCGCCAGCTCGTGGTAGTCCAGGAAGTCGTGTTCGAGCGCCTCGCGCGTCGCGGCGTCGCCGCCGATGGGCAGATGCGGCAGGGGGATGACCTCGAACAGCACCGTCGGAATGTCGAGCGGCGACACCGACACCATGATCCAGCCGGTGATCGGCACGGCGAAGAGCAACGCGTAGAGCGCGATGTGCACGAGACGGGCGATACGGCTCTGCCAGGCCGGCACGCTCTCGAGTTCGGGTGGCGGGCGGTGCGTGAATCGCCACAGCAGCCGCAGCAGCGAGAGCACCAGGATCGTGATCCCGAACGTCTTGTGCCACTGCGTCAGGACGAAGCGCATCGAGTCGTCGGACTCGAGCCCGGTCATGTACTTGCCGACCGCCAGCATGCCGATGATCATCAGCGCGATCAGCCAGTGGAAGCCGACGGCGATATCACCGTAGCGATCGGAGCTGGAACGGGCCATGGCGGGCAGGATACGGGCAGAGAGAAGGAAGGGCTCGGTCGTCCGGCGGACGCCGGTACGGCCGAGAGCGGGCCGAGGGGCGAGCGTCGTCGGCGTCGCCGGTCGGTGCGAGCTCGGGACGGCCCGGAACGCGTCGCTCCGGGCCGCCCGTGAGGAGATTACGGTCTCAGCGGTATCACGCCGCCTTCGCCGCCTTGGCCGCACCGGCCGCCCCGGCCATCACCGTTACAGCGGCCATCACGGCCATCACGGCCATCACGGCCACCGCAAGACGCCGGGCCGCCGGGACGGCGCCGGAAAGGCGGACTACGCGCTCCTTCGTCTACGTTCGCCTTACTTGCCCTGGACCATCTCGGCGGTGAAGGTCAGCGCGACTTCGTCGCTGACGTTCGGCGCGAACTTGCCCATGCCGAAGTCCGAACGCAGCAGATCGCCCGATCCGGTGATGCCGACGACCGGGTCGCCGCTCATGGGGTGGTTCATCGCCGCGTTGATGGTGATGGTCAGCGCGACCGGCTTCGACTCGCCCTTGATGGTCAGATCGCCGTTGACGAGGTAGGCCCCGTCGTCGCCCGCCTCGATCGAGGTCGACTGGAAGGTGATCTCCGGGTGGTTGGCGACGTCGAAGAAATCGCCGCCCGTGAGGTGCTCCTTCCAGATATCCGAGCCGGCGATGATGCTGGACGGATCGATCGTGACGCTGATCGTCGAATTGGTCGGTTCCGCGTTGTCGAGTTCCATCTCGATGTCGAAGTCGTCGAAGGCGAGCATGGGGTTCGACAGCCCGAGGTGCGTATAGCTGAAGTTGATGTAGGCGTGCGTCGGATCGACCGCGTACGTGCCGGACGGCACGGCCGTCAGATCGACTTCGGCGTGCGCGGCCGCGTGCACCGTCGCGGCCGAGCCGAGGCAGGCGGCGAGGACGAGGGCAGCGGATGTGGATGACAGGGTGCGAGTGAAGGTCATGACGGAACGGGTCTCGTGTGGGATCGAAGAGGGTGCAAGTGCCTGCCGCGGCGTGGCGGGGCAAGAGGTCGACCGACATTCGCCGGATCGGTTCCGGCGTCATGCCATCGTGCGATCTTTCGTGAGCTCTGGTCCAGGGCCGGACGTTCGAGGCGGACCGCGGCTCGAGGCTCGGGTCGTCGAGCGGAACATCGACCGTCGGGCGCTCGACGCGGACGCACCGGCAAGCTATCATCCGCCGCGTGGCGACGCGTCGTCACGAGCGAGGCACCGCGCGCCCGTAGCTCAGCTGGATAGAGTACCTGGCTTCGAACCAGGTGGTCGGAGGTTCGAATCCTTCCGGGCGCGCCATTTTCTCGAGATATTTCAGCCACTTGCATCATCTCGAGCAAGAGTCGAAATCGACTTTCCCCCTATTCCCGACTGATCCCCCTAGTCAGCTGTCCTCGTGGGACAAACTGCGCGCGTGGGTCCGACGCCACGGGTACTCGCCTCAGAGCGTATGGGTTTCGTCCAGCGTGACGCTACTCGGCGGAATGATCTTTGAGTTCTTCGGCATGCTCAGCGACTACGCGTGGCTGGCGGAGAACGCCTTCGCTCGCTCCGGAGCGGTCGTCATTCTGATCGGAATCGCGGCTGCGCTGAACAGAGTGGGTGCGGAACTCGATCCCATGCTGAAGCAGGAAGTGCTGGACAACGCGGAGCTCGAGCGCGCCCTTGAAGTGCTGGAAAAGCAGTATGCAACCGAGGAACAGCTGTTCGTCACCAAGGCGGTACCACCGCACATCGCGAAACGAGCGAGCCGGGTAAATAGGTACGAGCAGCTGGCACTGATTCGGACCAAGGTCGCGAACCTCTCTCGACGGAGCAAGGAATGGCAGGTAAAGACTGCCGTGCTGCAACGGGAGTTCTTCCAGACCGAGGGTGCGATTCTCTTCGCAGGCACTCTCGTCTGGGGCTTCGGCGACCTGCTTTTTCGCTGCGGCGTCTGTCGGTTCTAGCCGGTCCCGCTCTGAGCCAGCCTGAGCGGCGTCACGACGCGCGCACGGCGTCGGTAGTGCCTCCGCGGGTGGTCTGGACGTTCGAGTGCCCGAGAAGAGCCTGGGCGGCCTCGTCCGACGCGCTCTCGGCCCCGACCACCGCCCGAAGATCCTTCTCCTTGATCCGACGCCCGAGCGACGTCTCGGCGACGGCTCGGTCAACGAACCGCTGCCACAGCGTGTCGAAGCCGTTCGCCCTGCCCGTCTCCTCGTCGTGGAACCCGTCACCATTCCGAGTGGTGGACAGGAACGGGTCGTCGCCGCGGCGCTTCGGCGGGATCGCGAGTACCTCGTCGACGGCCTCCCGAAGCTCGGCGATGGGCTCGCCATCGTCGTCGATCCATTGGAAGATCAGGCTGACGCCGCTCGTGCCCTCGGTCTCCGCGGGCGTCACATAGATACCGTCGTCGCGGATCGCCGACAGCCTCAGCCGCAGGAGATCGCCGCGACGAAGGCCCGTCATCAGCTTCAGCCGGACGTAGGGCTGCGCGACCCGCACGGTCCGCGTCGTCGAGTCGAGCGACAGCAGCGCATCGATCTCCCACGCCTCGACGTCTACCGTGGACGGCCGGACCTGCTCGAACCGCATGCCCACCATCGGGTGCGTGTCGATCGCGCCCCACTCGACTGCCTTCGCCAGCATCCCGCGGAGGGCGCCGAGGTCCGCTCGTGCCGCAGAGAGGCTCCGCTCTCGCTTGCAGCGATGGAAGTAGCGCCGGGCATGCTGTGCCTTGAACGACGCGATCCGCGTCGGTTCGAACACCGCCAGAACGCGCGGCAGCGACACCGCGTAACCCTCCCACGTCTTCGGCTTGAGCGTCGAGGTCGGCATCGTTCCGATCCGTTCGACGAACGACACGAGCGCGGCGACCGGGACCATGACGTCGAGGCTGTCCAGACGATCCCGCTCGTGTTCGGCTCGGTCAGCGCGTGGCGCGACCAGCTTCAGCACGACGCGCTCATGCCCGCGATTCTCGACGCTCCGCACCACCTCACCGTCGCTGACGATCGCGAACGGCCGGACGCATTCCAGCCCCGACGCCGCGAGTGTCCGCCGAACTGCGTCAGCATGTTGCCCGGCGGCGAGCGCGAGATCGGCGCCCGCCTTCGCGCCCGAGGCCGATCGCGTCTGACACAGTACCGTCGCTGCCGGGCATCAGGTGCCGGTCGCGTGCGAACGGGCCTACCCTTCGAGGGAGACCGACGACATGTTCGTCGCGGGAGGGATTCGGGATTTAGGCTGACGCATAAGCCGAGGCGAAGCAGGCGGTACCCGAAGACATGACCCAGGGCAGCGCCCGCGAGGTGATGACCCTCGACAGCTGCGAGCTCAAGGGCTGTGGCGGACGGCCGATGTCTCGGCGATGAGCGACAACGACGACAGGCCGAACGCGTGCACGACGACGGCGGTCGTGGTCACGGTGCTCGCCGTGCTCCTCGTCGTCGGGGCCGTGGCGCTGCTCGCGCTCGTCCTGGCGGGCTAACGCCATAGGCCTGCTCCCGGGTCGGCGACGGCGTCGATCGTGACGCCACGGGCCTGACCTTGCCGCTCGCGGAGTGTCCGGATCGACGACATCGCCCTCGTCGACCGCGATCATGCCCACCGCAAGGGGTGTGCGGAACTCGAAGGTTTCGCCCACCATCGGCGACGAGATCGGATCAACGACTTGCGCGTCGATCCCGGTCCCATTGACGGATCTGCCAAATGTCCCGCAGCACTTTCGCACACCTGACGGCATCGACAACGGTAGCGACGGGACGAACGACATGGCGACGAAGAAGGTGAGCGGGCAGGTGTTGGGCTACCGGAGAATCTCCGCCGAGGGCCAGCGACACGATCGGCAGCTCGACGGCGTGGACGTCGACCGGATGTTCGAGGACACCATCAGCGGATCGAAGCGAGCGCGACCCGGCCTCGACGCGATGCTCGGGCACATCCGGGCCGGTGACACGGTGGTCGCTCACTCCATCGACAGGGTCGCGCGCAGCGTCGTCGACCTGCACGAGATCGTCGGCGCCATCACCGCGTCGGGTGCGACGGTCCGGTTCGTCACCGAGGGTCTGGTGTTCGACGGCGCGACCGAGAACCCTACCGCCGACCTCCTGCTGAACCTGCTCGGATCTGTCGCGCAGTTTGAACGCCAACTGATTCGCTCGAGGACGGCCGAGGGGCGGAAGGTCGCGAAGGGCAAGGGTGTTCGCTTCGGCCGTCCGCCCGCACTGTCGGCGAAGGCGCGAGCCGAGGTTGTCGCCGAGCGGCGCGGCGAGAAGAGCATCAGCGCGCTCGCGCTCGATCATGACGTGAGTCGCCGGACCATCCATCGGGTGCTCGACGAGGCTGGGATGCGCGCTAGCGATGCGGCTTAGGTATGTGCAGATCAGACTGATGGTCAAAGCGCCGGATTGTCAGTGGCATGGCTTAATCGCCTGATTACCGGAATCACACTGAATGTCCTGTCCGCCTCAACAAGGAACGTGACAGATTTTCGATCGCCTGAACGACACGCGAAGTCGATTCGCACTCGCCCTTCCCACGTGGTGCGGTTGAGCATCAGCGCCATCTTCCGCGTGGCTCCACTCGGCCAGTCCTTAGTTTGGCTGGCGGATAGGGCAAACGGATTCAGTAGGATTTCAAGCCCATTCGAGGAGGAGATGCGAACGTCAAAGACCGAGGCTCCATCATTCAGAACATCGAATGCAGTGCCGCCGCCGTACTGCGCTGTGGACATGCTTGGTTGGAACTTCGGCATCATCGTCCGCAGCGTCGCGTCACGCGAGTCGTTCAGCGCCGCCGTGGTCGCTCTCGCAAGTTCGTCTTGATGCTTGGCTGACTTCTCCAGCGCCTCCGTGTTTTGCTGCAGCTCGGCACGCTGCAGGAAGAAGCCCAGCACTAGCCAGAAGATTGCTAGCGGGCCGACAGTTCCCGCGACGAAGTCGCCGAACGCGTTAAGCTCGAGCGCGACGAACGCCGACCACTTTGTCGCGAGGAATGCGCCGACGAGGGTGACGTAAACCGCTGTCCCGATCAGTCCGAGGCTAAGGACACCAGCGCCAGGACGTCGAGTAGTCTCTCGCGCGGCGCGTGGTCCATACCAGCGGCGTTCGGTTGGTGGCGTGCTTTCGTCGGTCATCGGGCTACGACTTCTCCTCCCAGCCGACCACCTCGTCGTTGTCGAGTGTCACGCGAAGCCGGTAGCGGTTCGCACCCGCGTGCCCGTACTTCCACGTCTCCTTCCTCTTCGTCTTGAGCACTTTCTCGTCAACGTCGGCCGGTGCGCCGAGACTGTCGTGCAACTGGCGAGCCGTCTGCCCAACCCATAGCTGTTTGCCCATGATTCGGTTGACGATCTGCTCGTCTCCATACCGCGAAAGTAACTTCGCGCGTTCTCGCTCTATGCTGGCAGACAGCAGATAGATGCCAGCCCAAAGCCCTAGAGCAAGGACAATGGCAAGTAGAATCCACCGTTCGAGATTCATGTTCGAGTAGATCGACACTACGACTGAAACGAGGATGACAACGCCGAGCATCATCGCCGAGGACTCTGACTTTCTCATATCTACCGTTCTTACGTTCTAAGGTTGGCGTGACTTGAGCGGCGGCTAGCAAGACCCACCTCTCGGCAAGTCGTTCAGCGAGCTGTCGTGCTACGGGTCAATCGTCACCACTTGCCGTCGATCGACGTGAGCTGATGAGCCACGCGATGATCGAGCCGTTGAGGTAAGCGAACAGCAACAGGCCGATCTTGTTCAGGTAAACGCCGAGCAAGATGCCCTCGGCCGACACCGGAACGGGCACCCCCGCCTTTGCGTTCAGGATGCTCAGGAGCGACCACCACAGCGCGTCCGTGGCCGTCGCGATGCCGCTCGCCGCCACACCCGATTCGAAGCCGAGGATGAGTCCGGCGGCGATCGAGAACGAGAAGAAGACGACGAGAAACGTCATCACCGACAGCGTCTTGAACGGGCTCGCCCGTACCGTCGTGAAGATCACGCGGAACGACTTCACCGCGCGGAGGATCCGTATGACGCGGACGATCCGCGCGAGACGCCCCCACCGAAACGGATCGATCATCGGAATCGACGCGATCAGATCGAGCCAGCCCCACCGGAGATAGGCTCGACGATCAGGTGCGGTCGCGAGCAGCACGACGAAGTCGATCAGGAAGAACGCGCAGATCACCAGGTCGGTGACCTGCAGCACGCGCCGGAGCTCGGGGTCGTCGACCACCATCGTCTCGATCGAGAGCGACACGAGGGCGTAGACGCTCAGGACGAGCATTCCGAGTTGCCACGCGGGATGTCGCAGGCGTACCGGCTCGTCGCTGGCGCTGACGGCGACCGTCGAGGCGGTTCGTTCGATCGTGTCAGCGGTCGTGCTCACCAGTAGCGCCGCTGCCCGATCAGTCGAGCAACCCTTGCAGCTCCTCCGGCAAGTATTCCTTGTATTCGGGGTACTGAATGAGCATGAAGGGCATGACGTTGACCGTCATGTCCGGCTCGTGATGGGCTGTCGCGTAGGCACCCGAACCGACGGCCATCCCAGGGAGATAGAACAGCACGAATTTCCGATTGCGCGAGTCGCCCTGAACAAGATGGTTCGACAGCGCGCCGAGCTCCTCCTCGCTGGGAAGTCGGTCCCCGATCGGTTGAACCTCGACGTCGAACGACGGCACGCCACCGGCGGAAACTTCCCGATTCAGCACACGGTGCGAAATCACGTCGTCGTCGGCGAGTGCGACTGCAGAAATGCAGGCGGCTAAAAATACAGCCCAGGCCCTTCTCATCAAGTTCTGCTCTCCTCTGCCGCAGTGCGCGAACGAAACTACATGACACTCAGGCAATGCTGCCCGACGGCGAGGCGATCGGCAACGGGTTCATGCGCCGAGCTTCTGACGCACGGCGTTGAGCTACGGGCCGCGCTTACAAGAGAACCTTCCGTGACAATTTTCTGGTCGTCCTACCTTGATGCGTGCAGGCCACCACGCGTGCTAGTTTGATCTTCTGTCATGACGTAAGTGATGAATTCGGATGCGGTGGACGATCTTGCTAACAGCGTTGGTGCTCGCGGCCTGTGGAGGAAGCAGCGGTTCGAGCGACGAGCCGAGCTCGCCATCGACCGACGACGTCGGACCGGACGCGCAACCGAATCCGTTCGAGTCCGTAGACGGCGAAGTCGATTCCTCAGAGGCGATGGTCCCTGACGTTGAGCCCAATCCGCTCGACGACCCGGCCGAACCCGTCGACGTCGAGATGCCGCCGCCCATCGAGGATGAGCCGTTGCTCGGGCTCGTGTCCTTGTCCGACGAGGTTCTCGCGACCGAGCTGCCGTCCTCAGGTGGCCTCGACAGCACGTCGCCCAGCTTCGAGGCTTTCCGGACGGCGACATCGGTGGACGGGGGTGTGTGCGCTCTGTTGAAGGGCGCGATGCTCCTCAATCGCGGGCTGCCCGACCTGCTCAACGATGAAACGTCGGAGTCGGGCGCACCGGTTCAGTCATGGTGGTATGCAGCGGACGGGTACGCCGTTCGGTTCGAGTCGCAGCCGTCGACGTGCGAGGCCCAGGACTTTCGATTCGTCTCGACGACGGTGTCCGATGTCGCCGGGTACCTCCCGCGTGTACCTGGAGTTGCGAGTGTACCGGTCGCGGGCTTCGCTACGGATGCTCTGAACCTTGCCTTCGGTGGCGATGGGGATGGGGGCGGCGGTGTAGACCTTTTCAACTGTTCGAACTTCGACATGTTCCCCGACCCCCAAGCGGAGGCGCAGCGATTCTTCGAGGGTGTCGGTGGTATCGACTACGACCCGAACGTGCTCGACGCTGACAACGACGGCATCGCCTGCGAGCCGGACGACAGAGAGCCTGAGCCGACGCCTGAGCCGACGCCTGAGCCGGAACCCGAGCCGATGCCCGAGCCGATGCCCGAGCCGGAACCCGAGCCGAATCCCGAGCCGATGCCCGAGCCGGAACCCGAGCCGGAACCCGAGCCGGAACCCGAGCCGGAACCGATGCCTGAGCCCATCTCCAGCGGTACCACCCTTGCGGAATTTGACCCCGATGGCAATGGCGATGTTAATTGCAGCGACTTTACGAGCCAGCCGCAGGCACAACGGTTCTTCGACGCTAACGATCCTGGCGGAGATCCGTTCGGTCTCGATAGGAACAACGACGGGGTCGCATGCGAGTCATTGCCTGGGTAGCGGTGAGGAGTGTCACCAGGGATGTTTCGGAGAATGCGTACCGCGTCGGTGAGGGCAGTGTGAAGCGTCTCGTTCGCACCTTCGCGCTCATCGTGGCGATCGTCATGCTTGTCGTCGTCGCGACGTTGCCGCCGAAGACTTTCCTGTCGGACGACGCGGTCGCGGGCAACAGGACGATGTCGATTGCGATCGGGGAGGCTACGACGAGGCGTTGAGGTGTTTGAGCAGGACCGTCGTCGAATTTCCATCGATTTGAATCGGTCGGGGATCGCAGGGCCAAGCGCCAGAACCTCGGCGGTTGAATCGTGCCCCGCGCCGCGATCTGCATGCTAGCTTACCGGCCGGTCATAACTGGACGGATGCAACCTGATGCGACGCTCGATCTTGCTCTCCGCGCTGCTGCTCGCGGCGTGCGGCGGTGGCGGTTCCGGTTCCGGCGATGAGCCGGAAGACACGAATGTGGCATCCGACGACCCTGTTGTCCCCGCTCCCGGACCAGAGCCCGAGCCGACGCCCGAGCCGATGCCCGAGCCGATGCCCGAGCCGATGCCCGAGCCGATGCCCGAGCCGATGCCCGAGCCGATGCCTGAGCCGATGCCTGAGCCGACGCCCGAGCCGATGCCCGAGCCGATGCCCGAGCCGACTCCTGACGTCGGACCGGACCCGAGCGCGAATAGCGTCGTTCGGCGAACTGGCTATGTGCCGTTGCGAGAACTCGCCCTTTCCTATCTCCGTGCCGATTTCGCCGAGCCCTTCCTAGCTGTTGCTCCGGACGTGTACCCGCTTGGTGAAGGTGTCGCGCTAGACCCGGAAGATTTCCCGATCAACGTTCCTCCGGAGCCGACGATCGTCGACTGTCCTGCGGGCGGTAGCGTTGGCGTGACCGCATTCGGTGATCGCTTTACCGGCGAAGCCACCGGAGCACGAACGTTTGACTTCGACAATTGCCAGCTAGCCAGCGGTGAGGTTTTCGTCCGGGGGCGAGTTGACGGCATACGTCCGCGAGGTGAGGTTTCGGCAGACTCGAACTACGTGTTCAACGACGATTTCGTGTTTCGGTCGTCCGGTAACGAGACGGTTCGCTTCGGCACCGGTTGGATATTTGGACGTGCTGGCGCTGGCGATGGCGGCGACGACGTTCCGGACCGCGCTTGCACTAGCGAGGTAGACGCACAGGTCGACATCTACTCGCTTCGCGACGTGCAGATCGAGGAGGGCGACGACACTACATCGTCTCTGACGCTGAGATCCGACTACGTGACCGTGATCTACTCCGTCCCTTCGCAAAGGCAGGGAGACGCAATCGAATGCGTCGACATGACCGACGTGGCGTCGCGGGAGGGAGAGGTGGAGATCACCTCCGAACTGTTCGGCGGGCAGACCCTGTCGATAAGCCGTGAGGGGCGAATCCGTCGCGATACGCGCCCGGGGTTCGAGATCGATTCCGAGTTCGTCTTGTCGGTGCGAGCCGGGGACGGCTCCTCGCTCACCATGACGCTCATTTCCGATTCCGAGAGCACGGTGCAGGTGGATATCGTCGGGGACGGGAGCGTGACATCGTTCGTCGACGACTACAGGTTCGAGTTCGACCACGCGCTCGCGCTCGACGATTGACCGAGTGTCTTCGTCACATGGTGCCCGGCGACCCTGGTCGCCGATACGCCGCAATCTCTTCTCGCAGACAGACTTCAGTCCCTACCATGTCGAACAGTGAAACGCACGAACCAAGCAGCGGCTTGACTGCTCTCATACTTGCAGTAATCGCGGGTGTGATTCTCGCCTACTACTTTGGAGACCGAGCGTATTACGACGGTGCCGACGACGCGGGCGTCGCGTTCGCAGCCGGAGTCGGATTCGCCATCGTTGCCGTGATCTACGGCGTCGGAATGGCGTTCGTCACTCTCGCGAAAGAGGTCGACAGGAAGTCGAGTCAGCAAGGTGTTCCGGTGCGACGCTTCCTCTGGTTGCTCGTGCTCGTGGGGATCGTCTGTACAAACGCGATCGTCTTCGGTGACATTGGGTTCGCCATCGGTTTCAGCGCGGCGCCGATCGCGGCTGGGCTCGTTCTCTCGCCGGTGGCGTGGGGAATCTCTCGAGGTCTGAACGCCGGTTCATGGGCTTGGTTCGATTGGTTGAACGCTGCCGCGTGCGCTGCAGCGCTATGTGCAGTCGCAATGCACTTCGCCGACGAGTTCCGGTATCTCTTCTGAGCCAGAGTCCGCGACGCCATTCCCCGTCACCCCTCGCGCCCTGTCGGTTTCGCCACCTGCCGTTCGGGCGCGAGCACCGGCAACACGTCCCATCGCTCGTCCTCGAGCTTGCAGGGCGCGCCGTCGATCACTTCGGCCCGTAGCGAGAGCTGTACACGACGACCGTTGATCGTGCGAACGCCAAGGAGAAAGTACGACTTGAAGTTGCCTTCCTCGATCGCGGCGAACAGCTTCGGGATCCGCTCCGCGATCCCGGCGAAGAACAGGCGCTGTCGCGCGTCGGCGTCGTCAAGCATGGTGGAGTGTTCTTAGCTGTACGGATAGACAGCTTTAAGCAGTCGGCGGGACGGCGTCAAGATCAGGGCCTTCGGTCCGGCTTCGGGTACGCCGCCGATCAGTGCAGACCCTCGACGAAAGGTCTGGCGATCGGTCCCGGCTCGCATGCTACGTTCCGACGATCGCGCGCAGCCGGACGGAAGATGACTGACGAACAGATGGCCTTGGCCGTTGGTGGTTGGCTGATGCGCAATTGGGAGTACATCGTCGGCGCAGTCATCACGACGCTTGCAGCCGTCGGCGGTGGCACATGGTTCCTGGCCAGGCAGATCAGCGGGCGGGAGATTCGAATGCTCGAGCGAGCGACGGAAGATCAATCAACGCGGTTCGCCGAGTTCCAGACGATCATGGAGAGCAGAATCGACGCTCTGCAAGAGGAAGCGAACGGTCTCCGGAAGAAGGTCGCGCCCTCGCCTGCTTTGCCTGGTACTTGGGCATCCGCGGCTGATGACAAGGGTGCAGGATCAAGCCCCACCCCGTTCTCAAAGCCACCGGCCAGGATAGACGGCGCCGATTTCAAGTTCGGGCCTGCGGACCCGAACGCGGTCGCGGAGCGTCGAGGAAACGAGCTCCTTTTAAAAGTCGACAGGTTGTCCAAAACGATCAGTCAGACATCTCGGGATGTCGAGACCGAAGTGCCGCAGGAGCATTCCCCGCAGAGCCATCACCTTTGGTCTTCCTGAGTGCCACAGAAGCGTCGTCTCCGACGCTCTCGGCGACGATTGTGAGCTCGGGGTCATGATGATGCGAGTCGGCGGCATCGAGGTACGTGTTCACGGTGTGGTTGCTGACTCTCAGGCGTTCCACGGCTCTCAGCGCGACCTGAAACCCGCATTCCGTCGTCAGCGATCCTGAGAGCGCGGTGCCACGAGCCGCGGAACACGCCGTGAACAAGTACGGCATCGAGGCGGTTCGGCCACCCTGATCGCAAGCCTACCCGAAGCGGGCGGCATCATCGCCGACGAGGTGCCTGCCAACGCTCGCAGGAGGCCCGTCTCTACGCTTGAGGGCCTGCGTTGCCGTTGTACGAGGTCGGTCGAGCGGTATCAGGCTTGCCAAGTGGCCACCAGGTGCGCTCCCGCGCACGCCAGTCACATCGCCTCGCACAGCATCGCGAACTGCACCGCCGTGAGCCGGCGGTGCCTGACTACGCGGTGCTGAGCGGACGCATAGACGAGACCGGGACCGGGAGGGAGCGCTCCTGTGTGCTCGACGAGGGGGATCGTCGGTCTGCAGTCGTCGAGGTGGTGGCGCTCGTGATCATCGAGGCCCGCGCAGCCGGTGGCCGGGGCGACGAGGTCGAGCACAACGCGCTCACGCTCACGACGCTCGGGTGAGCGTACGACCTCAACGTAACCAGCGTCGAGCACGGAGAGGAGAGGCCGGATACTTTCCAGCCCCACGGTACCGAACTTGCGGCGTCCACCTTCGCGCTGCTGCTCCGCGCCCGTCCGTTTCAGCTTCGATTCCGATCGTTGCGCCCTCAGCCTGACGCGGCCTAGATCCAAGTATCAGCATGTGCCCGGTGCTCGAGGGTCGACGTGTTCGGCTTAGGTGCTGCAGGCATATCGGCCCTTGATGTAAGCGTTGAAGAAGCGCTCAAGAGAGCGCTGACCAATCCAGTCACTGGTGACGCTCGTCGGCACGTCGCAGTACAGATACCAAGTGTCGTTGAGCTGAGTGGCGACACGGCGTGTTCCTGCGTCGACGCAGATCTCGCGTATGAAGCTGCTACGCGGCGTGGCTGTGCACGTGATGTTCGCGATATCGACGTCCCCGACGTACTTGACCGTCACCGCGTGCCCAACGCCGGAGAGCGAGAGCAGGAACGCCGCGATCATCCGAATACTCCCGGTCAGCTCTCGTTTCCTGGTGTGCGGCATGTCCTTCGCTACCTGAGAGACATAACGGGACACGTTCTTCGCGGTGCTCATCGTCGATATCTCCGCGATTGTCCTTAGTGGTATGAGTCGGCCACAGCGTCGCGGCTGGTTGATCGATGGATCGCGACGCGACGCTCAGTACGATGAGACCGGCCGCTTGCTCCTTCACGGATGATGATGCTTTCGCGACATCCAGAAGGTGCATGAAGAAATTGTCGTGGTCTGTGATCGCGGTCCGGGCGCGATGTTCAGGGTCGATTATTCGCGGTCGACGTGTGGCCAACAACCGCTGAGTGTGATCTCGCTGTTTGATGGCGCTTCGATCACGCTATTCGATGGTCAATCGGGCGCAGCACCGACCGCCTGACCGCGGCGACCGATCAGTAGCTCTCGTCGTCCCCGAGATCGAGCGTCAGCTGCGTCTCCACGTTCTCGAACCGCCACGGCTCGTCCGGTAACCGGCACCTCGTCCGCGACATCAGGCGCGAGCGATGGCTCTCGATCTCGGCCGCGTATTCCCCGTCGACCGCGTCCGCCATCGCCCACAGCAGCTCCACCACCGCCAAGGCCGTCTCGCCCGACAGCGGCGGGGCGCCGCCGACGAACAGCGACCGTGCTCGTACCTCTCGTACCTCCTCCCAACCG
>ENA-ORXT01001097-ORXT01001097.1-marine-metagenome-genome-assembly--contig:-NODE-1097-length-38213-cov-4.171229_pt1 | contig 38213 bp, 16 predicted proteins | sample MGYA00237868_ERZ511482 | MGnify/ENA metagenome assembly ERZ511482 | reverse complement strand
TGAATGATTTTAAGATAATCGGCACTGACAATCAAGGCACGATCAACCAAGCTCTCTACAGCCTTTAGTGCCTCTTCTCTTCTCATGCCACGAATGTCCAGACTGCTGGAAAAATCTGCTTTTGCCTGAATGGTATCAAACTTCATACTGACTTTAGCGGAAGCGACCGTCGCCGTTTGCTGAACGACCACCAACTCTTTGGCAGCCACATTGGTCATTAAATTTCCAAAAGAAACCATTGCTTTTTTACCCTTTAATTCCTCTACTGTCCCCACCTGATGACCACCAGAACGCAAGACTACAGAAGCACCAACTTCCAGCTTACCATCCGATTTTTTATACAACACATCGTCCCGCAATTTTTCAATATGCTTCACTTTGCGCTCACGATCCTGCGCAATTTCCTCCTTGATTTTCCGAACGATTTTTTTCTCTTGTTTGTTGTCGCTCCATTCCTTAAGCAGTTTGTCGTACTTTTTGTTGGTATTTTGAACCAAATTAAGGGCTTCCTGTTCTGCTTCTAAAAGCATTTTTTGCTTACGTTTTTTCAGATCTTTTGCCTTCTTTTCGTATTCCGCAAACTTCCGTTTAAACGCTTTTTCTTCTTGTTCAAAAGCCTCAATCCGTTGATCCAATACCACTTTTTCACTCTGTAAGTTGGCAAGTAAATCGTCAAACTCCCTGTATTCTTCTCCTACTTTTGAACGAGCATTTTTGAGAATATCTTCGGGCAATCCACATTTTTCAGCAATTTCAAAAGCATAAGAACTTCCCGGTCTTCCGACCTCTAATTTATACAATGGCTTTAGGTTCTTTTTATCAAACTGCATAAAACCATTCAAAATACCTGTTGTCTGAGAAGCTAAAATTTTAATGTTGGAATAGTGCGTTGTAATAACGCCATAGACTCTTTTATTATTCAAAAATTCCAGCATCGCTTCCGCTACAGCTCCTCCAAATTTAGGATCAGTACCCGAACCAAATTCATCAATCAAAATGAGGGTTTTACCATTGGAGTTCTCAGCAAAGTAACGCATGTTTAATAATCGAGAACTGTATGTACTCAAATCGTTTTCGAGGGATTGTTCATCGCCAATATCGCAAAAAATATTGTTGAATAAGCCCATCATAGAACCTTCTTCCACAGGCAACAACATCCCACATTGAAGCATCAATTGCAGCAAGCCAATGGTTTTTAAAGCAACCGATTTCCCACCTGCATTGGGACCAGAAATAACGAGTACTCGTTCCGATAAAGAAAGGCGGAGATTAAGGGGGATGGTTGGTTTTTTTTGTTCTTTATTGAGTAGTAGCAACAGTGGATGATGTGCTTTTTCCAGCTCAATAGAACGTTCTGGAGTAATGGTGGGCATGGTGCCATCCATTCTAATGGCAAGCTTTGCTTTTGCTTGTATAAAATCCAGTAAACCCAGTAGGTCTTGGTACTCTTTTAGGGGTTCTTTATAAGGGCGAAGCTGTTCGGTCAAATCTCTTAAGATGCGCATGATTTCTTGCTTCTCATCTTGGTGCAACTCAAACAATTCATTATTGACTTGCAGGGTGGCTTCTGGCTCAATGAACACAATCCTTCCAGAAGAAGATTGGTCCAGCATAATGCCTTTTATTTTACGCTTATAGGTTGCCTGAACAGCAAGCACCCGACGACCATTTCGAATACTTTCTAAGGTGTCGTCTAAAATGTTTTGTCGTTTGAATTGATTGACTGCCGCCTTGAACTTATTGTCTAATTCTCTATACTTAAACCCAATATTGTTGCGAATGGTACTCAACGCCTTAGAAGCAGAACTTTTAATTTTACCTTCATCGTCCAAAATCTTTTTAATGGTATTGATGAGGTCTTTGTCTATCTCTAACTCTTCTGTGAGCTTCGCCAATTCAGGAAATTGGTCTCCATATTCTCCTTCTTTCTGTCTGAAAAAATGAAGAATGCCGCCAATGGTTCTGAGTACTTGAAAAATTCTAAAGGCTTGTTGTTCAGACAATACAGAATTCTGGATGCCCAATAAATGCAACTCTTTATGTAGGTCCAAATAATGATCGGTTGGAAACTGCTTGGTTTCGTCATTGATGATCATCACATATTCATAAACCTGTCTCAACTGTACTTCAAGGACTCCCTGTTTTGCTGTAAAAGCAATGTTTTGAACCCTTTCTTTTCCCAATGGGCTTTGACAATAATTTTCTACAAGTTCTAATATCTTATCAAACTCTAATTTTTCAAAAACATCCGAAGGATATAAATCAGTCTGGTATCTCTTTTTCTTTTGGTAAAATTCCACAATTCTTGTTCTTTCGTTTTATCGTTAATCAACCAATCAACAATTGTTTTCTGTACAAAGGTTCACAGAAGAATGATAATATTCTAAAAAAGAAGCCATAAATTTTTATAAATGGGATATTTTCGTAAAATAATCACAATTATGCTCAAATATCTTTTCTTCTATCTCATTACAGGCTCATTGCTTTTTAGTGAAACGACATAGGCAATAGCAGCCTTTTTAATTTAGGAACGGTTCAGACTTAAAAAGTACATTTCCAAAAATGAACATTTATTTTTATACTGTTCCTTATAATCACCTTATACAGAGATATTGTGCCTCCGGCATCAGGATTTACAAGATTTTAGGATTCACTTGATTTTATATTTTACAGTCACAAAAGAGCACGCAACAAAATAATCCTGTGAATCCCATAATCCTATAAATCCTCATATAGACAGTATTTTATCCAATATTTATGGACTTTGGTATAAAATTTGTTCTTAATATAAAATCCATATAGCAATTCTATGGCAACCAAAACAAATTGTGGGGGACCTAAATGTACATACAAAGGTTATTTTAATAGACAAATACTTATTAATCACTGAGGAGGATTAACCTATTTGTCAATTTATGGAAAGTTTAGAATTTCAATACACATATCCAATATACTGTACATATCTCTCATATTTACTTTGTTTAGCTGTCTTAATACTAACTAGTTAAGACTAAACGACCGCTCAGATCATTATAACATCCCTTTTTTTAAAGGATAATATAAATTTGGCGGATTATGAATTTTAGAGCTTTACTCAGCTTTTTACTGTTTGTTTTATACCTAAATATTTATGGGGCAGGAGACGTATGTGTATTAGATTTAAGGCAATCTAATTTCGCAGATGCCGCTGCATTCAACGATTTAGTAGTTTGCCAACAAGGAGATACTTTGTCCTTATTGGTTGCTTCTGAACAATTGGAATCCAATGCACAATTCACCGTCTTTTTACCCGATGGATTGGTCTATGATGGTGGTGCCACCAGCAGTTCGGGTATTGCACTCTCACTGGTAAATTCCAATCCAATTACTTTTTCATTGCCAACATTTGGAGGCAGTGATTCGCTGATTCTACACATTCCCATAGCGGGTGAGTGTGGCATTGTGCCTGTTTGGGAAACCCCCGAACCCATTTATATAAACTACGAGTTGACCTACAGTGGAGGCACCTATGCGTATACTCCGCCATTGGCATATAACAATGGAATATACATTCCTGTTATCAATATACTGGAGGTCAGCCCTCAGAATGCAGTTGCTGGTTTTGGCGAGACTTTGGTTCGTACCATTGAATTGTCTCAAGACGGCTTGAAAGCATTTCTAAATTCATTTACGGTAAACATCAATTACTCGGTAGGGCATTCCCCCCAATCCCTATCCGTTTACACCCCAGAGGGAGGCCCCCTCTCTCTGGGTTTTTCATTTGACTCTAATACACAAACGCTCTCTGCTACAATCGATGAATCCATTTTAGCACAAATTGGATACACCAATGGCTGGCTGGAAACGACAACGCTTTATATAGAGGAAGTTATATTGATAGAGGTCTGTGATGAAGTTCCCGCACCTTCTGTCCTTAGCTTTGGGTGGGGTTGTGGAGGCAATTCTTGTAAAACAATAGAAGTTGTAGCGAGCATTGCACCTCCGATTGCTGAAGCAGACATTGTAATCGAGACAAATGCTTCTTTGACGGACCAGCTCTGTGGAGTCAATGTATTGGACTTGACGGTGAGCAATCTATCTGATAATGCCTTGGGTGCTGCATTGGATTTTATGCTGTCTATGGAGCAATTGTGTGCCGCCATTAATTTTAACCAAGAATTTGATATTACGAGTATTTTAATCAATGGAACGGTCCTTTCTATGCCCACTTTTAGCAATGGAAAAGAGGTGCTGGATTTGGCTGCTGTGGGCGTGCTGACCGACGTAGATGGCGATGATAATGCCGATGATTTTGCGATTGGAGGTTCGTTCGATTTAAGAATAGAATACCAACAGAATTGCTTTCCAATGAGCTGTGGTGCAGCTACTGGAAACTGTTTTGATGGATGGCAATTGACAGCAGATTATGCCAATTTTTGTGGTGAAATTTTCGAAAAATCTTATAATAAAATTTTAGGAGCCAAGCCCGAACAGTTGATTGCTACTTCTATGATAGGAACGCCAATTGTCATACCCAATGAAAGTTTTATGCTCACTTATTGCTATACGTTTGAATCCAATTCCTTAGCCTGTTCCGATGATGGAGTATTCCTTGAATTATCTATTAACTCTGATGAGGTTACGCCTTTAAGTGTCAATGGTGGAGCGTCAAGTATTGTAGACAATGGGAATGGTGTTTATGAAATAGAAGGTAGTACAAACAATGTTTCGGGAGCCCCTTTTGAGGAGTGTTGGGAAATCACCTTGCTCTATGACAATGGTGGGAATTGTGGAAACCAACTGATTGACTTCGGTTTATCGGTCGTCTATGATTGTGCTTGTAGTGGATGTGTGCAAGAACGTGCATGTGATACCTATCAAAGTGTGGTCAATGATGATTGTGGTGAAACTTGTACAGGCATCAATATTGAAAGTATGGATTTTCAACGGGTGTCTTTTGGTTGGACGCAAGCTCCTTATGTTGCTCAGAATTTGGCAAATGCCAGTACGTCTGGTGTGTTGTTGGATAGGGCTTATGTTTGTGATGAAGTGAATTTACAAACCATTGCAACGGTGACTGCTGATGGAATAACCGATCCTGTTTTTGAATTGATATTTAATAAAAATCAAACAAATGTTCCCTTTATGTTTAATAATGGGGTACTTATACTCAATGGTAATATTGCTTGTTCTTCTTTGCCAAATCCAGTGGAAACGGTCGATGATCAAGGGAATGCTAAATGGAGTTTTGACTTAAACAGTTGTTTGTCTGCTGCTCTTCAAACTGGTGACGAATTGATGTTCAATATGAATGTGGTGACCATTGACAATGGTTTTGTTCAACCTTACTTTGAATTGATTCAAGTTCGTGGTAATTTTTTAACCAATTTAAACGATGGTAATTGCGCCATTGGCTTGTCTGATTTTTATGTGAAAAAGCCAAAAACCGAAACAGAATTAGAATCTATTATTTTGGGCAATGGTTGTGAGGGGCAATACATTTTGGAAGCGACCATTTCTGCACTTGGAAATTCGGGAGATGATTTTCCCAACGAAATTCGTCCTTGGATTGGTGATTTTGATGATCTGTTGGTGGCTGTTTCTGATGAATTGAATTATGTGCAAGGCAGTGCCTATATACAAACGCAAGGAGCAAATACTGTTTTGGTCACTCCAGGTCAAAGTGGAAATGAGTTGGATTTTGGAGCGATTGCTTTTACGGCACCCGATAAAATTGACAATGGAGCTTTGGTAACTTTGGGCTTTGAAGTTGCAGCTAATTGCGAAACTTCTTTTGATCCAGCTGTTGCATTTTCTTATAATTATAGTGAAAATTGGTATGCGCAAAATAGCAGCCTTTCTTGTGTCAATCAACAATCGGGCTTAAAAGTAGAATTTGTCCCTTATGTCCGTCCCGAATTTAATTTGACTTCTGACCAACCCATTCAATTGGGAACCAAATCAACAGTGAGCTGGGAAGTAGAAGTTTGTCCAATCAATAACAGTATTGCAACCACAACTTGGATGAGTATTGTGGCAGGAACCAATGAAATTATTGTACAAAGTATAGAGGACATCACTGATCCGAATAACCCCATTTCAATAGAATTACAAAGTTTTGGAACCAATGTCTGGTTGGAAACTGGAATGATAACGGATTGTCGGTCTTTTAAAATAAATGCCTCGTTTGGGGCTTGCAGCGGAACGCAAGCAGATGTTCGTTTCAATTGGAATTGTTTTGAGGAAAATGCTGGACCTTTCTCTGCGCTTGATTGTACAGGGGAGGAGTTAAATTTAGCACTTTTTCTACAACCAGAACCTGCGGCGATTCAAGCCAACTTAATCGCCCACAGCGATACCATTGAATTGTGTGAAAATGGCTTTTTTGAATTGGAGTTCAAGAATGTCAATAAAGGAACCATTTATGATATTGTGCTGGATGTGTTGGTTCCATTAGAGGGAATTACCTTACTTGATGGTAGTTTTCAACTTGCCTTGCCCATTAATGCAGCTTACGAAAACATTCCGCCTCCGCAGTTATTGGGAGCGACGCCAACGGGCTTTTTATACCGTTATAATTTTAGTGAAATTTATCCTTTACTCTCCAATGGTTTAGATCCCATACCGAGTTTTTCAGATATCGAAAATAGATTCAAATTGCGTTTTGAGTATGAAACCGTTTGTGGATTTATCTCTGGGGATATATTCCGGTTTTCTACTTATGGGTACAGCCCATGTGGGGCACAAACAGTCGGAACTTTTCAAAACGAGGACATTTTTATCGAAGGGGCAATGCCGCCTTATGAATTAATTTCCACTATTTTGACAGACGATGTAGTTCCTTGTGAGGAGCCTGCTGTTTTTATCGCCACTGTCCAAAATACAGGACCAATCCCAACCACTGATGGTGATTTTATTCGCTTGCGTTTACCAGAAACCATCTTTTATTTACCCAATACTGCTCAAGCCATAGCTCCTGCTGAATGGAATTTAGGAGAGCCTATGCTGGACACCATTCAGGGTTTTCAAGAACTCACTTGGATGTTGCCTTCGTCTATTCCTGTCAATCAAGTGGCGCAACTCAGCTTTATGGTCGATGCTATGGATGAGGTCAATTGCTTTGTTCAAGAATTTGCCATCTCTACTTTTACCAATGCCGAAGTGAGTTGTTCGGGGACCAATGAAAGCTGTGAGGTCCTAATTAATACGGGCAGCCAAATTGTGCCTTTAGAAGTAAGTAAACCAGATTTGCAGTTCTTGGCGACTACGGCTGTTTTAGCCAGTCCTCTGTGTAACGACGAACCCAGTGAGTTGCTGTCTCTGTCGGTTGAAGTCAACAATCAAGGAGACAATATTCCAACGGGGACGTTTAGCTATTTTTCGGTGGCGCATGATGCCAATGGAAATGGGTTGTTCGACGAGGGAATAGATGAAATTTTACACAACTATACGTATAGCGAACCCATTAATTCGGGTCAGACAATAGGTTTTGAAACGAGCTTTTCTGCTCCAGCCGGACAAACTTGTCCCCTGATTGTTTTATTGGATGGAAACAGCAATTGCTTGTGTACTGAAACCATTTTTTCGTTTGATCAAGTTCCTTATGAAAATGCCGGAGAAGACCAAACTATTTGTTCGGGTGCAAGTACCCAATTGGGTTGTGAGGGCGTAGATGGATATACTTATTTGTGGACGCCCAATGTGGGTAATTTAAGTTGTACCGACTGTCCAAATCCAACAGTCAGTATCAACAATCCAACAAATTCACCGCAGACGTTTTCTTTTTGGTTGACAACGACCAGAGCCAACAGTTGTACTTCTTCTGATCCAATTATTATCACCGTTTTACCAGCATCCAATGCCAATGGAGAAACCATCAATGAATGTCAGGGAACGATTGTCACTTTAGATGCCCCAACCAACGGAAGCAATTATATGTGGTCTCCGACTAATGGCTTGGACAACCCCAATGTCGCCAATCCCAATTTAACGGTTCAAGCAGGGACACAGCTCTATAGCTTGACGTATATGATTGGAGAATGTGCCGCAACACAGACGGTTGAGGTTGTGGGTGAAGCCATCGCTAACAGTAATATCCAAATTATTGGGGAGCCGGATTTATGTGCTGGCGGTCCCATAAATGTTACCCTACAAGCCGATCCAGGTTTTGAGACCTATCAATGGATTCAAGAGGAGAATCCTAATTTTATCGCAAATACACAACAAATTATTGTACAAGAAGAAGGGACGTATTCGGTGGTTGTAAGCAATGGAACATCGGGCAATTGTGCCGACGTTCCTTCTCCTGCAGTTACCATCAGTGCTTCTAATTTTGTGGGTCCTGTCATTAATATTAATGGAGACAATACGCCTTGTTCTGGAGAAAATGTTACTCTTTTTGTTTCTGGTGATTACACATCGGTCGAATGGTATTTACTGGATGAATCCGGAAATCCATCTGATACACCGCTTTCTACTCAAAACAATTTAATCGTTGCGGTAGGGGGAAACTATGTAGTTACTGCTTATGATGAGAATGGATGCAGTGCAACTTCGGAAGCAGTATTTATAAATTATGAATCAACTACTGATTTTATGATAGCAGCCAGTCCTGTTAATCTTTGTCTAGGAGAATCTACTACTATTGTTGCTACTCAAGGGCTATCGAACTATTCTTGGTATCAGGACGGAGAATTGCTACTATCAGGTGCTACAGCTATTTTGGTCAGTGAAGCGGGTGTTTATCAAGCTCAAGCTTCAACCCAAAATGGCTGTATAATCCTTTCCAATGAATTGACCATTGGCATCTTTGACCCAAGTTTTCCTGTTGTTTCTATTGAGGGAAACAACCAAGTATGTGAAGGGGAAACAGTGGTGCTTTCACTCAATGAAAACTACGACGATATTCAGTGGACCAAAAACGGGGAATCTATTTTTGGGGCAAACAGTCAAAGCCTCAATGTGGTCGAATCTGGAACGTATGGTGTAGAGATTATCGATGACAATGGCTGTAATTTTGTGGGTGAAACGATAGACATTATTGTCAATGGCATTCCTACGATTGAAATCAGTGCAACCAGCTTAGAACAGTGTGATGGGAACATCGTTACCCTAAACGCTTCTAATGGTTTTGGAATGTATCAGTGGCTCTTAAATGGAGAATCTTTTGTGAGTGGTTCTATGAGTATGTTGCAAATAACAGAAGGCGGTGTCTATTCGGCAATCGTAACCGACCTCAATGGTTGCGAGGCAGTTTCCAATGAATTGTCTATTACATTTTATGAAACAACTGAGGCTGTTTTAACCAGCCCACAAACGGTTATTTGTGAAGGTTCTTCTGTAACACTTTCTGTCAACGAAGGTTTTGCCCAATACAATTGGTTTGTCAACGGCGTATTGGAGCAAACAGGTTCTGAGGCTACTTTTGACATAAGCAGCCCTGGAAATATTGAGGTGGTGGCAATTGATGAAAATGGCTGTGTTTCTGAGACCAACTTATTGAGTATTATCGAAAACAGTGCCCCTGTGCCACCCATTAGTTTGAGTGGCAATCAAATCGTTTGTAACGACGACATTCCAACTCTTTTTGTGGTTGGTTTATATGAAATGTACCAATGGTATTTTAATGAAATGCCTATTGAAAATGCAATAGAAGCTAATTTTACACCCAATCAAAGCGGTCAATATTTTGCTCAAGTAACCAACGCCAATGGTTGTATTGGGCAAACGCCAAACCTATTTTTAACCATTGAGTCAAACATCGAAGCCAGCATCTCTTTCAATCAGAACGACATTTGCGATGGAGATACTTCCCTGCTATCTGTTCCTGCTGATTTCGATGTTTATCAATGGGCATTTAATGGAACCATTGTCGCCAATGAAACGTCGCCAATTTTAGCTGCTACAGAATCTGGTTTTTATACTGCTACTGTAGGTTATAGCGACGATTGTACATTCACCACCGAAGCGGTTCAAATCAATGTAACCGAATTATTACCGCCATCTATTTTGCTCTTAGAGGGCAGTCTACAATTGTGTGAAGGTGAAATGTCTATCATTGCGGTAACGACGCTTTATGATGAATATCAATGGTATAAAGATGGAGCCTTAATTCCTTTTGCCATTACCAATCAACTGATGGTTACAGAGGCAGGTATGTATTCGGTGGAGACAAATACCGATAATTGTTCAGTATTTTCTGGAACACTCAGTTTCTCGGTTATTCCTATACTACAAAGCACCATTTCTTTTTCTCAAAATCCGCCTTTCTGTGAAGACGGTGGCTTGACGCTTTTAAGTTCTTCGGGCTTTGCCGAATATCAATGGATGATCAATGGGCAAAGTATTTACCAAGCCAATGGAGATACCTATCAACCTCAACAAGACGGTGATTATTTTGTGTTGCTGACCAATGAGGCTGGATGTCAGGCTTTTTCTGATACGGTAAGTGTTTCGTTTGAGCCCACACCCGAAGTCGATATTGAAGTAACAGAAAGCAACAATTTCTGTGAAGGTGGAGACATTGTTTTGGGAGCGACTGCTGGCTTTGTAGAATATCTTTGGTTGATGGATGGAGAATTTCTTCTATCTACAACGGATTCTTTCATCACCATTCAAAGTAGTGGTTTGGTGTCTGTTTTTGCAACCGATGACAATGGTTGTACAGGTATTTCTAATGAATTATTGGTAACAACTTTGCCGTTACCCGAACCTCAAATTTTGGTCAATGGTGCAACCTCACTTTGTCCCGAAACGACTACCACTTTATCGGTTACTGGCAGTTATGCTTCTATCAATTGGTACAAAGATGGTGTCTTGTTGCCAACTGCAACGACCAACGAAATCATTGTTTCGCAGGCAGGTAATTATTTGGTGGTTGTTGACGACCTAGATGGTTGTAGCGGCGAAAGCGAAAGCACAAACATAATAGAAGTTGTTCCGCCTGAAATTGCACTAGAAATTGCAGCCAATTCCAATACTTTTTGTGCGGGTGAAACGGTTTTCCTAAATACAGTAGGCGGACCATTTGTTCAATACGATTGGTATTTAAATGGGTTTATACTATTACAGTCAGGAATCGATTCTATATTAACGGCAAGCGAAGCTGGGTTCTATTCTGTGGTGGCTACGAGTGTAGATGGATGTATTACAGAAACAGAGATGTTGGAAGTTATTTATGAAGAAGCACCAAACTTAAATCTATTGGCAACCGATTTGTCTATTTGTTTGGGCAATACCGTAACAATGATTGCACAAGGCGATGGCGTCAGTTTTGAGTGGGCGCCTGATAACGGAAGTTTGTCTTGTACCGATTGCTTACAAGTGGTCGCAACCCCAACCATTCCGACTATTTATTCGGTGACCATAACCGATGCCAATGGTTGTACTGCTACACAATCTGTTGCCATTAATGTGATTGATGTCGGGCAAAATGTAAGCATTTCGGCAAGTGCCACCAACAGTTGTGATTCCATTACCTTAACGGCAACCGATGGATTTGATCAATATACTTGGTTGTTAAATGGATTTGCGGAAGTGCAAAATGGCGCATCAGAAACCTTGAGTGCCACTTCTTCGGGCGATTACATTGTACTGGCTTATACGGGCAACGACTGTGAATTTATAAGTAATGAAATTTCCCTATTAATAGAAGAAGCCCCTTCGACGCCGATTGTTCAATTATCGAGTAATGGGGTTTTGTGTGAAGATGGTGAAATTGTGGTTTCTGCTTTCTCTGATAATGAGTTGTACAACTGGACCATAACGCAAAATGGTATTACGGAAAATCCTGAAAATGCATTTATTGAAATAGACAGTTTGGCGCAATTGATTACTGTAAGCATTGTTAATGAAAGTGGTTGTGTTGTTTCGGCTCCGCCTATTTCTTATACGGAAACATCTAATACGACACCAATTATTTTTGCTCCAGAGACCACAGCTTGTTTTGGTGAAACGATTGATTTGGCTGTTTTAGGAAACTATGAAAGCATCCAATGGTACTTTAATGAGGCACCCATTGAAAACGCTATTTCTAGTAATTATGAAGCAACCATTTCGGGAATATATTCTGTTTTTGCTGAAGGCAACGATGGCTGCTCTGGTTTCTCAGAAGAGGTCGATATAAGTATTTATGAAGAAACATCACTCAATCTAATTCCCAATACCGTAACTTACTGTGCAGATGAAACGCCACCTAATATTTCGGCTTCTACCGGATATGTCCAATACGATTGGTATTTGTTTGGCAATGTGTTGTTACAAAGTGGATCAAGTTCCTTTATTACACCTACTCAATCGGGTGTGTATTCGGTGATTGCTACCGATGCCAATGGTTGTGAAAAGACTTCTACAGGAGTCGTTGTTTCGGCGAACCCTGTTCCAGAACTAAGTGTTTTGTCGCCCGAAGGAACCATTTGTTTGGGTGAAGAAACTCAGATTTTTGGTATTACCTCTTCTTTGAATACCAGCTCTTGGAGCGATGGAGGCGACAACAGTAGTATGAGTTGTACCGATTGTCCCAACCCAATCGTTTCACCACAAACCACCACCACGTATACCTTTAGCAGTAACAATGGGGTAGGATGTAGCATTTCTGAATCTTTGACCATTGTTGTGGAAACTGCTCCCAATTTACCCATCGTCGCTTTTTCTTTAGATGGCGGTGGATCAGAAGTAGAGCTTTGTGCGGGTGAAACGGTCTTATTATCGGGGCAAGCTGGGTTGAGTAATTACGAATGGTACAACAATGGCGTTTTATTAAACAACAATTTTAATTTACTACAAGCAACAGAAGGAGGACAATATTATTATTCAACTACAAGTGAAAACGGCTGTCTGTTTTATTCTGATACCATAGACCTAGACCTCATAGAACCACCTATGGTTATGTTGACATCAGATGGGTCTTTCTGTGAAACCAATGAAGTCACCATCTCGGCCGTTCCCGATGTTTTTATAGGCTATGAGTTCTTTATTGATGGACAAAGTCAAGGAGGTTCTTCCAACAACAGCATTGTGGTATCACAAAGTGGATCTATTACGGTCAATGCCTTATTGGAAAATGGCTGTATCAGTACTTCCATACCCATTAATACCAATGTCGTTTCCTTTGACCAACCTCAGTTGATGTCGCCTTTAAATATGATAGAGGATGATACCATAATCGTTTGTGGAGAAGAGGACGTTTTGTTGTCGGTTGCAGGTGTGTACGATACCTATCAATGGTTCTTAGATGGGAATCCCATTGATGGAGCGACGGAGGAGAACTATACGGCTACGATGTTGGGCGTTTACAGTATATTTGTAAGCAGTGGGAATGATTGTGAAGGTACTTCTAATGAAGTGACTGTCGTTGACTTATCGGACACTTTTGTATTGACCAACATTCCTTCTGGAAGCTATTGTACCGATGAATTACCTGTAAATCTAATGGCGCCATCTGGCTTTGCCGATTACCATTGGTACCGCAATGGCTTACTGGTCTCTGTAAACAATATCTCTTTGGATGTTAATATTTCGGGAGACTATACCATCATTGCGTTCAATGATATGGGTTGTGAAGTAATGGGAGAAGATACTGTTTTAATTGAAGTATATCCACCGTTGATTTTAGACATGGATGCTTCTGAGTTTTTTGTATGTCCTGGTGATGAAGTTTTATTATCTACCAATACCACAACAGGAATCACCTTTGAGTGGAGTGCCGATGTGACCACCACCATCGAATGTACGGAATGTATGCAAGCAACTGTATTTCCAACAGAAACGACCCATTATCAAGTAATGGTGACCGATGAAAATGGCTGTCAGGTTACAGGCGGAATTACCATTGTTGTCGACAGTCAAGTTGCTCCGTTTATTACAGCAAGCCAAAACGAAATTTGTGAGGGAACCGAAGAAGTCCTCCTAACAGTCATCAATTCCGACTTTTTTACCTACCAATGGTATTTGAATGGTTCGCCCATTACCGATGCCACGGAACAATTCCTACTGACCAGTTTATCTGGAACTTTTGTGGTAGAAGCCGTCTCTTTTAGTGGATGTGCGCTTGGTGCCGATACGATTGTCATCAACAATACCCAATCAACTGCTCCAATCATTTTACCCCAAAACCCCAGCTTGTGTACTGCCGATGGATCAATTGTTTTAAGTTTAAACGATCAAAGTGCATTTGTTTCTGTAAACTGGTTCAATACCAATTCAGATATTCCTGTTGGGACGATGCCTACTTATGAAGCAACCAGTTTGGGAACTTACTATGCCGTTTTATCCAATACAAATGGATGTGAAACCACCACCGCAGCAGTTGACGTAAGTTTGGCTGATTTTGATATGACACCAATGGTTGTTTGTGTAGATACTTGTACCGGAATGGGCGGAAGTATTTCGCTGGATAATTTCGATGAATCCAATACCATTACTTGGACGGGACCCAATGATTTTACGGCTGATACACCTGCGATTCAAGATTTGACGATGGGTACTTATCAAGCAATTGTTGTCGATGCCAATGGCTGTAATACCCTTTTAGAAGTAATGCTTTGTGAAGGCAGTAATTCCAGTTTAGAGGCAATTGATGAAACGGTAATGATTAACAATACGAGTAATTTGCCTATATGTGTATTGGAAAATGACTTTGGTGAAAATCTACAATTGGTTGATGTAATTGGAAGTCCAACTGTTGGGTTCTTAACGCAAACCGACAATTGTTTGGAATATATAATTGACGATACTTTTATTGGAGTTACAATGGTAGAATATGTAGTATCTGATGGCTGCTTGACCGATACGGCAACTTTGACATTAGACATCGAAATCATTCAGGGTGAAATAAACAACCCACCTATTTCTATGAGTTTTAAAGAAACGGTGAATGTTGGTTTGACCAATGTGTTTTGTTATGACTTTATGGACCCCGAAGATCAAGAAACAACCATTATTAGTGCTGAAAGCAGTGTTGGTGATGTATCAATAGCGGGTAACAATTGCTTGGGTTATGTGTTGCCAGCCAATACGTCTTATCCAATGGATTCACTGTCCCTAACTTTGGACTCTGTGGTAATAGACACCATTGTCCTGATTGTCTGCGACGACAGTATGCCCGTTGCTTGTTCTGAGTCCGAGGTCATTGTTTGTATGGTCAATCCGTTCATCAATCCAGGGCTATACTCCGATACGCTTTATACAACGATTTGTGGAGGCGATTTCTCTGGCGTATTGACTTGCTTTGACCCAGATGACCCTACGGCGATGATCACCGATACAGAGTCTTTCTTTAATTGTACGATAGAAATAGTAGAACCTTATTGTATTGACTATACACCAATTCCAGGGTTGATAGGCGTGATAGATACGGTCATTGTTACCTTCTGTTTCTCTGATGGCAGTTGTGAAAATTCCCTATTGATAGTCGATGTACAGGATTGTAGTGAGCCACCAACGAGCCCTTATTCGGACACGCTTTATACAACGATTTGTGGAGGCGATTTCTCTGGCGTTCTGACTTGCTTTGAACCAGATGATACAACTTCGGTCATTACAGACACAGATTCGTTCTTTGATTGTACAATAGAAATAGTAGAGCCGCATTGTATCAATTATATTCCGTTACCAGGTTTAATAGACATTATAGATACGGTCATTGTTACCTTCTGTTTTGCCGATGGTAGTTGTGAAAATTCTTTACTAATAGTAGATATACAGGACTGTGACGAGCCGTGTGATGAAAATTCATTGATTGCTGTCAACGATTTTTATACCATTCCAGTCAACAGTTCCGCAAATGCGTTGTCAATAACGTCAAACGACATCGGAGACGACATTGGTTTTACAGGTATCATCGGTTTCTCTCTTGGATCATTGGCGATTAGTGGAACCATTATTCAATATGTACCACCAACCGATTTTGTTGGTATGGATCAATTCCAATACGTCATCAACAACGAATGTGGTTTGGATACGGCAACGGTTGAACTACTGGTTGGAGCAGTGAACTTACCACCCATTGTAGATACAACCGCACTGTGTGTAGCGGCATTGACTACTGTTATCTATTGCTACGAATACGACGATCCAAATGGAGATGCGGTGACTATTACAGCAGGCGAAGCCTTATTTGGCAGCACTGTTCTTATTTTAAATGATACTTGTATCAGTTATACGCCTCTTCCGAGTTTAGAAGACGATGTAATTCTATTAACGGTCTGCGACGACAATGCCAATCCTCTTTGTGATACAATGGTGTTGATTGCCGAAATAGGCTGTTCATCGCCTGTCGCCAATTCGGATTATGTGGCAATTGATTGTCAGACAGAAACCATCTTCTTTAACGATGTTTTACTAGACAATACAGACGAATTGGTTTTAGACATATTGACAAACGACGATTCCAATTCTTTTTGTAATGAAACACTTTCTTTGATATCTACTGGTGAAACTTCTTTGGGCCAATTGAGCATTACCGACGAAAACACCTTGTCGTTTATACCCAATGGTACCAATGGAACACAAGTAGTTACCTATATTGTTTGCAACGATTGTGGGCTTTGTACCGATGGTGAACTCATACTGACTTCCGAAAATTGTAGCCCTGCTGTGGCAGGATGTTCCGATACCATTGTCAACTGTGTAGAGCCGCTGGTTACTTCTCTATTTTGTGTTTCTTTCTGTGATTTTGAGGAAGATGCCACGACCAATCTGCTGAGCATTCAAACACAGTTTAATTGTAGTATTGGTCTGATAGAATTTCCTTGTTTCAATTATACTTCTATTCCCGGTATAACAGGCAGCGACTTATTAACGGTTGTTGCCAGCAATGGTGAAGGTTTGGTCGATACCACCTACATTGATGTACAAATCGGGTTTTGCTCTGATTTTGATGCCCTCGATGATACGTACACCATTCCTTACAATCAAGCAACTTTATTGCCTGTGACAGACAATGATTTTGGTGAAAATGTGAGTTTGGTGGGCGTTACTCAGCCAGAAAGTGGTGGGGTCTTTATGATGGAAGACAATCTGCTGATTTACCAACCAGAACCTGGTTTTGTAGGTACGGTTTTCTTTACCTATGAAGTTTGCAATGGCGATGGTGATTGCAGTATTTCAGGAGTAACCGTAACCGTAGCGCCTCCTTGTGAAGCATTCTTAGAACAGTGTGTAGATGTTAATGGAACAGTAGAAATATGCCCTCAATATTGTGTTTTAGAGGGAGAAGTGTCAGTTGAACAAGTCTCTGGTAATAATGCTTTCGATTTTACTATTTTAGAAAATGGCTGTTTTGAATATACACCTCTTTTGGGTGAAATTTATTCGGAAATTTTAACGGTAACACTTTGTAATACGGAATCTATTTGTGAAGAGGTCACTGTTGAGGTCAACGTTGATTGTACAAGCCCCAATGCCATAAACGATGAATTAACGATGCCCGATGAATTTGACAACATTGTCATTAATGTCATTGCCAACGACGAAAGCCCTTGCGGAGCACCTTTTGTTCCTGGAAGTTTTACCCAACCAGAAAACGGAAATATTCAAGAAATAGGAGAGGGGATTTTCTTATATACCCCAACAGAAGGTTTCTCGGGCTTAGATGGATTCGTATATGAAATATGTTCTCCCTGTGGTCTTTGCGACGAAGCAGCTGTGGTCATTGATGTCATCGCTGGTCCAGGATTACTGGCGCAAAATGATTCTGTTGAGGTGGAAAAAGGAGTGCAAGTAAATATTCCAGTATTAAACAATGATGTGCTGTTGTCGGCAACTAAAATTGACCATTGGACACAAACAGACAAAGGGCAATTGATTTTGTTCAACGATGTTTTTGCCTTTTTACCCAATAGTGATTTTGTAGGAACAACCAGTTTTAACTACACCATTTGTGTCAACGGTCTTTGTGATGAAGCAACTGTCCAAATAAATGTAGCAGAACGTCTAGATACTCCTGTTGAAAATCCAGTAGATCCAATAGAAGAAGATTGCAACTTGGTGATTCCAAATGCTTTCTCTCCAAACGATGACGGCGTCAACGACTTCTTTGAAGTTGTTGGTGGCGATTGTTACACCAACAGTGCATTGTACATCTACGATAGAAATGGTGTTACCATTTACGAAGCAGAACCCTATAAACCTTGGAACGGTCTTCTATCATCTGACAACGAAGCACCCGACAATGTATATTTTTATTTGTTCACACCAGATAAAAACAATCCATCAGATGTTTACAAAGGGTTTATTAGTTTGAAACGATAAATATTTATGGGTACGTAGAGACGTTGCACTGCAAAGTATCTACACGCTGATAAAATTGCAATGCCCTCTGTGTACCAATAAAATTTTTATCGAAAACGATTAAAACAAAACGATTATCAATCAATTCAATAAAATATTATTTCTACTGTTTTTGTCCCCATTAATGATGGTCGGTCAGCAACTGGAAACACCTTTTTCACAGATAGGCGAAAATCAGTTGTTGTGGAATGGTGCAATGGCTGGTATTCACCAACAGAATCATTTATCATTAAGATATCGACACCAATTGGTCGGATTTGAAGGCGCACCACAAACAGTGGCACTAAATTTTGATGCATTTGTTGGAAAGAAAGTGGGCTTGGGTTTTTCGTTGATGAACGATGGAATAGGACCTATAAATATGACCTTACTAAAGGTCGATTATGCCTATCATTTGCCAACCGACAATGGAACCATTTCTTGGGGATTGAGTGCAGAAATGCGAAATTTTCAGGGGGATTTTAGCAGCTTGACAACCATAGAGGCTGGCGACCTTACATTTGCCGAAAACATCAATCGTTGGATGCCCAACTTTGGAACCAGTTTGGTCTACTATGAAGAAAAGTTAACACTTGGAATGTCGGTGCCTTTTTTATTGGAACCCATACTATATGACAAACAAGATCCACTACAAAAAGCAAGCCCATTGACCAGACAGATTATTGGATTTGGAAGCTACTCTTTTTCTATTTCTAAGGATTTTATTGTAAAACCTATGGTCTTGTATAGACAATTGGGTCTTCTTGAAAGCGAACTACATACCCAAGTACAATTTATTTTAAAAGAAAAAGTCGAGTTGGGCATTGGTTACCAGACTAATGGGAACACGGCGGCTTCCTTGGGAATACATTTGCCAAACAGCATTCGTTTGAACTATGCTTATCAGTGGACCAATGCGACCAGTATGGTTTCTTTAGGTGGACACGAGATTGGCATTTCTTGGCAGTATTAAAAATAAAAAAGCTCCACAAAAACTTTATCGGTTTTTGTGGAGCTTTAAAAGACATCAAACACTCAGTCTGACATCTCAAATTTAATATTTAGATCAATCGTTCAATCCTTCAACACAAACAGTCAAATGATTATTGAGGACTTCAACAAAACCGCTTTTGACAGCAAGCTCTTGTGCGTTGCCACCATTGGTGATTTTAATGGTTCCTTCTCGCAAAGCAGAAATCAAAGGAGCATGGTTGTTTAGAATCTCGAATCCACCTTGGATTCCAGGAAGAACAACACTATCAGCTTCTCCTTCAAAAACAGTTGCATCGGGTGTTAATATTTCTATTTGCATTTTATTCTATTTAAAGTGTTCAGACTATGCTTCCGCTTCCGCTAACATTTTACGACCAGCTTCAATTGCTTCGTCGATGGTTCCTTTTAGGTTGAAAGCCGCTTCTGGGAATTCATCTACTTCACCATCCATAATCATATTGAACCCACGAATGGTTTCCTCGATAGAGACCAACGTACCAGGAATACCTGTAAACTGTTCTGCAACGTGGAATGGTTGAGACAAGAAACGTTGAACTTTTCTAGCACGGAATACCACCAAGCGATCGTCTTCACTCAATTCATCAAGACCCAAAATGGCGATGATGTCTTGTAATTCTTTATACCGCTGAAGAATGTTGATTACTCTTTGTGCTGTATTATAGTGTTCGTCCCCAACAATAGCTGGTTCCAAAATTTTAGAAGAAGAATCCAGTGGATCAATCGCAGGATAAATACCCAAAGAAGCCAATTTACGACTCAATACCGTTGTTGCATCCAAGTGAGCAAAAGTAGTCGCAGGAGCTGGATCCGTCAAATCATCCGCAGGTACATAAACTGCTTGAACAGACGTAATAGAGCCTCTTTTCGTAGAAGTAATACGTTCCTGCATAAGACCCATCTCAGTAGCTAAAGTTGGCTGATAACCTACCGCAGAAGGCATACGACCCAACAATGCAGATACCTCAGAACCAGCCTGAGTAAAACGGAAGATGTTGTCGACGAAGAAAAGGATGTCACGACCGCCTTGTTCAGCACTGTCACCATCACGGAAGTATTCCGCTACTGTTAACCCAGACAAAGCAACACGAGCACGAGCACCAGGTGGCTCATTCATTTGACCGAACACCAAGGTTACCTTAGAGTCGCCCATCTTGTCTTTATCTACTTTAGATAAATCCCATCCACCTTCTTCCATAGAGTGCAAGAAATCATCACCATAAGTGATTACTCCTGCTTCTAAGAATTCACGAAGCAAATCGTTTCCTTCACGAGTACGTTCTCCTACACCTGCAAAAACAGAAAGTCCTTCATACCCTTTTGCAATGTTGTTGATCAACTCCTGAATAAGTACTGTCTTACCTACACCTGCACCACCAAAAAGACCAACTTTACCCCCCTTAGCATAAGGCTCAATAAGGTCAATTACTTTAATCCCTGTAAAAAGGATTTCTCTTTCAGTAGAAAGGTCTTCAAAAATAGGAGGCTTACGGTGAATGGCAGATCTACGGTCACCTCTAGGTTGTGGAATACCATCAATAGCTTCTCCAACTACATTGAAGAGACGACCTTTGATGTCCTCTCCAATAGGCATTGAAATAGGACCACCAGTATCTGTCACTTTCATGCCCCTAACGAGTCCGTCTGTAGAATCCATAGAAATGGTTCTAACACTGTCTTCACCAAGGTGTTGTTGGGTTTCAAGGATTAAGGTCGAGCCGTCTCCTCTATCTACTTCCAAAGCGTTAAGAATGTCGGGGAGTGAATTTATATCAACTCCTTCGAAGCTGACATCCACTACCGCACCAATTACCTGTTTAATTTTACCGACGTTTGGCATAATATTTTCTTATTTAACAAAGATTCAAAAAATCGCTGCAAAAATAGGAATAAAATAGAATTTTATGGGATTCCTGTGTCTTTATCTTTTATTTTTTCAAGCTTTTATCCACATTTGTTCTATTCAGTAATCAAACTGTTGTATTTAATGGACATTTTTCAAGTTGTGGTCTTGTGTTAAACATTAACAACTGGCGCATAAATATGGATTTCAATAAAATCCATTAAATTTGTAAGGTAAATTTTTGACTTTAAATTGAAGACAATCTTTGAGGCTAATTATTAGAAAAACGAACTTTTATATTATGAAAAAGCTTCTCTTCTCCATTTTTGTATTTGGCTTGTGTATTTCCGTTTTTGGTCAGAATAAAAGTATGCTTCTCAAAGAAGCTTCTGACTACTATAAAGCAGGTCATTATTACAAAGCCATTGATATTTATAAGGACATCTTAAAAAAGTCTGGTAAGCAAAAAGAGGCCTTGGTCAACATTGCGGATTGTTACCATAAGACCAATAATATTAGAATGGCAATACGATACTATAAAGTAGCGGTCGAACTCTTGCCTTCTAATCACGAAATAAAATACAAATACGCACAAGCATTAATGACCAATGGCAATTATGAGGACGCTGGAATTTGGTTTAAAAAATATGCTTTTGTACACCCCGAAGATATTAGGGCAGAACATTCTATTGATTGGTGCAACAATGTTGACTTATATCTGCAAGACTCTGCTGCCTATCAAGTAGAAGCGCATCCTGTGAACTCCCGTTTTTCAGAATTTTGCCCCATTTTATACGACAATCAATTGGTTTTTGCCTCTGGTCGTCCAAGTGGTAGTTTTGATAAAAGAGATGAACGAACAGGAGAGACCTTTCTAGATTTATTTTCTACTCAAAAAATTAATGTCAGTACTTGGGACGATGCAGTTCGTCTAGTTGGGCGTTCTCAATCTAAATTCAATGATGGTCCTGTCTGTTTTTCTAGGGATGAAATGAAGATGTACTTGACCCGGAATACCAGTGCCAAGGGTGGAAAAACATCTACCCTAAAAATCATTGAATTGACGCTCAAAAATGGCAGTTGGGCGAATCCCGTTGATATGCCTTTTAACAGTGAAGACAACAAATACAGTGTGGGACATCCCAGTATTGCCAATGATGGTAAAACGCTTTATTTTACATCTGATATGCCAGGTGGTTTTGGAGGGAAAGATTTGTACAAATCTGTAAAAGAGAATGGCGAATGGAGTGCGCCAATCAATTTGGGTTATAAAATAAATACCCCAGGAAACGAAATGTTTCCGTTTATTCATCAGGATGGAACGCTTTATTTTGCCTCTGATGGCTTTGGCGGCTTTGGCGGGTTGGATGTTTTATCGACTACGGAAATAAAAGGTCGTTATAGCTCACCTACCAATGTAGGCTACCCAATCAATACCCCTCAAGATGATTTTGGGCTTATTTTTAATAAAACAAAAAAAGTAGGATATATTTCTTCTAATAGAAAAGGCGGAAAGGGCAAAGACGATTTGTATATTTTATATGTATCAGAAGAAAAAGCCCAAGAATTGGTGGTAAAAGATGAAAATATTGCTGTTGAAGAGGTGGTTGTTCAAAAGGTTGAGGAGGAGGAAGTACCGCTTAAAGATGTAGGTCTAAATACGACAAAGGAAGTGCCTATTAAGGAGGTCAGTCTAAGTGAACCAGAACCCATTCAAAAGCCCAATAGCTATACGGTTATTGGTAAGGTAATGGATTATAATACGCTAAATGGTACCGAAGGCAGTAAAATCGAATTGTTGATTTTAGATGAAGATTCTAAATACTATGTCTCTGATATGAATGGCAATTTCTATTTTGAAGTGTTCGACAACAAAGACCACATTGTATTGAGTAGAACCGCTGACGGTTATATAGAAGATTTTGATATTATTGTATACGCAAAAAATAAAATCATTATCAATTCTTATCTGAAAATCAACAAAGATCGTTCGCTTGGTATGGAAACCCATAAGACCTTTGTTGAAGAATTTGGCGATCGCTTACCAGATGGCTTTTTCCCAGCCACTAGAACCGTTGCTGCCAACAGACTGTCGGAGGACAATCCCAAAGATACTTTTGATATTAATACAGACAAAACCTATGCCGACCCGCTTCCCTTGGCAGAAGTAAAAGATAAAATGGCTAAATTGCTCGATAATGAAGAAGGCAATCCCGTTATAGACTTAGATGCTGAAACCGAAGCCCCAGCCGTCTTCAATGAAAACACACCAATCAGCAATTTGATTGTAGAAGTCGATATGCCCACCATTACTTATAAAGTTCAAATAGGTTCTTTCTCCCGCCAATTATCCTCAAATGATGCCTATTTTGCGCCTATGAATGGAGAATTTATCGAAGAATACGACTTCAAACATTATCGCTATTTAGCAGGCAATTATGGCAACTTTAGAGGGGTCAAAAAATACCTTATTTACTTACAAGGCTTAGGCTACGAAGACGCCTACATTGTTACCTATGTCAATGGTAGAAGACAAGAAGAGGGACTGGACCGAATGCCTTCTAATTGGTAGTGTTTTTGAAGGTTATCCGTCTAAAGTTGCTGATTATTTTTTTAACCACCCCTCGGTCGTAACGACGAATCGTACGCTCGGTGTCTGTAATGTGTGCCCCGAGCGAAGTCGAGGGGGACATGCGACGAAGCAGTTTGGCAACTTTAGACGGGTAGCCTATAAAAAAGACAAATAGAATTCGCATCTTTGCTGAACGATAAATTTCAAGGTAGGAGAATGTTCAATGAGATATGACCAAAGTTTATTTTAAAAACTTAAATGGCCTTCGTTTTTTGGCTGCACTAATGGTTTTTTTAGATCATTCAACTATGTTTAAGGGAGCATTAGACCCTTCTTTAAATTTTTTCTCGCATAAGCTTTTTTCTCACATTGGCGGATATGGTGTTTCGTTCTTCTTTGTCTTAAGTGGATTTTTAATCAATTATTTGTTGTTGATTGAAATAGAAACCAAAAAACGACTGAATGTCAAAAACTTCTATATTCGGCGCATACTCAGAATATGGCCTTTGTATTTTTTAGTCGGAATTGGTGGGATATTGGTTGGTCCTATTTTACTCAATAAACTGGGCATTCCTACAGGCTCTTTTTATGGAGAAAACCTTGCTTTTCTTTTCCTTTTTTCCATCAATATTCAACTCATTTTTTTTGAATTTAATAGAGGGATCGTTGAAATTTTATGGTCGGTTTGTATTGAGGAACAGTTCTATTTGATTTGGGCGCCTTTGGTTAAGTTTTACCAAAAAGCAATTGTGCCCATTACCATTTTTTTGATTGGCTTAGGATTTATCACCCCATTTATTTTTGAAGCATTGAGTCAAACATATGAGCTTCAACTAAACCTTCCCAACTACTTTTTTACCACCAATGCGTTTGTCTATTTTGGTTTTGGCATTCTTGCCAGTTGTATTTTTAAAATTCGCAAAGACCTAGCAACATCCATTTTATTTAATAGGGGAGTTCAACTGTCGGTGATATTGCTTTTATTGCTACTTATTTTTAAGGCTTTACCTTTAAATGGAGAAATACTTAAGTATTTTAAAAGCAGTATTATGGCAATTCTGTTTGCATATCTGATCATAGCTGCAGTCATACCAAAGTCCATCATAAAGTTAGAAAATCCAGTGTTTAACTATTTGGGTAAAATCTCTTTTGGAATCTATGTTTACCACACCTTTGTTTTGCAAATAATGGTCAGAGTATTTTACAAAATATTTCCTCAAAGTAATATATTGATTTACGAATTTGGTTTCCCAATAGTCGGATTGTCACTCACACTAATCATCAGTTTGCTTTCTTATGAATTCTTTGAGAAGTATTTTCTGAGGCTGAAGAAGAAGTATTAAAGGTTGGACCGCCTTCGGCTTTAGGACCGTTCGTTTCTGTGAAACTTCACTTTAGGACCGCTTGCTGTCGCATTGCTTTAGGATCGTTCGCTGCGCTCACTTTTGGATTGATTGGTGTTAAATTATATTGCTGCAACACCTCCCCAAAAGATAGTCTACTTGTTGCGAGAGTCAAGAAATACGGGGAAGTCGAAAGCAGTCCAAAAGCCGCAGGCGGTCTAAAAGCGATAGCGGAAACCAACATTAACTCCAGCCGTAAAATATTTTTGAATTACGATATGATCACCCTTGGTCAGTGGTTGCATATTGTAGCGCACCTGAGGTTCTACCATAAAGTCAACCTGATTGGTCATGTGGAAAGCCAAATCCATACCTGCATATAAATTTAAGCCGTATGTTTTTCTAAAGATGGTATTATCACTGATGTCAACAACTGTATTAGCAGGATTTAAAATTTCTCCTTTTCTCTGCGTCCAAACATTCAACAATGCACCAGCTGTAACGCCCAAATCGAAACGTCTTCCTCTATTGATGTTATAGGTCACCAAAAATGGAATTTCAATGCTTCTGTAATAATTGTAAGTTGTTTTAGTCGTTTTTTCAAAATTACGTTGCAAAAAGGTACGAGTAATAAAAGTTGTATCAACAATGTCAGTGAGAATGGTGTCGGTTGTTGTGACCATCATTGAATCAATTAAGACCTGACGGTTTAGCTCAAAACGTTCGTTTATTTGATTGTAGGTAACCCCTGTTTTAAAGCCCAAGTATTTGCCTGAAACACCTACACGAATACCACCAGATCCACCAAACAAATAAGTCTCTGTATTGGTACGTTGGTCTATATAATCGGCTGCTTCGGAATTTCTAAATGTCAATCTTTTTATAGAATAATCTGGAGATACAAAACCTTCTACATACCAGACAACTTTTCCTCTTCTATTGCCACCAAAATCTACACAACCTTGATCGGGCGATAAGCCGTTTAGGTTGGGAATACCTTCATCTAAGCCCATATTTTTTGACATCAAAGAAGCTGGTGCTTCTAATGAAGAAGTCTCGAATGGTGATTGGTTGGTACCATTGTTGCTTCCTTTTCCAAAATAATCGACACCAAGTACATCGTTTGACGAAGTACTCAATAGACCATTGGCAGCAAAGTTGATATTGGTTGCTGTTTGATTTGAATATGCCACATCATTGTTGTTTGTGGTATACATATTTTTATTACTTTGTAAATTTGATAAAACAGCCTGACTGTTTGAATCTTTTTTATCGTTAACAAAAGAAACACTTGCTTTTGCGTCTTTTTGATTATTGTTTAATGAATAACTCTTCTTTTTATTCGTAAGCAAATTGGTATAGTCAGCAGTCTTTGTTTTATTCAAAGCAACCTCAGAAGATTCTTTGATAAAATCAATAGTGTTGGTTGGTTGAGTAATTGACTGTTTCTTTCGGACAATAGCCGTTCCTATTAATTGATCATCAGTGTTTGCTTTATTCTCCATTGATTCAGTCGATGCATTCAGCCCTGTCATAGCAGATGCTTTTTGAATGGTCTTAGACGTGGAGGGCGCAATTGCTATAGCAGAACGTTCTTGCTGTATGCTGGAAAGCGTATTGGCATTCGAAGAAATATCCGAAGACGACATCCAAGCTGCGCCTACACCCAAGAGCAATAAGAGCGGAAGACCATAATACCATTTCAGCCTAAGTTGATTGAGTATCCTATGCCCAAAAGAGCGTTTGGTACGAACACCTTCCCACAAATGCATAGGAGCTTCCATTTCAAAATCTTCTAACTGAGATTTGAAAAAATCATCTGTATCGTAATGTTGGATCATATCGCTGGTTTGTAGAGTTCTAAAACTTGTTGTTGAAGCATTTTCCTTGCTTTCGTTAATTGTGACCGAGAAGTACTTTCGCCAATCCCTATTTTCTTGGCTATTTCTGCGTGGCTAAAACCCTCAATGACATAAAGGTTAAAAACCATCCGATAACCATCGGGTAAATTAGAGATCAACTCCATCAATTCTTTTTTACCCATATCCTGATAAATGGTTGGGTCTTCCGACTTTTCCAAATAGTTTTCTATTCCAGGAAATTCATTGCTGTAAGACTTTTTACTATAAAACTTTAAAGCAGAATTGACCATAATTCGGCGTATCCATCCCTCAAAAGAACCATCTCCTCTATATTTGGTAATGTTGTCGAATACACGTACAAATCCCTCTTGAAGAATGTCTTCCGCTTCCGCTCTATTACGAGCATACCGCATACAAACACCCAACATTTTACCAGCATATTGTTGAAACAACGCCTTTTGGGCAATCTGTTTCTCTTTAATACAGCCTTGTATGAGGTCTTTTTCTGTCATATTTTTTTGTTGGTATAAAGATAAGACCATTTATGATTTAATTTCGCTGCTTCAAGGGTATAAAAATTGATAAAAACTTGACATTGAGGTTCCTGGATATCAATTTATCGTAATATAATAGTTTTAAAAAGACGTAACAACGTTTATATTATTTCTCACTACTAGACATAAGATTTGAGATTTGAGATTTGAGACGTGAGATTTGAGACGCTAGACTCAATTTTGCTAAAAACCCTTAGGTTTTCAGCGATTTGCTTAAACTTCAAAGTCTAAAATGGCATATCTAGCGTCTAAATGTCTAATAGTGAGATATTATTTGAACTTTTTAATATAAAGAGATGTATATTTAACGCAAGGAATTTGGATAAAAATAAGCCACTACTTTAATGGGTAGGTTTTTTCTTCCAAATCCCTTGAATCAGAATTAAGAGAGACATTATGAACAATAGAGAAAAATCCATTAAAAATAGAAGAGCCCAATTTGAGTTTTTTTTACTGCAAACTTTTAATGCGGGCATCGTTTTAACTGGAACAGAAATAAAATCGGTCCGTGAGGGAAAAGTGAATTTGAAAGATGCCTTCTGTCAAATTCACAATGGAGAATTGTGGATAAAAAACATGCACATTGCACACTATAAATTTGCTTCTTACAACAACCACATTACCACTAGAGAACGCAAATTATTGCTCAAAAAGCGGGAGATTAAAAAAATAGCATCTAAGCTCAAAGAAAAAGGATTGACAGTCGTTCCTGTACAAATGTACATTAGTGAAAGAGGATATGCCAAGGTCGATATTGCGCTTGCCAAAGGAAAGAAATTCTTTGACAAACGAGATACCATCAAACAAAAAGACAACAAACGAGAATTGGATCGGGTAATGAAAGATTATCGTTAGGCAATAACTTAGTGCTTAATAAAAGGAACGACAAAATACATTTCATCAACAAACATTATCAATTGATATTGACCCGATGGAAGCGTCGATACCGATAGCAGTTGACCGCTGTAAAATGCTTTGTTCTCCATATAAATTTTACCAACAGCATCCAATACTTTCAAATCAGCCGCTGCATTGTTTTCCCATTTTATGCTTAAAAAATCACTTGTAGGATTGGGGAATGTTTGTAATTGAATAAGGGCTATGTCTCCAATTCCTAATTCTGGAGGTGTTGATAAAACGATTGAATTGGAGTATTCAGAGTCTCCAGAAACCGAGCGAGCTTTGATTCTATATATATATAGCTGTCCACCCGATAAACCAGTATCTTCATAAGCGGTAGCATCGACCGCAATATTTTCGTTTACTACTTCAAAAGAACCATCAATTCCTTCTGCTCTTTCGAGTACAAAAGCAATTTCATCATTAGAATTATCGGTCCAGACCAAAGAGGCTGTATTGGGTGTAAAACCAGTAATCAATAAGTTAGATGGCGCATCTGGAAAATCTTCTGGGGTGGTCGCTTCCGCTATATTACTATAGGGAGAAAACAGTTGCAGCTTACGAGTCCGAACCCTATAAAAATAGGTAATTCCAGGCGAAAGACCAATATCATCGTAAGATGAAGCATTTGGCGGTAAGCTAGCCAATATAACAAAGGCGTTCGGATCTCCAATAGAACGCTCTACAATATAGGCATCTTCTTGATCTGCATTGTCGTTCCAAGTGAGTTGGATTTCGAAAGGTGTCAAAACTGTGGCGACCAACTCAGTAGGAGCATCGGGTACATCGAACTGAAACTCAAAAGCACCAATATCTGGCAAATTGTCTCTAGGGTCTCCATTGTAATCGTCGTTGGGCAAATTAGTAACCTGGTTCTCTCCTGCATTTACAGCCGGACTTTGCGCCATTGGCGTATAATCTCCATTATCGGGATCGTTTAACAAAGGAGGCTCATTGATGTTTTCAACGTTGTTTAAGCCTTGTATCAAACAATTGGTGAGCAACAAACTACTGTTGTTGGTGGCAAAAACCTGAGTGATGTCTATCCCTATATTGCTCCACAATAAAGTATTGGTAAGGGCAACAGCACTACTATTAAAAATACTGATGGCAGGTCCGAAATTACTGGCTTCATTGCCCCAAAAAAGACAGTGAATGACCGAACAGAAATTTCCATTATTAGACATGAATCCTCCTCCAGTACCAGCTGTGTTTTGCTCAAAAATACTGTTGATGATGACTGTCTCAAATTCATTGGCATAAATAGCACCTCCCGAATCATCGGCATCATTGGCGGTAAAACGAGATTTTATGATGCTCATAACAGAATTGTCTAAGTACACAGCACCACCATTGGTTTCGGCAATATTTTCTGTAAAAAAGCTTTCTGTCACTGAATTAAAAAATGAAGTTTGTGTATAAATAGCGCCTCCTAGATCGGCAATATTTTCGGTAAAATTAGACTGAAAAACACCTAGAGAATCTCCCAAAGAAAAAAGCGCCCCGCCTTGTTCTGCTGAATTCATATTGAATTCACAAGACGATATTGCCGAACGGACATTGTTTTCAAAATATAAAGCACCACCGTTTAGTGGGCTGCTGTTTTCGTTAAAAGTACTGTTGTTTAATACAACTGTTAATGGGCTAAAAGTGGCGGCTGTTGCCCACAATGCGCCTCCATTATTGGCTGATGTATTGTGAGTAAAAGAACAATCGAGAAACGAAGGGGAAACAAAAAAAGCGGCTATGGCTCCTCCTGTATTTTGAGCATTGTTTTGAGTAAAAGTACACTCGATAAAAGTAGAGCTGACATCGAAACCATTGAGCATAATGGCACCACCGTTTTCGGTTGCTTCGTTGTTTTCAAATACAACATTTTCAAAGACCGTTCCATCAGAGAAATCACTCAGTGTTGCAACGCCACCACCCATAATGGCAATATTTTGCCTAAAAGTGCAGTTTCGCACCAGCGGACTACCAAAACTGAATAAGCCTCCTCCTTGAGTATTGTTGCTTTGAGCAGATGCTTCGGCAGCAAATCCATTCTCAATGATAAACCCATCGACAATAGTGGTGTTGTCTACATCTGTATTGGCAAAAAGAACATGTAAGTTGTTGTCGGTTTTATTCAAGAACAGCGAATCAACGACATCGTCTTGCAGCACATCACCACTAAGAATGGTTGGATTGTTTTCCCAATCTCGTTCATCAATATTGGATTCTGTACCCACAAAACCACCATATAAAGCAATGCCATTGTTTAAGATAAAAGCACTGTTGCCACTATTGGTATGAGTGCCCATTTTTACCCAAATTTCATCGCCTTGAGTTGCAGCCTCCAATGCATCGTTTAAATTGGTAAAAGCATTGGTCCAACTACTTCCGTCATTATTGCCAGTAGCATCAAGAGAGACAAAAATTTGACCTTCTAAAGGCATTAGCCCAAAAAATAATAGAAGTATGAGGGAATTGGTTATCAGTCTTAGCTTCATTATATCGAATGGTTTGGAGGCTACCCGTCTAAAGTTACCAAACTGCTTTGTTGCATGTACCCCTCGACCGCAGCGGCGGACCGTTACGCTCGGGGTACGATTATACCGAACCCCGAGCGTAACGGTCCGCCGCTGCGGTCGAGGGGTGGTTTAGAAAAAATAATCAGCAACTTTAGACGGGTAGCCAGTTTGGAATAGATTTACCTCAAAATTAGGGCAATTTGTGTTGAAAACCTTTAAAAAAACGGAATGAATCTTACATTTATGACTGTTGAAATATGTTTACGACAAATGAGCGCCAATAATTAATCAGATTAATAACATTTGGTGGTTAAATTTCAGGTTTTTAGCCTAGTACTTACATCTAAATTTAATATTTTACAATCATCCAACAAATTTTTGCAATGCGACCCAAAACGCTCTTTTTTGAGTTTGGTCGGTTAGTTGATCTAAAGGAATGGCCAGCAACATATTGTGGTGTTGTATCGTAAAAGGTATGTTGACCAATGGTTTTATTTGGAGGTTTAAATCATTTGGGTGATAACCAAAAATGAGTATGTTTAGGGGTTTTAAAGGAGCCAAATGATGTGAAAAAGCAATGTCCTCCTCTTCAGACAGTACCCATCTGAAAATAAGTTTTTCATCCATTTTCGTAGCCTTTAAAATATTATCCAGCAACAATTGGTCGTTTTCATTGAGTGGTTGGTGTAAAACCAACAATTTTATATCGGCATCAAGCTTTGGAGAAGGAGTCTTTATTTGTAAATTTGACGTAATTTTGTATATTCCTTTTTCAAACAGTTGTGGTAATGGCATCATTCAGTTTTTAAAATAACAGGAATAAAAGCTCATAAACCCTTCATTTTTAACAACAAAAAAAACGAATTTATGGAGACTTTAACTCAAAATCTAAAGATAAAAAAAATAGCTCAAACTCGCATCCATGAGGTTGATTTTGATAATTTGAAATTTGGAAGAACTTTTTCTGATCATATGGTGGTCATAACCTATGAAAACGGCGCTTGGAGCAATGGAGAGGTTGTTCCATTTGATTACCTTCCTATGAACCCAGCTACTTTGGTTTTACACTACGGTCAAGCTATTTTTGAAGGGATGAAGGCAGAAAAAACGGCAGATGGTAAGGTTGTTATGTTCCGTCCAGAATTGAACGCTCGACGATTCAATCGTTCGGCAATTCGCATGGCAATGCCAGAGATTCCAGAAGAAGTATATGTCAATAGCTTAATGACCTTGTTGGACATTGATCGTGATTGGATTCCAACCAAAGAGGGAAGCTCTTTATATATGCGTCCTTTTATGTATGCTGCCGACGAATTCATCGGTGTACAGCCTTCTTCGACTTATAAATTCATCATTTTTACTTGTCCTGTTGGTGCTTATTACAGCAAACCTGTAAATGTTTTTATTGAAGAACACTATTCTAGAGCAGCTTCTGGTGGAACAGGTTTTGCCAAAGCGGCGGGCAATTATGCAGGCTCATTGTATCCAGCACAATTGGCAAAAGCCAATGGATATGATCAGATTATGTGGACCGATTCGGAAGAACACAAATACATCCAAGAAGCAGGTACTATGAATCTGTTTTTTGTAATTGACGATAAAGTGATAACACCAGAATTGAACGACTGTATTCTACCAGGAACGACTCGTCAAACCATTATTGAATTATATAAAGAAGACGGTATTGTTGTGGAGGAGCGAAAAATATCGGTAGATGAGGTCTTTGCTGCTTCTGAAAATGGAACTTTGCAAGATGTTTTTGGTGCTGGAACGGCTGCTGTTGTCACCTATGTTGCTTCTATTGGAAAAGAGGGTATGAAAATAGAATTGCCTCCTATTGGGGAACGTACTTATTCTACAAATATGAAGAAGAAGTTAACGGATATCAAGAAGGGGATTACACCTGATACAAGAGATTGGTTGCTTAAGTTTTAAGCGTTTGGGAATTATAATCAGGTATTTTGGTTTCTCGGCTTCTATATTTTATTAAAAAAACAACCAATTTAAATATTGGTTCTTAAAATTAAAAAAGGCACTACTGTTTTCGAAAACAATAGTGCCTTTTTTTGCTAGTGCGTTTGCCCTAATCTTAGTGAAGCATTAGCAACTATATTTTAAACTTCACTGGAATATCGACCGATACTTTGACCAGTTTTCCTTGTTTGCGTCCAGGTTCCCAATTGGGCATCGCCTTGATGAGGCGCATTGCTTCTCTATCCAATTGAGGATTGACTTTTCTTCTCAAGCGAATGTTGGTAATTTCTCCTTCTTCGTTGATCACACAATTAACCACCACCACACCACTGATGTTCTTTTCACGAGCCGAATCTGGGAATTTCATATTTTTAGTGATGTAGGCAAACATCGCTTTTTTACCTCCAGGATATTCAGGCATTTTGTCCACCAAAACATGCACATCTTCTGCAAATTGTAAATCAATGATTTCGGAATCGGTGGGTTTGTTATTTTGTGCCGTTAAGGCTACAGAAAACAACAGACATAGAAGTAGGCTAACTCGCTTCATTTTTTTAGTGTTTAGTTTACAGTAAATGGTTTTAACTATACTTTTTTGAACTTAAATTCTTATTCCAATATTACGCCCCTTTTAAAATCCCCTCTTGCTTAGAAGCCCTATCGGCAGGGAACCAAGCTGCAACAATGGATATGACGACAATGGTTAGCAATACCAATAGAAAGTCACTCAAACGCATTTCAATAGGATAGGCGTCTATTAAAAGAGAATCGCCTTGTATCTTGAGTACCTCAAATTTTTGTTGGATAAAACAAACCACAAAGGCTATCGCCATACCTATGACTCCGCCAATGAAAGAAAGTAAAAAGCCTTCGATTAAAAAGATTCTTTTGATCAGACCACTATCGGCGCCCATTGATCTTAAAATAGCAATGTCCTTGGTTTTTTCAATAACCAACATACTCAACGAACCAATAATATTGAAGGCAGCGACGCATAAAATAAGGGTAAGAATAAGGAAGACCACCAGTTTTTCGGACTTCATGATTTTGTATAAAAATTCATCTTGCTCAAAACGAGTTTTTACCTCAAAATCATTACCCAAAACCGCCAATAGCCCTTTTTTGACTACATTTGGATCGGCTTCCGCCTTTATTTTTACTTCTAATTGCGACAAATAATTTTCATCGTATTCAAGTAATTCTCTTAGAAGTGGAAGCGCAATGAAAACAAACTCACGATCGAATTCTTCTTGAATACTAAAGACACCACTCGGATATACAGACTTAAAATTAAAGGCACGCTCTGGATTGCTAGAGGTCATTTTTCCTTTTCGCTTAGGCATTAGAATCTCTAATTTCTCGAATTCATTCAATAGGCTGATACGTAAAGCACGTTGAATGCCCAAACCCACAACTGCTTTATAAGAACCATTTTCGTTTGTTGTAAATTCCCCATCTAACATTGCCAAATCTTCGACCCCAGCAACCTGTAAAAAGTTTTCATCGACACCTTTTAAGCGACAAGGAGTGATTTTATTGTCGTAGCGCAACACACCCATTTCTTCTAAGACAAAAGCCACGGTCTCTACGCCATCAACTTCTTTTAAAGCCGCCATTTGTTCATCGTTGCTCAAAAAAACCTTGCCTTGTTTGGGGGTGATTTTCAAATCTGGATTGAAGGTGTTGTATAAGGAAGTAACCAGACTCTCTAAGCCATTAAAGACCGACAATATTAGAATCAATGCTCCGACGGCTACGCACATACCCAAAGCAGAAACCATCGAAATGATGTTGATGGCATTGGTCGATTTCTTGGCAAATAAATACCGCTTGGCTATTTTTAATGGAAGGTTCAAAGGAGGTTCAATGATGAATGTTGGATGAGTAAATGTATTTTGTTTTGTATTTGTAGTTAGTAGATTGGTTTTTTTAGTAAAGTTTAAAACCAGTCTAAGTTTGACTAATATTGATTAAAAGATGATTGCATTTTTTGCACGATGTTTGATGTACGAAGAAAACATAGGACCAATAAAGACATCAAGTTTCGTGCAAAATATAATCAGTAATTCTTAATCTGAAAAATAATTATAGAATTTAAATTACTAATAGGCAACTATTGACAGGTAGCTCAAAATTCTTTTATTGCTCTCTACTTCTTCTTATCCCCAATTTTAAACAAAAAAGCTTTTTCATCCTTAGTTAGACTGTCGTAACCCGAAGCACCAATTTTATCCAAAATAGCATCAATTTTACTCTGTGTATCCGAAGGCGCAGCGGTATTGTCTGATTTTGCAGCAGCAGTTGCTCTTGACGTAGTTTTTACAGTTGGCTTTTTAGACATGTTTTTTGCTTTAGGGCTGACGTGAACTGCACGAGGCTTTCGTTTTTGTTTGCTTTGTACATTGGTAACTCTATTCCACAATCTATCGAAAGGAGCAGCCAAGTCGTTGCCTTTTCTAAGTTGACTCAGCATCAACCACCCCATAGTACCACCTGCAATGTGCGCAATGTGTCCACCTGTATTGTCCATACTTGCCAATCCTACTAGGTCAAATATGACAAAAACCAGCAACATGTATTTGAGTTTTACATTACCAAAAAACAACAACCTCATTTGGTAATCGGGGCTGGTGGTTGCACAATAAAAACCAACAGCCATTACGCCAGCAGAAGCACCCAACATGGCTGTACCAGGAATAAAGTGGGGCAGTAGTTGATGGATGACCAAAACGGTTATGGCGCCTACAACGCTACCATATATATAGATGGGAAGTATCTTGGAATCATTGGAATAAAAGATGCGGTAAATTTGACCAAACCAATAGAGCCAAAGCATATTGAATATAAAATGGAAGACACCCGAATGTGAGAACATAAAGGTGAAAATGGTCCAGGGTCTTTTAATGAATTCCAATATGGGAATGGGCATCGAAAAAATGTAGCTTGCTATGGTATCATACAAAGCAGGTTGCTGCATGATGCCTTTTACCACAATCATTAAAAGTAAACCAAAAACAAATACAAAAGCATTAACCAATATGATTCTATTGGTCATATTTCCATGTCGAAATTGGTTTCGGATATCGTCTATTATTGAATTGTTTGCCATTATATCTACAAATGTATCATAAAATATTTAGAGTCGGTGGTTCAACAGTGCAATGGTTTACTTTTTACCAATTGCAAACTTTGTCTTCATTGCATCATTGACTATTAGATGCGCCACTTCTTGTCCAACACTGCTGCCAATCGCCACGCCCATACCACCCAAACGTACACCTATAACAATACGTTCGCCTAGTTGTTTGATTATAGGTTTTTTAACCAATCCAAAGCCCATAATACCTGCCCATTTGTGGTCTATGGTAAAATGCTGATTGGGAATAATGAACGCTTTGAGGTCTTCTTCTAGCTTTTGCTGAATTTTATCGTTTAAGGCTATGTCTGTCGTTGTTTCTGCATCGAAATCAACGTTTCTGGCGCCTCCAAAAATAATTCTATTACCGATGTTTCTAAAATAATAATAACCAGCATCATAATGAAAAGTACCCTTTATTTTTAGGTTGGCTATGGGATTGGTTACCAAAACTTGTCCTCTTCCTGGATTTAGGTCTAGTTTAGGAAACCAGTCATGGATAAAAGCATTGGTGCAAATGGCTAATTTTTGTCCTTTAATATTTATATTTTGACTCAAGCTTTCTACCGATAGTTCAACTCCCTCATTTTTTTCTTGATACTTTGTAACCGTCGCTCCTGTCAATAGTGTTGCGCCCATCAATTGTGCTTTTTTTAATAGGGCTTTCATCATTTTGCCCGTATCTATTTGTCCTTCTATTTTATTAAAAATCAAATGCTTTACCTTGTCGGGGTTAAATCCTAGTGCCTCAATTTTATCGTCGGCTAAGTGATAGACGTTTTCGCCAAAAAGAGGAAATAAGAGTTTATTTAGCTTGTCTAAAGCATCAATTTCAACAGGTGCATCATCGAACAACAACTCATAACCGCCGTATTGTTGAAAATCTATAGAGTCATCTCCCAAACGTCTCCTTAGCAAGCTCAGTCCTTCCCAGCGTTGTTTGACCAACTCAACCACCGCCTGTTCTTCCATTTTATCCAAATCCTCTAACAATTCAGAGACACTTCCAAAGCATGCAAAACCAGCATTTTTGGTACTGGCACCAGAAGGGAAGAGCCCTCTTTCCAATATCAAAACGTTTAAATCTGGATTAAATTCTAAAGCTGTAATCGCTGTAGAAAGTCCTACAATTCCAGATCCGATGACAATAAAATCGTAGTTGGTAAAATGTTCTTTTTCCCAAAAACTGATGTTGGATGTTTGATTCATTAATTTGTTTCTGAAGTTTGAAAAAGGTTAAAGCCAAAAGTTATAATGCTAGACATTAGATATGAGACGCTAGACGTGAGACTTTTATAAGTTATTCAAGTTATTGGTTTTCAATAATTTGAAAATGCTGTTTTAGTCTCATATCTTTTGTCTAGCATTATAATCTAGTATCAAAAAACATAACGTGTACCTAAGAACAGACTGTATTTTCGATGCTCAAAATCGGGACCGGTATCTATTAATGGAAACTGAATCGCCGACTCCAAGGTAAACCTACCTTTGGCATATTGAATGCCTTGTGCGTAAAGCATTAAGAACTCCTTTTTTTCTGTAAACCACGAACTTTGATATTCAAAAAACAGGTTTACTTGATTGACTGGATAGGTTGGTTTTAATAAAGGCAAACCAAACCCTAATTTCAAACGCAGTTCATCTAAATCGCCATTTGGAACCAAATTGTATCCTATTTCAGAAGAAAACCCATAGCGGATACTCTCATATCCCAATAAGGTTCCTATGTAATTCTGATAAAGCCCCGTACTGATTCCAGGAAGATTTCGCTTTTGTCCTGTAGGCAAAGTCTGAAGGGTTTTGACAATCATTCTCAGCGTTTTACCTGTCTGATCTTTTTGGTAAAACTGGTATTTAGCCAATAATTCGACATCACCCAAATTCGTAGTTTTTTGTTCATAAATACCATTGGTTGTAACAAACGGTAAATGAACCCCAACTAAAAAATTGGACGTCAACAAATAATGTCCCATCAATGGCATTTTGATAAAACGCCCACTTTCGGTTTCTCGAATTTCGGTTAGGGTCTTAACAACTAAGTTGCTTTGCCCCAACATTATGGGTTTGTCGCCTGTAATAGGTGGACCTTGTGCCAATAGTGTTTCACTAAAAGCAAAGAATAGGAAGGCAAATGCCCATCCATAAATATATCGCATTTCGCTGTATTTTGATATGAGATGTCGAGATGTCGAGATGTCGAGATGTCGAGATGTCGAGATGTCGAGATGTCGAGATGTCGAGATGTCGAGATGTCGAGAT